>ENA-OPCD01002112-OPCD01002112.1-human-gut-metagenome-genome-assembly--contig:-NODE-2112-length-14406-cov-2.528813_pt1 | contig 14406 bp, 14 predicted proteins | sample MGYA00241560_ERZ501471 | MGnify/ENA primary metagenome ERZ501471 (study PRJEB25962, sample SAMEA2042578) | human gut metagenome | biome: human gut; feature: human-associated habitat; material: faeces...
AACGGCTCGACCGGGATGGGCACGCTCGACGACGGCGCGCTTGAGGCCGCGGCCGAGTACGCCCGCACCAACAAAATCCAGCTCTCCGTCCACGCCATGGGTGACAGGGCCGTCGGGCGCATCATCGACTTCTTCGAGGATCAGACGCCCTGGCTTGAGGACCGCCCGTCCGTGCGCATCGAGCACGCCACCTTCCTCAACGAGGCTCAGCTCGCCCGCATGAACGCCTCGGCCATGCGCTTCGGAGTGACAACCCAGGTGATCTTCCCGTACGCCGAAATCGAAGGCTACAGGGCCGTGCTCGCCCCGAAGGACCTTGAGCGCGTCTATCCCGTGAGGACCGTCTCCTCGGCGCTCGACGCCTTCGCGCTCTCCTCCGACGCGCCCGCCACCGCCTGGGCCGATCCCGACGATCCCTTCGTCTCGATGGGCGCTGCGGTCACGCGCACAGCCTGGGACGGCACCGTCTTCAACAGGTCCGAAGCCGTCTCCTGCGAAGAGGCCGTCTCGCTCTACACCTCCCGCCCGATGAAGGTCCTGCCATTCGAAGGCGTAGGAAGGCTCGCGCCCGGCATGAGGGCCGACTTCATCGTCCTGCGCGATCCCGTCACGGACGACGGCGAGGCTCTCGCCCGGAACGCCGTCTCCGAGGTTTTCCGTGCCGGAGCCCTGATCCACCGCGCCCCCCGCTAAAATGGAAGGCATTCTCAGGGGGACACACTCATGCAGCGATTCACGCTTTCCATCGACGACGAGCTTGCCGAGCGCTTCGACGCGTACCTGACCGAACACGGCTACGCCAACCGCTCCGAATGCTTCCGCGACATTCTCCGCAATCACTTCACCAGTGAGGACGTGAAGGACAATCCCTCGGCCGAATGCGTCGGCGTGCTCAGCTACGCCTACAACCACCACGAGCGCCAGCTCGCCATGCGTATGACCGAGTACCAGCACGAGCATGCGGGCGAGGTCATCTCCACCATGCACGTGCACGCCACGCACGAAGAGTGCGTCGAGAGCGTCGTGATCCGCGGCCGCGCCGAGGACGTCGTCACGCTCTCCCGCCGCCTTTCGGCCGAACCCGGCGTGCGCCACGGACGCCTCAACCTCATCCCCGTGACGCCCGACGACACGCACGAACATGCTCATGAGCACGCCCATTCACATGATCATCACCACGGGCATTGAGCCGGGCGTGAACCCGAGATGAACAAAACGGCGGACTCCGAAGCGGATCCGCCGTTTTTGTTCCTGTCGGTGACGATCAGGCGTAGTAGCCGGGCATGCTCATCTCGCGCGCCGCGAACTGCCTGTAGCCGTCCATGTCGAGCGGATAGTCCCAGCAGCCCATCTGGTGGTACATCTGGCCGCCAAAGCCCGTCTTGAAGCGGTAGAGGCCGTGCATCGGATGCGAAGGATCCGCGTTGGGCGCGACACCGAAGAGGTCGTACTCACTGCAGCCCGCGCGCCTGGCGGTCTGCATGGCGCACCACTGGAGCGCATAGGTGGGCATCAGGTGGCGGCCCTTGGTGGCACTGGCGCCGTAGAGATATGTGGCGCGGTGAGCCGAGAGGATCAGGAACATCGCGGCGAGGGGCTTCTCTTCATGGAAGGCCATCAGGAGCTTCACGCTCACCTCGGGATTGGAACACTGCATGCGGCTCGCGATGACGCTCTCGAAGTAGCGCCTGTCGTTGACGTGCAGGCCGTTGCGGTGAGCCGTCTGCGAGTAGAGGTCGTACCAGAGGCCGAGCGCCTCGGGCCCCATCTCGCGGACTTCGACGCCCTTCCTGCGGGCAAGGCCGATGTTGTAGCGGGTCTTGGGCTTCATCGAGGCGAGGATCTGCTCCTCGGTCCCGCACAGATCGACCACGATCGTGTCGGAGGGGAGCACGTTCATGTTCGCCTTGAAGAGGTTCCAGGTGGCCGTGCCGTAGTTCATGTGCATCTCCTGGAACTCCTTGCGCGGACAACCGCGCCAGTTGCCCTCGGCGTCGAAGTCGCCCTCCTTGCACCAGTGGGACTGCCAGTTGAGGTCGTAGCGGATCGCCAGGCACCCCTTGGGCAGGTAGCTCCTCAGGCACTCGGAAAGCTCCTCGAGGAAGCGCCCCTGGTTCTCCTCCGACGGCTCGATCTCGGGACCGTACGGAAGATAGGCCACGTATTCGTCACTGCTGCAGTACTGCGCAAACATCAGGAGGTCCGCATTGGTGCGCGACCAGCCGCCCACGTCGGTGTAGAGGTCGCTGTTGCGCACGGAAAACTCGAAGGCCTTGGAACGCATGCCCAGATTCGCCTTGACGCGGGACCAGAAGGAGGTCTGCTGAACGATGGGCGTGCTGTAGGCGTCAGAGACGTCCTTGGGTTCGACGGTAAGCTGCATGGCGTGAAGGGTCCCTTGGTTCCTTTATTCGAAGAATGCAAAAAAGCACGCGGGCGCATGTGCTGATGCGCCCGCGTGCGGGTACAGGTGTCACTTTAACGCATCTTTTCCGCAAAGTCACTAGTACGACAGTTCAATGCAGGAAAATGCCGGCCTTCACGCGCCCAAGTGTTGCGTAAAGACAACTATCCTCTGCTTTTTCCCTGCGGTTCAGGATTGGCGAATGAAGAAAACGCCCCGAAGCCTTCGCTTCGGGGCGCCTGTTTTTCAGCCTTGTTTCAGCCTGTTTTCTTCAGGACGGCTCTCAGATGAGGAAGAGCATGTCCATCAGGAAGAAGGTCGGGAAGAGGATCGTCACCGACCAGAGCATGTAGCCGAAGAACGTCGGCATCTTGATGCCGCGCTCGTTGCAGATGGAGACCGTCATGAAGTTCGGGGCGTTGCCGATGTAGGTCACGGCGCCCATGAACACGGAGCCCATCGAGATGGCCATCAGGGTCTTGGCGCCCTCGCCCATCAGCACGGTCGGATCGCCGCCGGCGAGGTTGAAGAACGCCAGATACGTCGGCGCGTTGTCAAGGAACGCGGAGAGCATACCCGTCAGCCAGAAGAAGAACGTGTTGTTGAAGCTGCCGTCGGCATTCGTCACGAGGGCGACGAGCGGCGCGAAGTGGCCGTCGTGACCCGCGCGGAGCATGGCGAGCACCGGCACGATGCAGCAGAAGATGCCGAAGAAGAGCTTGGCGACCTCAAGGATCGGATCCCAACTGAAGTGGTTGGCTTCGCGGGTGGCCTTCGTGGTAAGCAGCAGGGAAGCGCCGGAGATCACGATGAAGAGCGCGTCGCGGAGCACGCCCTCGAGCGAGAAGTGCACGCCGAGGAACGTGAAGTCCACGCCCGAGCGCCAGAAGCCGGACATCAGGACCGTGCCGACGATGGCGGCGAGAAACAGGATGTTGATGCCGCCGTCGACGCCGATGGCCTGCTTTTCCTCGGGCGCCTTGAAGCCATCCTTGACGTCGCGGGAGAACATGAAGCTGTCGATCGCGAAGTAGACCGCAAGCAGGATGGCGCAGGTCACGAGCCACGGAAGCATCAGGTGCTCAAGCGTCCAGAAGAAGCTCACGCCCTTGAGGAAGCCGAGGAAGAGCGGAGGATCGCCGAGCGGGGTCAGCGCGCCCCCCACGTTGGCGACGAGGAAAATGAAGAAGATGAAGGTGTGGACCTTGCGCCTGCGGTTCTCGTTGGCGCCGATGAGCGGGCGGATGAGAAGCATGGCAGCGCCCGTCGTGCCCATGAAGTTGGCAAGCACGGCGCCGAGCGCGAGGATCGCGGTGTTCACGATCGGACGACCGACGAAGCTGCCGCGGACGTGAATGCCGCCGGCAACGATGAAGAGCGAGCCCACGAAGATGATGAACGGCACGTAGTCGGCGAGAAGCACGTGGGCGATCTCGTGGAAGGCCGTGTCAGGACCGAAGACGGTCGCAAGCGGAATGATGCAGCACAGGGCCCAGAAGACGGAGATCTTGCCGAAATGATGGTGCCAGATGTGCGGGGCGAACAGCGGGAAAAGCGCGATGGAAAGCAGAATGCCGGCAAACGGCACGGCCCACGCAAGGCCGAGCTCGGCGCCGTTCATGTCGCTCGCCATGGCGGCAGCAGGCAGCAGAAGGAAGCCGGCTTTCTGTCGCGCGGCAAAGAGATCGACGAACAGGAACAAAAGGCGGGTGTCTTGCGCCGTGAGCTGTTGGGATATCAGGAGCTGCTTGAAGAACATGAAGGCACCTTAAAAGTTTATAACAACAAACTGGTGGAACTGCGCCAGGACCTGCAACAGAAGGAAATCCGCAAAGCTGAGCTGGGCGTAGCTCTGGAGCGTTTAAGCGCAGAGCAGCGTCAGGCTGCGGAACGGCTGGAGCTTCTGCTGGATGACCGTAATCAGGTTTCTCAGGAATATATGGCAGCTCGCCAGCAGCTTACCGACCTGCGCCCGCAGCTAACGGCGTTGGAAGCCGAAGACGCACAGGGCAAACAGCTGCTGGATGATCTGCAGAAACAAACGGCCGCAGACCACAGCGCGCTGGCATCTATCCGCAATCGTCTGCAGGATGCCAGGGTCGAACTGGAATCGACTGCCGCACGGACTACGATGATGGCCGAGCGGATGCAGCAGCTTGATGCCGATATGGGGCGTATGCAGCAGGAACTCGCTGCTAATGAAGACGAGCAAAAGCATTTGCTTGACGTGATAACGGCCAGCAAAACCAGCACTGAACAGCTGGCTGCCAGCAGTACCGCATTACTGGCCGAATTACAGACCGTTGTCGGCGGTAAAGATGAATTCGGGGCCAAACGTATTGCCATTACTGAAAAGCAGGCAGTGGCAGGCGAGAGGCTGGATTCTTTGAAAAAAGAACTGACTGTTGCTGAAACCAGGCGCAATCAGGCAGCGATGGAAATGGTACGTCAAAACAGCGACTATGACCATGCTCTGGAACAGCTGGCGACTGAATACCGTATTACTCTGGACGAAGCACGTGCCAGCGGTGATCTGCTGGATGAAAGCGATACGGCTTTACGTCGGCGTGAACTGCGTCTGGAGCGTGAAATTGAAACCTTAGGCCCGGTAAATCCTGCGGCAATCGAACAATATGAAGCTGTCAGCGAGCGCTATGAATTTTTACAGCGTCAATACAGCGATCTTTCAGAGGCCAAAGCCAATCTGGAAGCAGTTATCAGCGAAATCAACTCCGGTATGGCCAAACGCTTCAAAGAGGCCTTCGGAAAAATAAACGAATATTTTTCCGACTGTTATGTGCGTTTATTCGGCGGCGGTACTGCTGCTTTAAAACTTACTGACCCTAATGATGTTTTAGGCAGCGGCATCGATATCGAAGTGCAGCCTCCCGGTAAAAAACTGCAGAGCCTCTTCCTGCTATCAGGCGGCGAGCGGGCCCTGACGGTTATCGCCCTGCTGTTCGCTCTGCTCAGCTATCAGCCTTCGCCCTTCTGTATCCTTGACGAAATAGATGCGGCGCTTGACGAAGCTAACGTTGACCGCTTTGCGAAATTCCTGGCAGCCTATGCCGAAAGCACGCAGTTTATTGTTATCACACACCGTAAAGGCACTATGGAAGCCGCGCATGTTCTGCACGGCGTTACCATGGAGGAATCCGGTGTTTCTAAATTACTATCTGTCAAATTGAGCGAAAAGGAGTGAGAACATGGGATTTTTAGAACGACTGAAAGACGGACTCAGCAAGACCCGCCGCAACTTTACTGACCGCATCGAAGAACTTGTAGGTATGTCGGCCAAAGTCGATGAAGACTTTCTGGAAGAACTGGAAATGATCCTTCTAAGCGGTGATGTTGGTGTCAAAACCACAGAAAAGCTTATCGATGCTGTTCGTCAGGCTGCTAAAAAGAAAGAAATCGAGGGGACGGAGCAGGTTATGCCGTTCCTCAAAAAATATATTGCCGAAATGCTGCAGGACGAAGGACAGCGTACCCGTATCGGTGCCAAACCTACGGTTATTCTTGTCGTGGGCGTCAATGGTGTTGGTAAAACCACTACTATCGGCAAGCTGGCCAACTATTTTCATCTGTTCAAATACAAAGTCATGCTGGCTGCCGGCGATACCTTCCGTGCCGCCGCTGCCGAACAGCTGCAGATTTGGGGCGAGCGTGCCGGCTGCGAAGTTATCCGTCACGAAGAAGGCGCTGACCCGGCTGCCGTGGTTTTTGACGCTGTCAAAGCCGCTATTGCCCGCAATGTCGACGTACTTTTTATTGACACTGCCGGACGGCTGCATAATAAAACCAATCTGATGAACGAACTGGAGAAAGTACACCGCATCATCAAACGCGAGATACCAGAAGCTCCGCATGAAACCTTTCTCGTGCTGGATGCAACGACAGGGCAGAACGCTATCAATCAGGCCAAAGTCTTTATGGAAACCGCCAACGTCACCGGTGTTGTGCTGACCAAGCTCGACGGTACGGCTAAAGGCGGTGTCGTTATTGCTATCAAAGAAGAACTTGGCTTGCCTGTTAAGTGGATCGGTGTCGGCGAAGGCATTATGGATTTCCGGCCCTTTGAAGCCGATAAATTTGTCGACGCCTTGTTTGATGGTGACAAGTAAAAATGCTTGACAGCCTCTACGATTTTCGATATAATACCAAAGTCGGATAAAATATGTAAAGATTTTGGTGATTGAAATGCAGGAAAACAGTTTGGAGCAAAGAGTACGGTTAGGACGTTTGTTCGATGCCTACGGCTGCCTGCTCACCGAAAAACAGCAAAAATGTCTGGAGCTGTATTTCTGCGACGACCTTTCGCTGGCTGAGATAGCCGATGAACTTGAAGTATCAAGACAAGCGATACATGACCTTATCAAACGGGTAGAGCATACTCTGGAACGCTATGAAAGCAAACTGGCGCTGCTGGCCCGCGATGATCACGATAAAAAGCTGCTGGAAGAAATGAGCCGGCTGCTGGCTGACCACCTTGCCCAAAGCGGTGGCTCGGCAGAACTTCAACAAGTACGCCGCATTTTAGACGAATTGAGCGGCGAAAGTAGGTAAAAATGGCTTTTGAAAATTTATCTGAAAGACTGCAAAATGCGATAAAAATGTTCCGCGGCAGCGGCAAAATAACAGAAGACGATCTTAAAGCGCCTCTGCGCGAAGTGCGGATGGCTCTGCTTGAAGCCGACGTCAACTTTAAAGTCGTTAAAGATTTTGTTGCCAATATCAAAGAACGCGCGCTGGGCGAAACAGTTCAGCAAAGCCTGACTCCCGGTCAGCAGATCATCAAGATCGTCAACGACGAACTGACCCAGCTTTTGGGCGGCACACAAAGTAAGCTCACCGTAGCGGACAAACCGCCTACAGTCATTATGCTGGTAGGTCTGCAGGGCGCTGGTAAAACTACTACCGCCGGCAAGCTTGGCAGCCTGCTGCGGAAAAAAGGCAAAAAGCCGTTGCTTGTAGCGGGCGACGTTTACCGTCCTGCGGCTATCAAACAATTACAGGTTCTGGGCGAACAGCTCTCACTGCCTGTCTTTGCTCTTGGCGATCAGGTATCTCCGGTCGAGATAGCGCGCAAGGCAATGGATAAAGCATTCTCACTGGCTTGCGACACGGTAATCATCGATACCGCGGGCCGCTTACATATCAACGAAGAACTGATGGACGAACTGCGCAATATCAAAGCTGCCGTCAATCCGCATGAAATATTGCTGGTTGTCGATGCGATGACAGGCCAGGACGCAGTCACTGTAGCAGAAAGCTTCAACGGCGAGCTGGGCATAGACGGACTTATCGTTACCAAGCTCGACGGCGACGCCAGAGGCGGTGCTGTATTGTCAGTAAAAGCAGTTACCGGACGCCCGGTCAAATTTGTCGGTATGGGTGAAAAGCTTGACGCTTTGGAACCTTTCCATCCCGACCGTATGGCATCCCGTATCCTGGGCATGGGCGATATCCTGTCTCTGATCGAAAAGATCCAGTCCACTACCGACCTTGCCAAAGCTTTGGAAATGGAAAAGAAACTGCGCAAAGACGAATTCACGCTCGAGCAGTTCCTGGAACAAATGCAGCAGGTCAAAAAAATGGGCTCTCTGGAAACTATTTTGGGGCTTATCCCCGGTATGAGCGGCATCAGCCAAAAGCTGAAAGAAGCCAACGTTGACGAAAAAGAATTCGACCGCGTTGAAGCCATCATCCGTTCCATGACCCCGAAAGAACGCCGTCATCCCGATATCATCAACGGCAGCCGCCGTAAACGTATCGCCGCAGGCTGCGGTATGCGCGTGCAGGATGTCAACAAGCTTCTCAAAAACTTTGAAGAAAGCAAAAAGATGATGAAAAAGATGCAGGGTATGGCTAAGTTTGCTTCAAAAGGCGGTTTCAAAATGCCTTTTATGAACAAATAAATTTAAATCAACATCTGGTTTAAGGAGGTGAAATAGACATGGCAGTTAAAATCCGTTTAAAACGTATGGGCTCTAAAAAAGCTCCTTTTTACCGTATCGTTGTTGCTGACTCCCGCTCTCCGCGTGACGGCCGCATCATCGAAAGCATCGGTTTCTATGATTCCACTGTACAACCCGCTACCGTAAAGCTCGACGAAGAGAAAGCTCTTTCCTGGATGGCTAAAGGTGCACAACCTACTGATACCGTTAAAAACCTTTTCAGCAAAGACGGCATCATGAAAAAATATGCTGAATCTAAAGCAAAATAAGAAATGAGGCGTGATTTGCATGAAAGAATTGGTAGAAGTCATGGCCAAGTCTCTAGTGAGTAATCCGTCTGCAGTAGTCGTGGAGGAGGAAACCACCGGAACATCAACGGTGCTTCGCCTCCATGTTGCTCCTGAAGATATGGGTAAAGTTATTGGAAAACAGGGCCGCATTGCTAAAGCAATCAGAACTGTCATGAAAGCTGTTGCAACCCGTGAGAATGTAAAAGTTGTCGTAGAGATTGTCTAAGACGTATAAGGATGGTAAACGATATGGATAAAATGTTTGTACGTGTTCCGGTTGCAATAAAAGCAAAAGTAACAGAAGATCTCAAGTTGAAAATTATTGGAGATGTCCAAAACACCATAAAAACGATTAATCTGGATATCGAGCACTTCGAATTCCAAGCCAAAAAAGCTCTTTCTCAGGCCGCCAGCGACCTGAGCGTACTTCCTTCACTGCGTGAGCAGATTGAAATGGAAAGAAACAAGATCAATGCCGCTAAAGCAGAAGCCGAAGATAAACTTAAACGCGCTGAAGCTTTGGAGATCGGTGCGGAGATCGGTCACGGTACACTTGAACGTACTGTCGAGATCACCATAGGCACTGATCTCGACGCTCTGATGGGCGCCGAGATCCTCACTGAGGATGGCAAGATCATTGCTTTCCGCGAATGATATGGAAAAACAAGTAGTTATTGGCACTATTATCGCTCCGCACGGTGTGCGGGGCGATATTCGTATTCTGCCGCAGACAGATCATCCTGAACAATTTTTAGAGCTTTCCTCTTTGCTGCTCGAAGACGGCCGTTCGCTTCAGATCACCTCTGCCCGGTTCCATAAACGTATGGTACTGATGAAATGCAGGGGTGTGGAAACAATGAACGATGCCGAACTGCTGCGCGGCAAAAAGGTTTTAATCAACAGTGAAGATCTGCCTCAGCTTGGAGAAGGCGAATATTATGTAGCCGACCTGCTCGGACTGCCCGTATTCGATACGGCAGGAACACAGCTCGGCACATTGAAAGACGTGCTCAGCACCGGCAGCAACGACGTTTACGTTATTGCTGTACCGGAAGGCAAGGATATCCTCGTCCCGGCCCTCAAAAAGCACGTTAAGGAAATCAATATTACAGACCGTAAGATCGTGGTCGAATTACCTGAATGGACAGATGCACCGTGAGATTTCTCTTTATTACCTTATTTCCTGAACAAATTGAACAAGCGGCCGGTCACAGCATTATCAAACGTGCCGTCGATGCGGGACTTGTAGAAGTCAGCTGCATCAATCCGCGCGATTTTGCAACTGACAGGCACCGTACAGTGGACGATACGCCCTTTGGCGGCGGTGCCGGCATGGTTTTGAAGCCAGAGCCGATGGTAGCGGCTATCCGCATGGCCAAACAGCAGCTGCCTGCAGCGCGGGTTATTGCCATGTGCCCGGGCGGGCGCACATTAAAGCAGGATATTGTTGAAGAATATGCCCGCAGCGGCCAGGATCTAATTCTGGTCTGCGGTCATTATGAAGGCTTCGATGAACGGATCTTCAACTGGGTCGATGAAAAACTTTCCATTGGCGACTATGTACTTACCGGCGGCGAACTGCCGGCACTGATAGTTATGGACGCTGTAGCGCGCTTTATACCGGGCGTGCTTGGAAAAATGGCCAGTGCTGTTGAAGACTCTTTCAGTACGGGACTGCTGGAATATCCTCAGTACACCCGGCCGGTGGAATTTGAAGGACTGGAAGTACCGGAAGTGCTGCGTAACGGCAATCACGCTCTGATCAATCGCTGGCGCCGTAAAGAAGCCCTTAAAGCGACTTATCTGCACAGGCCGGATCTGCTTGCAGAGCTTGGCAAAGAGGATGTGTTGCTGCTTAACGAAATCAAACAGGAACTCGCAGGTGATAATAATGGCTAACCTTTATCTGGGGCTGGTGCATTATCCTATTTACAATAAAAATATGCAGGTCATTGCTACTGCCGTCACTAACTTCGATATCCACGATATTTCGCGTACCGCTCGCACCTATGATGTCAAAAAATATTTTTTGATCCATCCGCTGGAGGTACAGGCTGAAATCATCAAAAGGATAACTGACTATTGGCAGCATGGTTACGGCAAAACCTATAATCCTGACCGCAGCAACGCGCTGGAACGTGTAACCTATACGTCCAGCATTGAGTCGGCTATTGCCGCGGTTACTGAAATAGAGGGGCAGGCGCCGGTTACGATTACTACCGATGCCCGCACCTATCCTAATACAGTGACCTATGGCTTTGTACGAAAGTTGCTGTACAGCGGTGATAAACCTCTGCTGCTGCTTTTTGGCACCGGCTTTGGTATGGAACAGGAAACAATGAACAGTTTTGATTATGTACTTGAACCTGTTTATGGTCCCTGCGACTATAATCACCTGTGTGTGCGCTCTGCGGCTGCGATTATTTTAGACCGGCTGGCCGGTGAGGCCTGGTGGGAAAAATAACTGTCAAAATGCTCAAAAAATAATTGCAACTAATTGAACAGTATGATATAATGTCATTTGTGTAAAACGGACGGTCCGCTGTGGTGTGTTCGCACATGAACGTCTATGATTCGAGGAGGAAATTATGAATATTATTGAAGTATTGGAACAAGAACAGCTTCGTTCCGACATCCCTGACTTCCGTGCAGGCGACACCGTAAAAGTTTATGTAAAAGTAGTCGAAGGTACTCGTGAACGCGTACAGATGTACGAAGGTGTAGTAATTGCACGCAGCGGCGCCGGCGTTCGTGAAATGTTCACCGTTCGTCGTATTTCTTACGGCGTAGGCGTTGAAAGAACATTCCCGATCCACAGCCCACGTTTGGAGAAAATCGAAGTTTCCCGTCGTGGTATCGTTCGCAGAGCAAAACTCTACTATCTGCGCAGCCTTACCGGTAAAGCTGCTCGTATTCGTGAACGCAGATAATCGGTATCAAATTACAGATCGTAAATCAAGAGACCCTTTCAGTTCAGCTGAAAGGGTCTTTTTGTATTTTAATCAAGATAAATTCTACCATAATGGATAAAAACAGCATTACCATATAGGTAAGTAAAAATGCGCATCTTACTTAATAGTTATTGAAAAGTAGCGGCTGAAATATCAATAGCATTGCCGTAATAATTGAGCAATTTGCAGTTGTCTAAATAAAAAAACAGACATTCACGAAACGTGAATGTCTGTTTTTTTATTTGCCTGATCCTTAATGCGCCAAAAGCTGCCGCATTTTATCAAGTGCTTTTAGCCGGTGCTTAGTAACGTTGCGTACAGTGCAGCCCAGACGTCCTGCCACCTCGGTCGGCTTCAGGTCATCTAAAAACAGCAGCGTCAGTATTTTCCTCTGTTCTGCACTTAACTGCCGCAGCGCTTCCTGCAGTTCCAGTGAAAGTAAAAAACGTGCCAGCTCATCCAGACGCTCACCTGCTGTACAGCCTGTCTCCAGCAGGGCGATTCCGGCTTCGCTGTCCGTATCTGTCTGGGCTTCGTTTTCCCAAATTCTGCCCTGCTTCTGCATCGCGTCAAAAACAGCAAAATGCACCTTACAGCGTGCCAGTCCGGGCCAGTTTTCAAAATCAGCGCCCTTATACTGCAAAACCAGCTCGATAAAGGCCAGAACGGCGATACCTTCTGCGTCTTTTCCCAGCGACCGGTAAAACATCTCACGGCGGGCCTCGCTTTTTAAAAGCGGCTTAAAATCCGCGCATAACTGCAGCAGTGCTGCTTTATCACCAGCCTGGGCGGCGGTTATCAATGCTTTCAATCTCTCTGCCTGTTCAGGTAAATTTTTTATAACGATCAGTTCTCTCTATAATTTTATGATACCCGGCTATACTGTAAAACGTCGCGCGCAACAACAAACAGTCTAAACTTTTTTGACAAAAATTAACACCCTATACAATCAGGTGTTAATTTTATGCCTTTACTGCTTAAAATAATGGCGGGAGGGATAGCATGCAAAAATATATAGGCCGACAGCTGAAAACAGCGCGGCAAAATAAAAAGCTGACCCAGGAACAGACCGCTGAAGCAGTAGGCTTATCGGCCAAGCACTATGGCTGTATCGAACGCGGCGAGGTCAGCACCACTGTAGCCGTACTGACACGTTTGCAGCAGGTGCTGGAATTTGAAGTGTCTATAATGATCAAAATTTAGTCTGCTTTGGCAGGCTATTTTTTTTCGATGTTTTCGCCGGGCTGCGGGTGAAGTACGTACACGTACTTGCGCTGCAGCGCAAGTGCCGCGGAGCGTAATAGCGCGGCGCTGAAAAAAATAATAAAAGAAACCTTCTCGTGTCTTGTAGGGGGGGACATCTGTGGTAGAATAATAAAAGAATTATATAAAATAGTTAAAAAATACAATCTAAAACAAGTTAAATATGATTTTTATTTTAAAATATTGATTTTAAAACAGCGTCTTGAAGTCAGGTAAAAGCTTTGGTTCCTACGGCGTCAGCCGAAGAAATATATTGTTCAACAAATTTTAAGGAGTTGATTTTGGTGTATTTGAAAACAAGTAATAAAAAACAGCTGGCAGCAGCAGTAACGCTGGCTGTAATGGGAATGGCATGGGTGGCTGTGCCGAGCCAGGTATGGGCGGCCGACGGCGGTTTTGGCGCCATAAATAATCCTATCAGTCTGGAAATTTACGCAGAGCAAAATAAGATTGGCGGTAAACTGGATACTGCTCGTAAAAACTATGAAGGATCAAATGTTTATGTATCCCAATATCACTCTGCTTATACCGATAACGAAAAAATCTTCGCCAGCGGTGATATGACAGGTAAAACTATTTCTCTGAGCAATATGACAGTCCAGGCTGTTGTTGGGAAAGACGGTATAGGGCAAGCTGCCGATCTGGCACAGCATGCAACACAGGGTCAGGACGGCGGTTTTGGTTATGGCGCAGGGCTTGTCAATCAAAACGGCATGTCTAATGCTGTTATCGCAGTTGGTTCTGCTGAGATAAATGTTACCGGCGGTGCCAGCGGTTTGATAGTAGATGAAAAATATCAGCACGAAGGCGAACAGGGAGTGACTGGCAATGCAGCTATTGGCGGTACCGGCGGTGCCAGAGCTGCAGGCGGTAATGGCGGCGGCGCTAAAGCTATCGGTGTCGCGGCAGGCATTACAGATACTGCTGAAAGTATTACTGTAAACGGCAGCGCCAGCAAGAATATTCAGATTTCAGGTACTTCTTTAACTGTTAGTGCTACAGGCGAAGCCGGCGGACATGGCGGTTACGGAGGCAAGGGCGGCAGCGGTGCCGATGGTGCGGAACTTACGACGAAAAAGGCCGATAAAGGTGCAGATGGCGCCGATGGCACTGATGAAAATACCACGCCGGATAAAGCCGCTAATGGTGCAGATAAGCTAACGCCTGCAGCTAATGGTACGGTTACAGCAACTTATAACGCGGAAGAGCTTCCTAAACAGAATGGTTGGGCATCTACTGCTGGCGCAGCTGGTGAGGCTGGCAACGCTGGTACAGCTGGTACAGCTGGTACTAATGGCGGTAACGCTGCTGCTGGCTCAGCAGGCAGTAATGGCTTAGCAGGCAGTACTGGTCTGGCAGGGGGAACCGGCGGCGCTGGAGCTAATGGGGGGAATGGCGGCAGCGCCACTGCTTACGGCCTGCATTTGAATACTATCAGCGGCGGCTCTGTAACATTGAATGCTTTAAGTGTCACTGCCACGGGCGGAAATGGAACTGCCGGCGGTGAAGGAGGCAAAGGCGGAACAGGCGGTGTTGGCGGG
>ENA-OPCD01002114-OPCD01002114.1-human-gut-metagenome-genome-assembly--contig:-NODE-2114-length-14400-cov-2.667271_pt1 | contig 14400 bp, 12 predicted proteins | sample MGYA00241560_ERZ501471 | MGnify/ENA primary metagenome ERZ501471 (study PRJEB25962, sample SAMEA2042578) | human gut metagenome | biome: human gut; feature: human-associated habitat; material: faeces...
CCATTAAGTGCAATTGATTTCTTCAAAAAAACAGGTGTTGATGCATTAGCGATCAGCTATGGTACCATGCACGGTGCAAACAAAGGCAAGAATGCAGTGATCCGTAAGGAAATTGCAATCGCGATCAAGGAATGTATGTTACATGAAGGAATTGAGGGATATCTTGTAAGCCATGGTTCTTCTACTGTTCCACAGTATATTGTAGAAGAGATCAATGCCCTTGGCGGAGAGATCACAAATGCATACGGAATCGATGTAGACCAGCTTGTAGAAGTAAGCCACTGCGGCATTAATAAGATCAATGTTGATACAGATCTTCGTCTGGCAGTTACAAGAAATATGAAAGAGCTTTTTGCAAAAGATGCTGCTCTTAGAAACAGTGCATCTGTAGGTCAGATCTATGAATTATTAGAGACAAAGAAATCAGCATTTGATCCTCGTGCATTCATCACACCGATCATGGATACAATTATGTACGGAAATGTTCCGGATGATGATGTTGCAAGAATCTGTACATGCATTGAAGATGGTGTAAAAGAAGCAATCGCACCATTACTTGTGAAGTTTGGAAGCTACGGAAAAGCACCGAAGGTAGAACGCGTTACAATCGACGAGATGGCAGAACGTTACAGAAAAGCAGGAATCTAAGAAAGAGTAAGTTGATCATAATGGATGCCGGAGATACAGCGGGTGCTTCCGGTATCCATACCAGATAGAGAGGAAAATCCATGAAACATATTTATCTGAATTTAAAAAGATTTGATGTTCCAACAGAATTTGGTGGAGTAAACCGTATTGCACCGGTTGCTGAGTGGGCAGAGTATATTGTAAAGAATACACAGGACGAACTGAAAAAATATGATCGTTCAGAAGTAGAATTTGCAATGTATTTTCCGGAGGTTCACCTTTTAAATGCAGCAAAAGCAAAAACAGAGGACAGCCCGATCAAGGTTGGATGCCAGAGTGTTTACAGAGCAGACACTGCAGTAGGTGGCAATTTTGGTGCATTTACAACAAACAGACCGGCATCTGCAATGGTTGCGGCAGGATGTGAGACAACAATCATCGGACATTGTGAAGAACGTAACGATAAGGCTGGAATTCTTGCAGAAGCAGGAGTGACAGATACAGATGCAGTGAATCGTCTGTTAAATCAGGAGATCAAATGTGCCATTGAAAGAGGAATGACAGTTCTTTATTGTATCGGAGAAAAGAGTGAAGAGCAGGATCAGTGGCAGGAAGTATTAGGCAAACAGCTTGAGATCGGATTAAAAGATGTTGACAAATCTAAAGTCGTGATCGCTTATGAGCCAATCTGGTCAATCGGACCTGGTAAAACACCGGCAGGAAAAGACTACATCACTAAGATCGCACGTTTTGTAAAAGAACAGACTGGTGGTATGGATATTGTATACGGTGGTGGATTAAAGCAGGATAATGCAGCAATGCTCGCTTCTATCGATGAAATCGACGGAGGACTGATCGCACTTACAAGATTCCAGGGTGAGATCGGATATTATCCGGAAGAATACCTTGAGATCATCCGCCTTTATATGGGTAAATAACCCAAGAATTTGAACAAGACACAGAACATAAATATGAATCCTGGAAACAGAGAAGAATAATGTTTCCCGGATTACGGTAAATTATACTATGAATGAAAAGGAGAACAAAGATATGAAGATCGATTTCGAATATGGCCAGGGAACTATGACAGCTGAATTGCCAGATAATACTGATATTTTTATCCCTGGTGAAACAGTAAAAGATCCGGATTATATTCCAGAGGATAAATTAGAAGAAGCTTATTTAGAGAGTCTTGCTCATCCAATCGGAATGCCAACTTTAACAGAGCTTGCTCACAAAGGAAGCACTGTTACATTTATCGTTCCAGACCGTGTTAAAGGTGGAGAACAGGCAACTAGCCATAGAAAATTAAGTATCAAATACATCTTAAGAGAACTTTATGCGGCAGGTGTTGAGAAGAAAGATATTCTGTTCATTATTTCCAATGGTTTACATCCAAGAAGTAAAGAATCTGACGCAAAGGCAATTTTCGGTGAAGAATTATTCAACGAATTCTGGCATACAGGTCAGATCATCAGCCATGACAGTGAGGATCAGGAGCATATGGTATATCTTGGAAGAACTCACAGAGGTGATCCGGTATACATGAACAAATATGTATTTGACTGTGATATTCCAATTCTAATCGGTCATGTACAGGGAAATCCATATGGTGGATATTCAGGCGGATACAAACACAGTGCAACAGGTATCACAAACTGGAGATGTATTGCAAGCCATCATGTACCTTCTGTTATGCACAGAGACGACTTTACACCGGTTAATGGCGGAAGCTTAATGCGTGATAAATTCAATGAGATCAGTATGCATATGGAAGAGAAGATGGGACATCCATTCTTCTGTTGTGATGCGGTACTTGATACATGTTCAAGACAGATTGCAATCTATTCCGGATATGCAAAAGAAATGATGCCGATCAGCTGGAAACTTGCAGATAAGAGAACTTATGTGCACTGGGCAGAGAAGAAATACGATGTACTTGTATTCGGTATGCCACAGAAATTCCACTATGGTGATGGAATGGGAACAAACCCGATCATGATGATGCAGGCATTGAGTGCACAGGTATTAAGATTTAAACGTGTTATGAGTGACAACTGTGTAATCATCTGCTCTTCTATCTGTAATGGATATTTTCATGATGAATTATGGCCATATTTAAGAGAACAGTATGAATTATTCCAGCATGATCATATGAATACGTTGCCGGATATGAACCGTTATGGTGAATATTTCGCAACAAATGAAGAATATATCCGTAAATACCGTTTTACAAACGCATTCCATCCATTCCACGGATTTTCTATGATGTCTTGTGGACATATCGCTGAGATGAATACAAGTGCAATCTATATTGTTGGTGCTGAGGAACCGGGATATGCAAGAGGAATGGGTCTTAAGACAAGAGCTACATTTGAAGAAGCTTTAGCAGATGCTGAGAAGAAATTTGTTGGAAGCAACCCGAACATCTTAGCGCTTCCTATGACATTCAAGAAAGCAGCTGTTCATCTTTGCATGAAGAATCCGGAAGATGACTGCATGGATGAATACGGACATCGTCATAACAATGGCGGATGTGGATGCTGCTAATCACTATGCAAAATTCATGACAATTCTTTTATGGGAGTGTAGTGAAATTCCTTTATAAAAAATATACCCTAATCAAAGAAAAACGAGTTGTTTTTACAACTCGTTTTTCTTTGAACGGAATATCATAAAGGACAGGAATAAATTTCTGGAGGAATATTTGTGCAAAATACAAACAAAAAATTATTTGAAGAAACTCCGGTTCCACAGGCAGTTCAGACAATGATGATTCCAACGATTATAGGTGCACTTGTAACGGTGCTGTATAGTCTGGCAGATACTCTGTTTGTCGGAATGATGAATGATCAAATCCAGAATGCGGCAGTTGCATTGGCAGCACCGGCACTTCTGGCATTTAACGCTGTGATTAATCTGTTTGGAATCGGTTCATCAAGTATGATGAGCAGGGCACTTGGAAGAGGAGATTTAAAGACAGTATGCGCAAGTGCATCTTTGGGTTTTTATGGAACAGTTGTGAGTGGAGCTCTATTGTCTGCACTCTGTTATATTTTTATGCAGCCGTTTGTAGTTCTTCTTGGAGGAGATATAAATACAGCGGCAGCAACAACCGCATATATGAACTGGGCAGTTGTATGTGGTGCGATACCAACAATTTTAAATGTCGTCATGGGATATATGGTCAGAGCAGAAGGCGCATCCTTGCATGCGAGTATCGGAACTATGAGCGGATGTATTCTAAATATGATTCTTGATCCGTTTTTCATCCTCCCATGGGGATTGGGCATGGGTGCAGCAGGTGCAGGTCTGGCAACTTTTTTATCAAACTGTTTTGCATGCTGTTACTTTTTTGTCCTTCTTATGGTAAGAAAAAAGAAAACAAACATAAATCTGAATCCAAAGTATCTGTCGTTGACAAAAGAGATTGTTTTTGGTGTAATGGAAGTTGGAATACCGGCAGCGATTCAAAATCTTTTAAATGTAACAGGAATGACCATTTTAAACAATTTTGTTGCTGGATATGGTTCTTCTGCGGTAGCAGCAGTCGGCATTGCACAAAAAGTGTATATGGTTCCAATTCAGGTTGCACTTGGAGGAACGCAGGGAGTAATGCCGTTAGTGGGATACTCTTATGCAAGCAAAAATAAACAGCGTTTTGAGGAAACAATTCAAACAGTTATGAAACTTCTGGTGCCGTGTATGGTTCTTATTATGATATTATGTTGGATTTTTGCACCATCCCTGATCAGACTGTTTATGAAAAATGAAGAGGTTATTACATACGGTGCAATGTTTTTACGTGGTTTCTGTACGTGTATGCCATTTATGCTGGTCGATTTTCTGGCAGTCAGTGTGTTTCAGAGTGTTGGAATGGGAAAAACAGCACTTGTTTTTGCAATTCTGCGAAAGATTGTTTTTGAGATACCAGCAATCATGATCCTGAATAAAATTTTCCAGGCATCAGGAATAACCTATGCCGGTTTTGTTTCAGAGTTTATTTTATCAATTTTTGCAGTGATCTTACTTAGAAGAATTGCAGATGGGTTTGAAAGGAGAAATGAGAAATGATTTATCTTATATTTTTAGTCGTATGTTTTGGTGCATCTATTGTTGGTGCAATCTGCGGTATTGGTGGCGGAGTCATCATCAAACCGGTACTTGATTCTTTTGGAGTGCTGGATGTAACAGCCATCAGCTTTTTGTCAGGATGTACGGTATTGTCTATGACAACATATTCTGTTTTGAAAAACAAAATCAGTGGAGAATCACATGTTTCCATGAAAACCGGTTTACCGCTTGCAATAGGGGCAGCGGTTGGTGGTCTGATCGGGAAATGGCTGTTTTCTTATGTGAAATCTTTGAGCAGTGATCCAAACAAGGTAGGAGCAGTTCAGGCACTGTGTCTTTTGATCGTAACACTTGGAACACTTATTTATACGGTTTATAAGGCGAAAATTAAGACTTGTAAAGTAGAAAATGCAATTGTGTGTGTTCTTATTGGTGTATTTCTTGGAATTATGTCTTCTTTCCTTGGAATTGGTGGCGGACCTATTAACCTTGTAGTGTTATTTTTCTTTTTCTCTATGTCAACAAAAATTGCAGCAGAAAATTCTCTGTACATTATTTTCTTCTCGCAGATTGCAAGCATTGCTTCAACAATCGTTTCAGGAAGTGTACCGGATTTCCAGATAGGAGTATTGATCCTTATGGTTGCAGGTGGTATCGCCGGAGGAATCTGTGGACGTGCGATCAATAAGAAAATTGATGAGAAGACAGTTGACAAGCTGTTTATCGCACTTATGGTCTTGATGATCGCAATCAATATTTATAACATTTTTAAATTTATGTAAGAATAAAAAGAGGAAAAGCATATGCCGCCAATCAGTGTACTGATGAAACCATCTTCCGGGATGTGTAATATGAAATGTGATTATTGCTTCTATTGTGATGAAACACAGAAAAGGATTCAGGAATCTTATGGATTTATGTCAGAACAGACCTTAAAAAATGTGATCCGCAAGACGATGCTTTGTGCAGAGGGAGCGGTCAGTTATGCGTTTCAGGGTGGAGAACCGACGCTTCGCGGAATTGATTTTTTTGAAAAAGTGGTAGAATTTGAAAAGCAGTATAATAAACATGGTATCCGCGTGAATAATGCACTTCAGACAAATGGATATCTGATCAATGAGGCATGGTGCGAGTTTTTTCAAAAGAATCACTTTCTGATAGGACTTTCTGTTGATGGAACGAAAGAAATCCATGATAGCTACCGCCACACCAAAGATGGAAAACCAACTTTTGATCGCATACGTCATGCAGCAGAACTGATGAGTCATTATGGCGTGGAATACAATATCCTAACTGTTGTGAATCAGAAAGTGGCATCCAATATTACAGAAATTTATGAGTTCTATAAAAAACAAGGATGGAATTACCAGCAGTATATTGCATGTCTGGATCCGCTCGAAGAGGCACATGGCGAGAATGAGTATGCATTAAAGCCGGAGCAGTACGGAAAATTTCTGATCGAACTTTTCAATCTCTGGTATGCTGACTGGAAATTGGGAAAGCAGCCATATATCCGCCAGTTCGAGAATTACATTGGAATTTTGTTAGGATATCTGCCTGAAGCCTGTGACCAGAGAGGAACATGCGGAGTCCAGAATGTCGTGGAGGCAGATGGAAGTGTTTATCCATGTGATTTTTATATGCTGGATGATTATAAATTAGGGAATTTTAATGAGAATCGACTGGATGAAATTGATACGAAAAGAACAGAAATCGGATTTGTAGAGCGTTCACTGTTGCTTGATGAGGAATGCAAGGTCTGTGAATATTTTCATATCTGTCATGGGGGCTGCCAGAGAAACCGTGATCTTAATGAACTGACAGGAAAATACCAGAATTATTTCTGCGAGAGTTATAAGATGTTCTTTGCAGCCTGTCTGCCACGGATGAAGGAAACGGTAAAGACACTGGAAAAGAGATAGAGGAAGTGAAAGAGAGTGAATGACTTTAAGAATCAGAGCAGTCACTGGAAGGTACTGTGAAGGCTGCACTTGCACAGATTGAGGAAAAAGCATACGATGCCGAATTGACCGCAAGAGGAATCACATCAGAGAACATCAGACATTATGGTTTTGCATTTGAGGGAAAGAAAGTCTTGATTGGATAAAACTTTGTAAGTATTTCATAAAATTTACCATCAAATTATAGAACAATCAAAATGATAATAATAGTATAATGAGAATGCAAAGGAAGGATAGCAGGAGGAGATTGACATATGGCAGAAATTTTCGCATCGAAAACAGCTGAGATTGAAGAGAGAGAAGTTATAAATGCGCAGATTTCCAGAAAACTTGCAGGGGAATGTATGGTACTTCTGGAAAACGATGGAGCTTTACCAATTCATACAAAAAAAGTGGCGCTTTTCGGAAATGGAGCGCGTGCGACGATCAAAGGCGGTACGGGATCAGGAGATGTAAACACAAGAAATAATGTGAACATTGAACAGGGATTTCAAAATGCCGGAATTGAGGTTACGACAACTGCATGGTTAGACAGACAGGAGCAGAATACCAGCGCTGCGAAAGCAGCTTATGTGCAGTGGATGAAGGAGGAAGCAGCGAGAAAACAGACATCTGAACTTGCAGTAATGTTTGACCACCCTTACAAAGAACCGGACTGCGAGATTATCACGATCAATGACATTGATGTGTCAGAGACAGATACCGCAGTATATGTGATTGCCAGAAATTCCGGGGAAGGAGCAGACCGGTTTGATGAGGAAGGGGATTACAGATTATATCCACACGAAAGAGGAAACATTCATCTGCTTGCTGAGGTATATGATAAACTGATTGTTGTATTAAATATTGGCGGAGTTATGGATCTTTCGGAAATGAGATCAATAGCGGGAGTCAATGCAATTCTCCTGATGACTCAGCTTGGAAATCTTGGTGGAGATGCACTTCTGGATGTGTTGACCGGAAAAGTAAATCCATCAGGAAAGACAACAGATACATGGGCAGAAAATTATATGGATTATCCATCTTCCGCAAAATTCAGTCATAATGAGAGTGTACATGATGAAATGTACGAAGATGGTATCTATGTTGGATATCGTTATTTTGACAGCTTTGGTGTGAAACCACTGTACTGTTTCGGATATGGAAAATCTTATACTGATTTTGAGATAAAAGCTGGAAAGATAAGTGTGGAATGGAATGAAATTCAGATTCCTGTAACTGTAAAAAATACAGGAAAAATTTATGCCGGAAAAGAGGTTGTTCAGGTATATTATAGTGCAGCCGGCGGAGTAATGGAAAAGCCATATCAGGAGCTGGCAGTGTACCAAAAAACAAAATTGCTGGCACCGGGTGAAACAGAAGAGATTGTCTTAAAGTATCAGGCAGAACAGATGGCGTCTTATTCAGAAAAAGAAGCAGCATGGATATTGGAAAAAGGTGACTATATCATCCGGGTTGGAAATAGCTCGGCTTCTACAAAAGTTGCAGGAGTTATAGAAGTCTGTGAAGATATACAAACATTAAAGGCAAAAAATTTGTTTGCACTGGATGTCGCACTGAATGAGATTCATCCGGATGCTGTAAAATTGGAAGAAAAGAAAAAAGAAGCCGCTGGTTATCAGGCAGAAAAAGTAATCTTTGACACAACAGCAATTGCACAAAAAACGGTTGTTTATCAGGGAATGCGGAAGGAATACCATACAGATAAGACAGAGAAAATTACCATGCAGGATATTCTTTCAGAAAAAGCAACTGTAGAAGAATTAGTGGCGCAGCTTTTAACGGAAGAGCTAGCAGAATTTTGTGTGGGTACTTTACGTGCTGACGGAGGAGAAGTTGTTGGAAATGCATCATACACTGTACCTGGAGCAGCAGGAGATACCTCTTCTGTATGCAAAGAATCAAGAGGAATCAAGAATATGATACTTGCAGATGGTCCTGCCGGACTTCGCTTGCAGCCACATTTTAAGACGAAAAAGGATGGAACACTTCTTCCAGGTGGAGAGGTGATGGGGGATGCATACACACCATTTAATCCAAATATCGATGAGAAGGAAGTGGATAATTATTATCAGTATTGTACTGCAATTCCAATTGGCTGGGCACTGGCACAGTCATGGAACACAGAACTTGTAGAAAAGGCTGGAGATATGGTTGGTTCAGAAATGGAACAATTTCATGTAGATCTGTGGCTTGCACCAGCGTTAAATATTCACAGAAATCCGCTTTGCGGACGTAACTTTGAATATTATTCCGAAGACCCATATGTTTCCGGTAAAATTGCGGCAGCAATGACAAAAGGAGTACAGAAGCACAGGGGCAAGGGAACAACGATCAAGCATTTTGCGGTGAATAATCAGGAAGATAACCGTTACTTTGTCAATGCACATGTAAGTGAGCGGGCACTTCGTGAAATTTATCTGAAGGGATTTGAAATTGCAGTGCGTGAAGCACAGCCATTATCCATCATGACTTCGTACAACCTGTTAAACGGTATCCATACAGCAAACAGCCATGATCTGATCCAGGGAATGGCAAGAGACGAATGGGGATTTAAAGGAGTAGTGATGACCGACTGGTTCACCTCACAGGATATGCCGATGATTACCGGAAAATTCAAACCAGCTTATCCAATCTCAGCATCTACCGGCTGTATTTATGCAGGCAATGACATCCAGATGCCAGGATGCCAGAAAAATGTCGATGATATTGTAGAAGCGGTTAAAACGGGAAAAGAGATTGATGGATATAAAATCACGAAAGCAGATTTACAGTTTAATGCGGCAAATGTAATCAGAGTTGTTGCCAGGACAATGTAAGGAAAAGCAAATACACATTTTTATGGATAAAACTCTCCGGAAAGACAGATAATATAAAACTGTTTTTCCGGAAGAATCTGTGAAATAAGTTGAATTATACATAGAATATGTTACAATAATACCACTCAATGAGTGGTATTATTTTTAGGGGGAATTATGGGAGAACAGTATACGATAGCAGAAAGAATGAAACAATTGAGAAATATCACCGGATTTAACAGGGCAGAGTTTGCGAGACAGCAGGGAATTCCATTGCGGACTATAGAGGAGTGGGAAGCTGGAAGAAGAAAAATGCCGGAATATGTATTGCGTCTTTTAGCTTATAAAATACAGTTAGAGAGCAGTAAGAAAGATCAGAGAATTCATATTATTCAGGATGAAAATAATAAAAGCATTGTGTTGATAAATGATATAAGATTTAAATCAAGGCGAAACATTGACTGGAATGAAATTGAGGAATATTTAAAGGAGTATATTGGAAACACATATGAGATTCTGGAAACATGCGAAAAAATCTATATTGGTAACGATTTTCCAGATGAATTTTGCCATTCCAAAGATAAAATCAGGTTGAAGGGGGCTAATGAAAAAGCGAAAGCAAAGAAAGGCTGGTATCGTTATGATACAAGATTTGGCATACCAAAATATGATGAAAATGGAGAACTTGAAGGATATCATATATATTCTGCAAAAATGCTTGTAAGAAGAGATGAGGATGGAAAATTATATTTATATGATTTTGTGCGCACAAAAAAAGAAACGAGCAGCCCGCTTAGGCAATGAGCCATACGGTTGTAAACTTCGTTTCTTCATAAAGACTATATGCGAATTTGGGTAAAATGTCAATCACTTTTTCCATTCAGCTGAGAAACTTTTTCAAAGCAAACTCATGAGAAAAAATTTGCCTTGGAGACATTGACATAAAATTATCAATGCGATATATTGGGTATGATAAATGTTGACATGGAAACAAAACGAGGTGGAGCTATGAAAGAACAACAACGTTTGTTACAGGAAATCGCTCTTATGTTAGAGCATCAGGATATGCTTTCAAAATTGACAGAAAGCCAGTGTCTCGATGAGTATGGTTATTCGGAGACACATTGTATTGATAATATTGGACGTCTGGAACTGCCAAATGTCACCAAAATTGCAGAACAGATGCAGATGACACGTGGTGCGATCAGCAAGATGACGAAAAAACTTCTTGCAAAAGGTCTGATCGAAAAATACACGTTGGAGACAAATAAAAAAGAAGTATATTTTAAATTGACTGAGCGTGGCAAGGTTCTTTTTAAGGAACATGAAAAACGTCATAAGCAGTGGGAGAAGCGTGACATGCAGTTTTTGTCCCGTTATTCCAAAGAGGAGACAGACACGATTTTAAAGTTCATGCAGGAATTTAATGTTTATCTGGATGAACAGATCGAGCAATATATCACAGACGGCAGGGAAAGTACTGAATCCAGATAGCAGCAGGATAAGACTATAGGAAAATACATGGCGAAAGGCGGCAGAATTTATGGAAAAGAAACCATTTGTAACAAAGGAACAGTTAGATGAGATCGTGAAAAAATATCCGACACCATTTCATTTATATGATGAAAAGGGAATCCGTGAGAATGCGGAAGCAGTGAAAGAGGCGTTTGCATGGAATCCGGGCTTCCGCGAATATTTTGCGGTAAAGGCAACTCCAAATCCATTTATTTTAAACATTTTAAAAGAGTACGACTGCGGATGCGACTGTTCTTCTTTAACCGAGCTGATGTTAGCAGATTCCCAGGGATTTGACGGACAGCATATCATGTTTTCCTCCAACGATACACCGGCGGAAGAATTTGCATTTGCGGATGAACTTGGTGCCATCATTAATCTGGATGATTTTACACACATTGACTTTTTAGAGCAGACAATCGGACATATCCCGGAGACCATCAGCTGCCGTTACAATCCGGGCGGTGTATTTAAAATGAGCAATGGGATCATGGATAACCCGGGAGATGCAAAATACGGATTTACCCATGAACAGATCATTGAGGGATTTAAAATTTTAAAAGAAAAAGGTGCAAAATACTTTGGTATCCATGCATTTTTAGCGAGCAATACCGTTACGAATGAATACTATCCAAAGCTGGCGCATCAGCTGTTTGAACTTGTGGTGGAACTTCGGGACAAGACAGGCTGCGATATTAAATTTATCAACCTTTCCGGTGGGGTGGGAATCCCTTACCGTCCGGATCAGACACCAAATGATATCCGTGTGATCGGAGAGGGTGTCAGAGAAGCATTTGAGGAAATCTTAGTTCCGGCGGGACTTGGCGATATTTCCATTTATTCAGAAATGGGACGTTTCATGTTAGGACCTTATGGCTGTCTTGTGACAAAAGCAATCCATGAGAAACACACTTACAAAGAGTACATTGGTGTGGATGCCTGCGCTGCAAACCTTATGCGCCCGGCAATTTATGGTGCATATCATCATATCACGGTCATGGGAAAAGAAAATGAACCATGCGATCACAAATACGATGTGACAGGTTCTCTTTGTGAAAACTGTGACAAATTTGCGATTGACCGCATGCTTCCGAAGATTGATATGGGTGATCTGCTCGTGATCCATGACACAGGAGCACACGGATTTTCCATGGGTTACAATTATAACGGCAGACTCCGCTCCGCAGAAATCCTGCTAAAAGAAGATGGCTCCACACAGCTCATCCGTCGTGCAGAGACACCGGATGATTATTTTGCAACATTTGACTGTTTCGATATTTTGAAAAATATGAAGCATCCGGAAAAATAGAAGATTTACGAACTGCCTTACAGGATAAAAAAATTGAAAGGTCGAAAACTTGTGTATCGATAAAACTTTATTTGATCATACAAAAAATAAAATTGTAGGAAGCCAGAGAATGCGGCAGGGAATCGGTACATTATCCGAAAAAACAGTGCATGCAGTCATGAAGAATTATTATGCACCGGACACGGATATGCATGAGATCCCGATTGAAAATTTTGTGGCAGACATCTACACCGGGCAGGAGATCATCGAGATCCAGACAAGGGCATTTAATAAAATGCGGCGGAAGCTTGACGCTTTTCTGCCACTATATCCGGTCACGATCGTTTATCCAATTCCCCATATCAAGTGGCTGTCGTGGATTGACGAGGAAACCGGGGAGACTTCACCGAAACGCAAGTCACCAAAGACCGGAAATCCCTATATGGCATTTATTGAGCTCTATAAGATCCGCCCTTATTTATCAAATCCAAATCTGCATTTAAAACTGGCGCTGCTTGATATGGAGGAGTACCGCCTTTTAAATGGATGGAGCAGGGATAAGAAAAAGGGAAGTGAGCGGTACGACCGCATTCCGGTAAAGTTTGCAGAGGAAGTCTGTATCGACCGAAGGGAAGATTACATGCAGTTTGTTCCATATGATCTGCCGGAACAATTTACTGCAAAAGATTTTGCAAAGCACGCCAAAATCCCGGTGCGGCTTGCGCAGACCGTTCTTCTGATCTTAACAGACCTTGAAATCGTCGTTCGGGTTGGAAAACAAGGCAAGAGTTATCTGTATGAAGTAAATGAATAAAAAACTGCTTAGGCAAAACGGAGTCATCCGTTTTGCCTAAGCAGTTTTTTATTGTTTTAGTAACTCTGTAATATTGATAGTCAAATTGTCATAAATACATACCGCAATGTCATCGTCAAAACTGTATTGATCATTTAATTCTTCTTTTTCTAAAGCATAGACATTCACTGTTCTCGTAAGAGGATTTACAATCCAGTATTCACGCACACCAGCAGAGCGATATTTGAATAATTTCACACCGTAATCCGTGCGTTTGGTACTTGGAGATGCAATTTCAATGATCCAGTCCGGTGCACCGACACATCCGCGGTCATCCAGCTTGGATTTGTCACAAATAACACTGATATCCGGTTCCACATAAGTTCGGTCATCTTCATTGAGGAATACAGCAAACGGAGCCGGGAATACTTTACAATCACCTTGCCCATACTTGGTATATTGATGGATAGACGATGATAAATTCATCAAAATTTCTTGATGTCTGCTAGACGGCGGAGCCAGCATATACATCTCACCATCGATCAGTTCCGCGCGCTGTCCATCCGGCAAAGCATAAATATCATCAATCGTGTGAACTTTTTCCTGTGATAGTGCCATAAATCACCCTCCTCTTTTCAAAAATTATATCACGATAACAATTACGAAACAATCCCGATCTCACATTCATTTTTCAACATAGTACTGTGGAACCCGTACATAAGCTGAAGCGATTAGACCTCCTCCGATACCTATACCCATATTTAATATGATTGTACTGACAACTAATCGGTTCTGACGATCTGACAACACTTCCTTTAAAGCATCCTCTTGCTTTTCCGCTTCAGCCTTGGATATTTTTCCCATTTGTTTAATGGTTTTCAGATATTCTTCCTCGACAGGGGAAAAAGTTTGTTCCCGATAGCGTCTATATTCTGCTTTCGCTTTTTCCATTGCCTGCGCATGACTGATTTTGCCTGCATGGGTCAGCACTTCTTCGCCTGTCGCCCGAAGAATATTATCTAGTTGCTCCACATAATCGCTCGAGGCCCCTGCCATTTCTGATAGGTGCCTCGTTTCATTTATTAATTCTATGTTAATTTACTCAAGTACTTTCCAATAACCAGTCTTTTTAGATCCAACCCTTTCCACATATCCATGCTCTTTCAGGAATGTAAGATTGTTTTCCACTGCTGTTTCACTAATTCCTAATATTTGATGCAGTTCACTGGTAATAATATTAGGATTATCTCTCATTTCTGTGATGATTCTTTGCCTTCTTGCATTTAATCCTTTTTTATTCCCAACACTAATACCATAACACATTGGGAATAAAGTTGGGAATAT
>ENA-OPCD01002121-OPCD01002121.1-human-gut-metagenome-genome-assembly--contig:-NODE-2121-length-14371-cov-2.963537_pt1 | contig 14371 bp, 14 predicted proteins | sample MGYA00241560_ERZ501471 | MGnify/ENA primary metagenome ERZ501471 (study PRJEB25962, sample SAMEA2042578) | human gut metagenome | biome: human gut; feature: human-associated habitat; material: faeces...
ATTCTACCACGAATAAGCTGGTTTGTGTAAAAATAATTATTGTCTCACTAATAGGCGATTGATTTACCATATATCTAAACTATCTTCCTAATCCACCCAAGCCTGCATCTCGTTATCCAAGACCAACCGGGCATACTCCATAGGGTTGTCAATGGCAAATAATGTGGAGGATACAACTAGTACACCGAGTAATATTTTCCAGCTAAATGCATTGATAAAATCGTACAAAATGAGTATAATAATAGTACGAAGAAAGGAAGTGGTGATATGTCAATTACAGCAACTGAATTGAAAAATAATCTTGGAAAATATTTATTATTATCTGCAAAAGAAGATGTTTTTATCACAAAGAACGGAAAGGTAGTGGCAAAACTGACAAATCCACATCAGGACAGAGTAGAAGTAGCAAAATCCCTGTTTGGAATCTTACCAAAGGATGCAGACCTGAATGAAGCAAAAGAAGAAAGGCTTGGTGCAAAATAGATGAGGATTCTTGCAGATACAAATGTGATAATAGATGCCCTGACTTCAAGAGAGCCATGGAATAAAAGTGCAGAAGAAATATTTCTTATGGCAGCAAATCATACAATCGAAATGTACATTACTGCAAGTTCAGCAACAGACATCTATTATCTTATAAGGAAACATTTGCATAACATAGAAGCAGCAAAGATGATAATGGGAAAGCTTTATTCATTGACTGGAATATTAGAGGTTACAGCGGATGACTGCATGGATGCACTTGCATCTGCAATCAGTGACTATGAGGATGCAGTTGTTGAAAAGGTGGCATCCAGAAAAGATATGGATTATATTGTCACAAGAAATATAAAAGATTATCAGGCAGGTGGAACAAAGATAATTCTGCCAGATGATTTTGTTAAACTTGTTGAAGAGGAATAATTTTTACCACCAAATCGTCAAATACCGATTTTGTGAAACTCTTTCTATGCTCCATCCTCTGCCTTATTGCAGTCGATTCGTAAAAGCATATTATCATTAGAACGTGAAACACATTACAGCCTCCTGCCGCATTTGGGACAGAATTCAAAGTCCTCTGTAGTTGTATATCCACAATTGCTGCATCTTTTTGTTGTGTTTCCACTTCCATTTTCAAAGCCATAACCATACTGCGGGTTTACACGCTGCAAATGCTGTGGCAATATCTCCACGTCCTCGCCTCTTGCTATCCTGCGTCCTATTTCCGGATCAAGCTCGTAAAGTGCATTACAGCATGTGGTCTGCACATAGTAGTGCCTGTTCCATTTAAAACACGGAATGAAGAACAGTGACAGCACCATGTATGTCATATACACCTGATACCTGCCATACCTGCCACATTCATCGCAGGTAATGACCTGATTGAAGTCAAAGTCCTTCCTGCCGTCCGTTATTCCCATCATAAAAAACATATATGATGCCTCCGTTTATCTGTGCCATAGTCCCCAGAAGTCTCCAAGCGATTCTCTCGTATGAAATCCCCGCTCATCCTCAACCACCGGTATTGATTTGGCATCCATTTTCTCTATATTTACATAAGTACCCTGACTCACCATTGCAAATACCCTGTCTATCTGCTCCTCTGTGCCCTGTATTTCCATAAATACCGAGCCGTCAGGGTCATTTCTCACCCAGCCTGTTGCGCCAACGCTTTCAGCCGCATGCTCTGTTCTGTAGCGGAAACCTACTCCCTGCACCGAGCCGTACACTCTTATCTGCTTTCTGATGATTTTGCTGTCGTAATCACTCATATGCTCTCACTTCCCTGATACACATTATTTTCAGTCTACAATAGCCCTGCAAACAGCCGCATAATTGACTGCCCCAGCCTTCGTCTTGCACTTCTTCCAGTCCTGTACTTCTCCGTCACCTCCGCTGACTCAGCGAAAAGCCTGATAAAATCATCCCTGATTTCATGCACCACTTCACAATCCGCCATAAAACAGCCATTTTCAAAGTGATGATAAAGGCTTCTGTAGTCAAGATTTATGGTACCGCAGGTTGCCATTATATCGTCTGCCACACTCATCTTTGCATGGCAAAAGCCCGGTGTCCACTCAAAAATCCTCACACCATGCTTCACAAGCTGGTTGTAGAAGGAGCGTGTCACGCTGTATATTGGTTTCTTATCAGGTATGCCCGGCGTGATGATGCGCACGTCAACTCCACGCTTGGCGGCAAGTGTCAGCGCATGGCTCATCTCATCGGTAATGATAAGGTAAGGCGTGATAAACCAGCAATAACGCTGTGCCTTGTTTGCCATGCTGATATAGACATCCTCACCCACCTGCTCGTTATCGAGAGGGCTGTCTGCATATGGCTGGATATATCCACTCTGTTTTGCCTCATAATCATAGTGTAGCAGATATTGCGATACATCCACCTCGCGCGGTACCTTGCGCTCTGATGCATTCCACATCTCGAGAAATGCGATGGTAAACGACTTGACAGCATCTCCCTCGAGCCTGATTCCCGTATCCTTCCAGATTCCGTATGGGTGTGTCACGTTGAAGTACTCATTTGCCAGATTATAGCCGCCGGTATATGCGATTTTTCCATCAATTACCGTGATTTTTCTATGGTCACGATTGTTTAAAAACATGTTAAAGGCAGGTGCAACCGGGTTGAACACTCTGCATTTGATGCCAAGCTTCTCCATCTTTTCCGAGAAATCCCTGTCTATGAAAAAGATTGAGCCCATATCATCATAAAACACCCTTACCTCGACTCCTGCCTGCACGCGCTCCATGAGCACCTTTTGGATACGGTGCCAAGATTCCTTGTCCTCTATGGCGTGATACTCCATGAAAATAAATTTCTTTGCCTTTGATAAATCGCTAAGCTGCGCTTCGAGTCCCTTTGACGCCTGATCATAATATGTCACATCCGTGTTCTGATATACCGGATAAAGTGCATTTTTGGCCAGGTATGTTGAAATTCCCGCTGCCTGTGGCACCTTTTCATACATATCGGATAGTATGTCTGCGTTTTCAGGCAGACATGGAAGAAGCATGGAATCCACCTCTTCAAACCGTGCACGCATCTTATTCGGTGCGCCGTTTAGTCCGACTAACAGGTAAAGTGACACTCCCATTATCGGAAATGCCAGTATCAGTATAATCCATGGTGTAGTCATGGATGCGGTCTGCTCACGATTGTACAGTCCGAGCACAAGTACGATTGCCAGAACGCTTGTGGTCGTGTTTATTGCTGCCGCATATTCATTTAGCCTTGTAAACATATAGACCATGAAAACTGCCTGCAATAATATCGCAAGCACTGAAAAAAACATTCTCTTTAAACCATTCTGTGTTTTTTTAGTTCCCTCGTAGGTTTTTTCCTTCATCTATTATGCCTCCATTATCTTACTGTCTGTAATACCAAACCTCTCTATACATTTTTAGCCACCTTCTTATTTAAGAAGCCATTCAATTTCCTCTTTATAAGGAGGAATAGTCTTCTTCGCAGAGCCCTCCTCACAAAGCCATGGTGTTTCCAGAATCTTTGGTACATTTGCAAAGGTCTCATCATGCACCAGTCGGTGCAGTGTATCATAGCCGATGGTTCCCTTGCCTATATTTGCATGCCTGTCCTTGTGTGCTCCAAGAGGATTTAAGCTGTCATTCACATGAAATACCGCTATCTGCTCAAGTCCTATCACCCTGTCAAACTCCGCAAAAACATCATCATAATGGTTCACAATATCGTATCCTGCATCATTTACATGGCACGTATCGAAGCAGACACGCAGTCTTTCTTTCCTGTCCACTCCATCATAGATTGCCTTAAGCTCCTCAAAGGAACGGCCTATTTCACTGCCCTTTCCTGCCATCGACTCAAGTGCGATAAACACATCGTCATCATTCTGATTGAGCACTGTGTTAAGTCCCTTTACAATCTGTGCGATTCCAGCCTGCTCACCGGCATTTACATGACTTCCCGGATGAAGCACCAGTATGCGGCTCTTCATTGCCGCGGTCCTTACTATCTCCTTTTCCAGAAACTCCACTGCCAGCTCGTACGTCTCAGGCTTTACGGTGTTTGCCAGATTTATGATGTATGGCGCGTGGACCACTATCTCATTTATCCCATGCTCATGTGCATATTCCCAGCCTGCGTCTATGTTGAGCTCAAAGATTTCCTTTCTTCTCGTGTTCTGTGGTGCCCCGGTGTAGAGCATAAACACATTCGCGCCATATGACGCTGCTTCCCTGGCTGATGCCAGAAACATATCTTTTCCTGCCATGCCTACGTGACAGCCTAATTTTATATCACTCATATTTTTCCTCTGTTTCATTGAATCTATATATCTATTATTTCTACTATAACACTACATCCCTGATAACTCTATCTAAATATTCTAAATTTTTACTAAACATGGCAAAAGTCATTGACATAGTATCAAAAACTACATATACTATCCTTTGCAACCACATATATTAATGGCATATAATTGCAATGTATGTGATGCATAACTACAGTTAACCAATTATTATAGAAATACGAGGGTAAATATGTTTGAAATAATTGTTGACTCTGCGGCAAACATTCCTGCAGAGCTATGTAAAAAATATAAAATCAAGGTGCTATCATTTGTAAACCTTGTCAACGGAAAGGAAATGACCTGCTTTGAGCCTGACCTCACACCGGAACAGGAGCGGGCAAAGGGTAAGGAATACTATGATGCGATAAGAGAAGGTGCCGAGGTAAAGACCGGACTTATCAGCAGCGGAATCTTTGAGGATACTTTCAGGGAAATCATTGAAGCTGACAAGGATATCCTGTATTTCTCCCTCAGTAAAAACATAAGCGGCAACTACAACTCAGCCCGTGTCGCAGCCGATGCTGTCCTTGATGATTGCAATAACGGCAGAAAAATACGCCTGGTGGATTCATTAAATGCATCCCTCGGACAGGGACTTCTCGCAATATACGCCAGCGAAATGCGTGAGAAGGGCATGAGCTTTGATGAGGTGGCTGACACGATAGAGACCTATCCTGCCAGATTAAACGGTGTGTTTACCGTGGGCAATTTAAAGTATATTGCAAGAACCGGCAGATTAAGCGGAACCACCGCTTTGGTTGGCAACATGCTTAGCATCAAGCCTATCCTAAGGGGCAGCAAGGACGGATATATTGTACAGTTCAGAAAATGTCGTGGCCGAAAAGCCGTATTAAATGAGCTTGTCAATCTGTTATGCGACAACATTACAGACCCTGAAAATCAGATTATCGGAGTTGCACATGCTGACGCATATGAAGATTCGCTCTATGTGATTGAACAGATTAAAAAGCGCATAAAGGTGCGCGATGTGATAAATACCACCTATGATTTCTGCACCGGAAGCCATGTTGGTCCGGAAGCTTTAGCAGTATTTTTCATGGGAAAGGACAGAGAATTGGGAGCCTGATATCGGGCTCCCTTTTCACTTCTTTTATTCATCATCCTCACATAAAAAAGTCCCAGAACTCGCTTATTAAGCGGATTCTGAGACTTTTGATTTCTATTAATTGCAACTTCTATCTCATTTTAAGCTGCAGCTTTCTTGCTTTCTGATTTCTCACAGAGCTTCTTCACACCCTGAATTGCGACAAGCACACCAAGGATGAGCAGTAATACTGCGAATATAAGCTGTAATGAATTTCCAAGGTCAAGTCCTACAGAGAATAATGCCTTTGTAAGCTTGTAGATTGTCATGCCAAGTGCAGTAAATGTAACTGCCATCATGAATACCATTGGAATCCAGAGCATGCAGCCCTGACGCTTTGTCTTCTTTAAGAATACTGCGCAGGCAACAAGTGCAAGTACTGATAAGAGCTGGTTAGCTGAACCAAACAGTGGCCATATCTCTGCATAGCCTACCTTTGTAAGCAGGAATGCAAGTACCAGTGTGATGATTGTTGCAAAGTATTTGTTTGTCATCAGCTTGACAAATGGACTCATATTGTCATCATCTGTGTCTGAATCAAGCCAGAACTCCTGGAATGACAGACGTCCGACTCTGGCTACTGAATCAAGTGATGTCAGAGCGAAGGCTGATACAGCAAGGTTAATCAGTGTGAACACAAGTGAGTGTGGTAAACCGATTACTGACAGGAAGTTTGCGATAGCTCCTGCGAAAATCTGTGGCTGTGTTGTAAGTCCCTGAGCTGCTGCCTCTCCCTTACCGAATGATGCTACTGCGATAAGTGCAAGGATTGCAAGCATACTCTCCATAAGCATGGCACCGAATGAAACTGGAAGCATGTTCTTCTCATTCTTAATCTGCTTAGAAGCAGTACCTGATGATACAAGTGAATGGAAACCTGAAACTGCGCCACAGGCGATTGTTACGAATAAGATTGGGAACAGATACTGTGGGTTTCCGTTTGCATCAGGGATTGCAAATGCTGTGAAAGCATCAAGGTTACAAGCAGGATTTGCAACAAATACACCGATTACCGCACCTACGATCATGAAGATTAACAGGTAGCTGTTAAGGTAATCACGTGGCTGAAGCAGTGCCCATACAGGTGTAACACTGGCTATAAGTATATATACAAATATAATTATGTGCCATACGCTAAGGTTTAAATACATTGGGAAATTGAGTCCCAGTGCTATAGCTACTATAAGTAATGCGATTGCAACAAGTGTGTTAATCCATTTGTTGAACTTAGAGTATTTAAGGAAGAAACCAAGTGCAACTGCTTCTATGATGAAAAGCATTGATGTAGTTGCAACTGCTCCGTTGGCTACAACCTTTGTAACCTCGCCTGCTTTATCAGCAGCAAAGCCATTGAAGGTTCCGGCTACGACATCTGCGAAAGCTGCAACAACAAGTATACAGAACAGCCAGCAGAATAACAGGAATAATTTCTTTCCTAATTTACCGATGTACTCCTCGATGATGTAACCGATTGTACGACCCTTGTTCTTAACTGAAGCGTACATAGATGCAAAGTCCTGAACAGCTCCAAAGAATACACCACCAATTAATATCCAAAGCAGAACCGGAAGCCATCCGAAAATAGCTGCCTGAATTGGTCCGTTGATTGGGCCTGCACCTGCTATGGATGCAAACTGATGTCCGAATACTACATTGGTATCGGCCGGTACATAGTCTACTCCGTCCTCCATCTCGTAGGCAGGAGTCTTGGCATTTGGATCAATGCCCCATTTGTTTTGCAGATAACGGCCATATAATAAGTATGCTCCACCGAGCACAACAATGGCTATTACCATCATTAAGATTCCACTCATATTATTACCTCTTTCTTTTGTTTATCTTAATTTTATTTGTATATTATGTTTTACTCTTTTTTTAACAAATTTCAATAAATATTTTAGACATATTTTATTTTTAATTTCTATGATTTTTGTTTAATTTACCAATCGGTTATAATAGGTATTCATTCTCTTTATGCTGTCTTTGTCTCAGCGGCTTCTTCTGCCTTTTTAGCAGCCATTTTGTCCTTTAATGCAAATGCTCCGGCAAGCAGTGTGCCTGAGATTGAATGCCATGTACATGACACTGCACAGATGATGGCTGATTCAGGTGTTGAAGCAAACTGTGCTGTAGTTGTGGCAAGGTTTGTGGCAAGACCTGCATTCTGCATACCAACCTCGATAGAGATGGTTCTCTTCTTGGCTGTATTCATGCCTACCAGCTTTCCTGCACCGTATCCGAGCAGATATCCAAGTCCGTTATGTAACAGAACTGCCGCAAAAATTACTACTCCTGATGTAAAGAACTTTGAGCCCTGTGATGATACAACACCACCTACAACGAATGCAAGACCAAGCACCGCAATACCCGGCATGACCTTCTGAGCCTCGGCAAATGCCTTTTTCTTTCCAAGCAGGTAGTTGAGTAAAAATCCAACCGCTACAGGAAAGATTACAGTCTCAATGATTGACACAAACATCGGAAGCGCCTTGATTGAGACATGTGTTCCGCTTGCAAGAAATGATACCAGAAGCGGTGTCATAAATGGTGAGAGCAATGTGGAAACTGTTGTCATTCCAACTGAGAATGCCACATCACCACCGCAGAGGTATGACATAATGTTTGAAGAAACACCACCAGGACAGCAGCCTACGAGGATAAGTCCAAGTGCGATTCCGTCAGGCAGATTCAATGCCTTTGAGATACCAAATGCGAGAAACGGCATGATAAGATACTGTGCGATTGCACCTACACATATATCAAATGGTCTCTGTGCGAGTATCTTGAAATCCTGTGTCGTAAGTGTAAGTCCCATACTAAACATGATGATTCCGATAATGATTGACTGACATGTGAACTTGTTGGATACCGGATCCACAAACAGCATCTGATTTACCCAGGCCATCAGATTCGGAACCAGAAATGTGACTACAGCGATTGCTATGACAACTATCGATGTGTAGTCTGATAAAAATTTACTTACTTTTTGTAATGCTTTCATTGTAAGCCTCCTTAACATTTTTCTGCTCACTAAAACTCTTTTATGGAATTAAAAAATCCCTTTCCAGATTGACATAATCTGAAAAGGGACGAAATAATCCGCGTTACCACCCTGATTCCACAGTGTATTACTGTGACACTCTGCATACCAGCATATGCTTTCCATATAACGGTGGACACCGGCGAGGTTTACAGACACACTTAATGCTTTCAGCCTGCTTCTTAGAGAGGATATTCCAATCTGACCATTACCTGTTCGCACCGCCCACAGGCTCTCTGAAAATAAATACAAATCGGACCTTGTTCTCATCAACGAATTTTGGTGAACATATTTATTTAAATCTTGCTTTGTATTATAGCCCTCTGACACTATATGTCAAGAGAATGATACAAATTTGTACTATAACATTTATTTATAGTTTTTATTCATGCGCTTTATTTTATTTATTCGTAATCTTTGTTGTTATACTCATCATTCCATGACTGCTGTTGTGATGTACCGTAGGAATTTTGAGCATCCCCGCCCTGTGCTGTGCCATACGGATTCTGACCATACTGCTGGTTTGCTCCATTTCCGTACATGTTCTGACCGTACTGCTGGTTTGCCCCGTTTCCGTACATGTTCTGGCCGTACTGCTGGTTTGCTCCGTTTCCGTACATGTTCTGACCATACTGCTGACCGTATCCGTTTGAACCGTATGGATTATAGTAGTTATTATTACTATTGTATCCATCTCCCACATAAACAATGTTTTTGTTGAAGGCAATAATACAGATAAAAATCACATTGAGGAATATAAGTCCGCAGGCAAATCCTGCTCCCTTGCCAAACGCATGTGCCAGTCCGACACAGCAGAGGATATTCATAACCAATGCCGCAATCATTGCTCCAATAATCAGAATAACTGCAAATATCAGCATGCCCATGTGAGCCCCGATGCGGTTTCCGGCATATCCATAGGTAGAATCATAATACGACCCCATATAACTGGATGTCATAACGGAAAGTCCTGAGGCAATAATCTCATACATCAATAAAATACATCCTGCTATACTTGCGATACTTGCCACAAGATATCCCCAGAACAGCTTCTGTTTCCCTGCAATCCTGAATTTTACATATGAGCTGTAAAACGGTACAATGGCCGCCCAGCCGTGCTCTCCTGCCTTTGCATACATAATCCATGATGCAACAATTGTCAGTACCATAACTGCCAGATTGATAAACGACTTAAAGCCGTCAATCATACTCATAATAGTATAATATGTGCTCATTTTTTCTCCCTTTCATAACCAAAGTTTGTTTGTTATTCAAAGTATACATCACCACCGGTCAGAGTGCAATAATTAAAAAGTTTTTGGAGCTTATATAATTCACTCATTTTAAGATTCTAACAATACTCCTTTATATATTCACCAAAATATGGAAGTGCAAGCGAGATATAGCCCTGTCTGGAATTTAATATCCCTCTTTTTATAAGACGATCCCTGTACATAGAGTAGCTTCCTGACTTCTCTCCCATAAGCTTAAGCACTTCTTCACGCTTGTATTCTTCCTTTTCTGTCAAAAGTCCTGCAAGAAACCTGTCCATTTCAGTCATCTCTTCCCATATTTTTTCATAAGAATATGCAAACAATTCAGCTTTGAGTTTTGGTAAAATATCTTCTAACAACTCATCCAACTTTTTCTTAAAATACAACACTCCCAATTCCTGAAATGCATATGCGTATCCTTTTGTAATTTTCGCCATTTCACGAGCCTCATTACTGTCAATATCCAGCTTACTCTTATACATTTCAGTCATTCGTATCATATTAAGAGGCTCCGTTTTAACTGTTGCCGCTCTTCTGAAAAATGTAAGATTTTTGACATTGCTCAATTCCTGTATATTTTCATACAAGCCTGTACACACAAAATAAACCGGATACCCTGCTCTGAGCCATCTGCCATATTCAGACGCAAATTTTATCATCTCTTCGGACTTTGAAACCTCATCTATTCCTATAAGTATCTTCTTCCCCTTTTTCTGTGCAGCCTGTATCATTGTCTCAACTTCTACACCGATATCAAAGAAATTATTATTGTTTTCTGCCGTATAGCCGATTCCACCACCTGTTCCCATCACTGTTGCAGAGAGGTTTATCCCTGTTGTTTTCTTATCCTGTGAACCAAAACCGGCCTTTACAAGCATTGCCGCTATCTGTCCCAGTATATCTCTTGCAGGATTTACATCAAAAACAAGCCAGTTTATATATCTGCTTTCATTGGTTCTTAATTCTTCCTCCACCTTTGCAAGTATAACGGTTTTACCGGAGCCTCTGACACCGGTTATCTTATATACCGACTCCGACGGATTATCGTAAATAAAGTTTTCCAGTATCTCCTCTGTTTTCTCTGTATGGATATATGTGTATTTCGGAGTCTTACTGAAGGTTGTAGTAAATGGATTCTGCATAAATTCACCTCAATTTATTATATGAAATTCAAAACTATTTATATTTTTTTATACTTTCTATTGCTCTTTATAGTTTTTTATAAATCTTTATACTTTTTCTTTTATTTTATACTTTTTTATACTTTTTTGCAATAGTTCTTCCGACCTGTATATACCGTTAAAGGAATCACCGCTTTTTGCACCCTTGACAAACCCCTTCTTAAACGGCTATAATATCGTCAATTGAAGCACAATTACATTTCAACAGGCTTTGATGGGAACAAGTACATTTCTGCAATACTTACAGAGAGCTGCCGGCAGGTGAGAGGCGCAAGGAAACAGATCTGGAATACATCCCGGAGCTTTGCACCGAACGTCATACCGGATGATTAAATATCCCCGGTTCGATTTGTCTACCTCCTCTGACGGCCACAGACCATAGAGTGTGATGCCTGCTCTTACCATATCCATATTGCACTCAGGGATTTCTACTATTCCCGCACTGTTTGAGCAGTGCTTAATCGGGATCTCGACTCCTCTTGCCTCAACAAGAGCTATCATCCTCTTAAAAAGATCAAACTGCTCAAAGGCAGGCTCCTTTGACAGCTCATCTGCCCTTGCAAAGTGAGTGAATATTCCCTCTATCATAATATTCGGCAGCTTAGCAATCTGTGCAATAATATCTGCACTTTCCTCTGTCACCTGAAAGCCTATACGGCACATACCGGTATCTATCTTGATATGTATCTTACAGGTTTTATTCTTAGCGACAGCGATACGCGATAGCTCCTTAGCTGTCTCATATGTACATACCGCCGGGCGCACATCGTTGTCCACTATCTCCTCAAACTGCTCCGGGAAGCTGAGTCCTAAAATAAGTATCGGCTTTTTCCTGCCTGCCGCAATAAGCTCCATTGCCTCGTTGCTTGTAGCAACGGCATAGCCCCACAGATACGGAAGCGGCTCCAGTATCTCTGAAACAGCCTCAGCACCGTGACCGTAACCATCAGCCTTTACGACTGCTGCCATCATTGTCCCCGGCTTTAGCTTATTGTGCATCGACTCCATATTATATAAAATTGCATCCAGATCTATATCTGCTCTGATTCTGTTAATTGCCATTTTTTTCCACCTTAATCCAAACTTTATCTAATCCATCAATAATATCACTTGCTATCATACCATAAGAGCCGGTATTGTCAAATACCATATCACCGGCAAGTCCATGAATAAATGCACCGTATGCCGCGGCCTTTTTCGTGTCACGCCACTGTACCAGAAGACCTCCCACGACACCGCTTAGCACATCTCCGCTTCCGGCTGTTGCCATACCGCAGTTGCCGGACAGATTGATAAACTTTTCGCCATCAGCCGCTGCGATAATCGTACGAAAATCCTTAAGCACACAAGTCACATTGTACAAGCTTGCAAACTCTCCTGCCACACCGATGATATCCTCCTGTATATTAGCAATGCTCTTTTTCATAAGTCTGGACATCTCGCCCAGGTGCGGAGTCACAATGACCGGCATTTTATGCTCATTAAGTAAAGTCATGTTGTCTGATATGATATTAAGCGCATCCGCATCAATCACAAGAGGTATCTCTGCTGTTTTTAGTACTGTTTCAACTAACATTTTGGCATTATCAGACTTTGAAAGACCTGGACCTATCACCACTGCATCTGCCCACTCAAGCTCTGTCTCAAGTGCTTTAGCTGACGCGATATCAGTACAAAGCAGTGCTTCCGGCAAAGCACATTGAATTATTGAGCGGTTGCACTCCGGCGTTATAATTTTCACAAGCCCTGCTCCACTTTTGTATGCAGCCTTTGCCGAAAGCACCGCGGCGCCGGCCATATTGCGGCTTCCTGCTATAACTAACAGTTTTCCGAAAGTTCCCTTGTTGGAGTGTGCCGGTCTGTTATCAAGTTTCTTTAAATCAGACTCATCAAGAGCCCTTACTGATGGCAGATTACCACAAAAGCTGTGGTCATCTATGCCTATAGGCACCACCTTAACCAGACCGCAATAATCACAGCCCGGCCACAGGAGAAGGCCTGTCTTCTTATAAGAAAAAGTATATGTGAAATCTGCTTTAAAAGTGCATCCCATCACATGTCCTTTATCAGAATCCACTCCCGACGGCACGTCGACCGCCACCCTGTAAGCATTTGCCTTGTTAACGGCTGAAATCACATCTGCTAAAGAGCCTTCTATGGCTCGCTTAAGCCCTGTGCCAAACAATGCATCTATTATTACGTCACTTTTACACACGCACTCAATATCAGAGACCACCTTAAAGCCATACCTTGCGTATATATTTTTCTGCAGCTCAAAGAGCTCGCTTCCTGCCTCATCTGTGCCAAAAGCATAGTACACCATGCATCTGTATCCGGCCTGATTTAAAAGTCTTGCTATCGCGATACCGTCTCCTGCATTATTGCCTCTGCCGCATATCACGGCAAACTCCTTTGATTTATCAAAACATGCAACAAGCTCCCGGACAACACCGGCCGCAGCCTGCTCCATCAGCACCACCGAAGGAACCAAAAAGACCTGTGATGTTGTATCGTCCAGAAGCTTCATTTCATTACCTGTAACAATATATTCCAATATCAATTCCCCTTATTCTCATTGTTTGCATTATCAGTATTTGCATTATTGGCATTGAAAACCATAGGATCGTCATATTCAATATCAAAAAGATCTAAAACCTCAGCGCCAAAAATATCATGAAGATACGAATAAATCTCCCTGTTGTTAATATCTCTGTTCTGTTTTCTGATTACATTTTTCTTAAGTTCAACTCTTATATTTGCAATCCAGTCGTCAATTTCTTTTGATTCCAGTTTATTTTTCTCGATCTTTTCACTGAAATAATCCATCGATAAAAGCATCAGCCTGTCATTTACAGCTTTTATATTCTTCTGGATTTCAATAAGCTCTCCCTCAATGTTGTCAGCTTTCTCATTTATCTCATCTATAAGCTGCTTATCCTTGTCACGCTTTTCATCGCTGTCATCTCCCATGTTGGCAACAATATTAGACATAATTTTCGACTTAAGCTTTTTTAAATTCTTAAGCTCATTGTTGTACTTTCCCTGCAGCTTTAACAGCTCATCCAGTTCTTTTTCCGTGGCTGATATTTCGTCAGTCTTACCATGAATGGCAAAAAGTCTGTGCCACTTCTGGTCTAAAACCAGTAAAGGCACCTTTTTTCCTTTTAATGCAGCCTCAAAATCTTTTTTATCATTCATAAGACTCACCCTCTATTTATTTTTGGAGTTTTTAACAATATTATAGCTGAGCTGCATAAGGCTGTCAGACAGATGAACACTCTCCACAACCACATCTTTATTTGGAATTTCAAGATCCACATGTGCAAAATTCCATATAGCCCTTATTCCTAAATCCACAAGCTTTGACGCAATAGAGTCAGCCTTTGACTTTGGCATGGTGAGCGCCGCAATATCCACCCTGTGTGTTCTGCAATACTCATCCAGCTC
>ENA-OPCD01002141-OPCD01002141.1-human-gut-metagenome-genome-assembly--contig:-NODE-2141-length-14309-cov-2.973201_pt1 | contig 14309 bp, 10 predicted proteins | sample MGYA00241560_ERZ501471 | MGnify/ENA primary metagenome ERZ501471 (study PRJEB25962, sample SAMEA2042578) | human gut metagenome | biome: human gut; feature: human-associated habitat; material: faeces...
ACAATGGGAAAGCCGTCATCGTCATCAGCCACGACCGCAAATTTGTAGACAACATCACGACCCGTACCATTGAAGTGACCATGGGACGAATCTACGACTATAAAGTAAACTACTCCAAATACCTGGAGCTCCGCAAAGAGCGGCGCGAACAGCAACAAAAGGCATACGACGACCAACAGAAGTTCATCGCCGAAACCAAAGAATTCATCGAGCGCTTCAAGGGAACCTATTCCAAAACCCTGCAAGTGCAGAGCCGTGTCAAGATGCTGGAAAAGCTGGTGCTTCTGGAAGTGGACGAAGAAGATACTTCGGCATTGCGGCTGAAATTCCCGCCCTCGCCGCGCTCCGGCAATTATCCGGTGATTATGGAGAACGTAGGAAAGACATACGGCGACCATGTCGTGTTCAAGAATGCCAACCTCACTATAGAGAGAGGCGACAAAGTGGCTTTCGTAGGCAAGAACGGCGAAGGTAAGTCCACATTGGTAAAATGTATCATGGGAGAAATAGAACACGAAGGAACGCTTACCATCGGACACAATGTACAAATAGGCTATTTCGCCCAAAACCAGGCATCCTTGCTGGATGAGAACCTGACCGTATTCCAAACCATCGACGACGTAGCCAAAGGAGAAATCCGCAACAAGATTCGCGACCTGCTGGGAGCTTTCATGTTCGGCGGACCGGAAGAGTCCATGAAGAAAGTGAAAGTGCTGTCCGGTGGCGAGCGCACACGCCTTGCCATGATTAAGCTGCTGCTGGAACCCGTAAACCTGCTAATTCTGGACGAGCCTACCAACCACCTGGACATGAAGACCAAAGATATTCTGAAACAGGCACTCATGGACTTCGACGGTACACTGATACTTGTGAGCCACGACCGTGACTTCCTGGACGGACTGGTGAGCAAAGTGTACGAGTTCGGCAACAAGCGGGTGACTGAGCACCTGAGCGGCATCTATGAATTCCTCGAGAAGAAGAAAATGGATTCGCTTCGCGAACTGGAACGGTAAACTTTCATTAACTTACTTCCCGCAACAAACAAACAGTTCCTATTGTTTCATTGCCACAAATTCCTAATTACGAATGAAATGAAACAATATGACGCTATCATCATAGGGTTCGGCAAAGGTGGAAAACTGCTGGCTGCCGAACTCGCCAACCGCAACTGGAAAGTGGCAATCATCGAACGTTCTCCGCAGATGTACGGGGGAACATGTGTGAATGTAGGGTGTATACCCACCAAAGCGCTGATTTACGAATCGGAACAGGCCGAACGGCTCTACCGGGACGACTACGGCAATCAGGCCAAATATTATGCACTCGCCATAAGGCGGAAAAACAAGCTCGTATCATTCTTGCGGGACAAGAATCACGAGCGTATCAAGGAGCACCCCAATATTACGTTGTATGACGGTACGGCATCTTTTGTATCCGACGATACGGTAAAGATCGTCTCGCACGATAAAAAGGAAATTCTCCTTAAAGGAAAGGAAGTTTTTATCAATACGGGAGCTACCCCTATCCTGCCTGCCGTGAAAGGAATCGACGCAAGCAAGCATGTATTCACCAGCGAAACGCTACTCCAACAGAGCAAACTTCCCGGACGCCTGCTCATTCTCGGCGCCGGCGCTATCGGAATGGAGTTTGCCACCATGTATGCGGGGTTTGGAAGCAAAGTCACGTTATTGGAAACGGGCAGCCGCTTTATGCCCAAAGCCGACCGGGACATTGCGGAATCCATGCTGGAATCTCTGAAAAGGAAAGGCATCGAGATACGTTTGAACGCCTATGCCCTGTCCGTATACGACACTGCCGATGGCATAACATTGACCTATACGGACAATTCCGACAATACTCCCTATTTTTGGGAAGGAGACGCATTGCTGCTTGCCACCGGACGCAGACCGATGACCGACGGTCTCAACCTGCACGCAGCCGGCATACGGACCGACACCCGGGGAGCTGTCATCGTCAATGAACATCTTCAGACCACCGCCCCGCATATATGGGCTATGGGAGACGTAAGAGGCGGAGCCTTGTATGACTATTTATCCCTGGATGATTTCCGCATTATCACCAACCGGTTGTTCGGCAATAAAAAGCGAAAAACCGATGACAGGATTCCGGTTCCATATGTCATTTTTACAGATCCGCCGTTGGCGCATATCGGCATGACCGAAGAGGAAGCCGTAAAACGCGGTTATTCGCTTCAAGTGTCCCGGTTGCCGGCTGCCGCCATACCGCGTGCCCGTACCTTGCAGCAGATAGACGGTATGATGAAAGCCATTGTCAACGCACATACGGGACGCATAATAGGCTGCACCCTGTTTTGTATCGATGCGCCCGAAGTCATTAATTTAGTATCGCTTGCCATGAAGAATGATTTGCATTACAGCATTCTGCGGGATTTCATCTTTACGCATCCCAGTATGAGCGAAGGATTAAATGATTTATTCAAGGCTTTTTAGCATCTTGGGTTTGGCAGTTAAGTGATTAACTTCTATCTTTGCGACCAATCAAAGAGAGAGGGATGAAAACGAAAAGGTACATTGCATACTTTCTGTTCTTCATCAGCATGATTATGCTGATAGTACCTGTCATTCCCCATCATCACCACGAAGACGGCATAATCTGCATGAAAAACGACCTGCCGTCCGACGGGTGCTGCCAGCATCAGGGCCCTTGCAGCGAACATTGCTGCTGCGACACCGGATGCATGACCACCCATTTCTTCCAACAGACACCCAACTCGGACAACAGTAACCTACATCCGTGTTTCGTGTGGGTGAACACATTATTTACCGAACCGCTTCTCAAACTCCTGGCTCTGCCCGAGGAAACGGGTATCAGGCAAGAGTTTGTCTACCTGGAATCTCTTCACGGCACATTCATCACACGTGCCACAGGGCTTCGTGCGCCCCCTTCCGTCCTTGCTTGACCGATAGTTGCCGGAAACGGTTATCCTGCCGGCACAGGAATGTATGCAACCCGGTTGCACCGACCATTCTCTAATTTTGCATTTCCAAACAAGTAAGGACAAAAACAATTATCATGAAGAAAATTCTATTCATGGGAGTCATAGGATTATTCCTGTTAGGCTCCTGCAACAGCAAGTCCGGTGAAGGACACAATCACGAAACGGAAGAACACGCCCATGCGGGACATGACCACGAAGGGCACGACCATGAAAACGAAGGTTCCGGACACCACCATGACGACGGACACCACCACAGTGAGGAATCCGTTGCCGCACATAGCGACGAAATCATATTGCCCCCGGCCAAAGCGCAGGCTGCCGGAGTAGCCGTAAGCACCGTCGAACCGGGCGTTTTCAATCAGGTGATTAAAACCAGCGGGCAGGTTATGGCCGCACAAGGCGACGAAAGCATTGCCGTAGCTACCGTGGCAGGTGTCGTTTCTTTTCACGGAAAAGTCATAGAGGGCATGAGTGTCGGCAAAGGTACTCCCCTCGTGGTGCTTTCGTCCAAGAATATGGCGGACGGCGACCCCGTACAAAGAGCGCGCATCGCTTACGAAACAGCCCGAAAAGAGTATGAACGGATGAAAGAACTTCTCCCCAATAAAATCGTTTCGGAGAAAGACTTTGCTCAAGCCCGACAGACATATGAGAATGCCCGTATCAGCTATGAAGCCGTTGCCAAGAACCATTCGGCCCAAGGACAGGCGGTAACCTCTCCCATCAGCGGATACGTGAAAAACCTGTTGGTAAAGGAAGGCGATTATGTAACCGTGGGACAGCCGCTCGTAAGCATCACTCAAAACCGCAGACTGTTCCTGCGCGCCGATGTTTCGGAAAAATACTATCCGTATCTCCGCACCATCGGTTCCGCCAACTTCTGCACTCCCTACAACAATAAGGTATATACACTGAAAGACCTGAACGGCCGCCTGCTCTCTTACGGAAAGGCATCGGACGATAACGGTTATTATGTGCCCGTCACTTTTGAATTCGACAACAAAGGGGATATCATTCCCGGCTCATTTGTCGAGATATTCCTGCTCTCCTCGCCTATGGAGAACGTTATTTCACTCCCCCATACGGCTCTGACCGAGGAACAAGGCAGCTTCTTCGTATACCTGCAAGTGGATGAGGAAGGATACAAGAAACAACTGGTCACTCTTGGAGCCGATAACGGCGAACGGGTACAAATCCTTTCCGGAGTCAAGGCAGGCGACAAAGTGGTGACTCAAGGCGCTTATCAGGTGAAACTCGCAGGCGCTACCAATGCAATTCCGGCACATAGCCACGAACACTAAACAGTACAGTCATGTTAAACAAGATAATACATTTCTCTCTTCAGAACCGCATACTGGTGCTGGTGGCATCGGTACTGCTGCTGATAGGCGGTACGTATACCGCAATGCACACGGAAGTGGATGTGTTTCCCGACCTGAATGCGCCAACCGTGGTTATCATGACCGAAGCCAACGGTATGGCAGCCGAGGAAGTGGAACAGTTGGTTACTTTTCCTGTTGAAACGGCTGTAAACGGTGCTACGGGAGTACGCCGGGTACGTTCTTCTTCCACCAACGGGTTTTCCGTTGTATGGGTTGAGTTCGACTGGGAAACGGATGTCTACCTGGCACGCCAGATTGTAAGCGAGAAACTGGCGGTTGTCAGCGAATCCCTTCCCTCCAATGTAGGCAAGCCTACGCTTGGCCCGCAATCGTCTATCTTAGGCGAGATGCTGATTGTAGGACTTACCGCCGACTCGACTTCCATGCTCGACCTGCGCACCATAGCCGACTGGACTATCCGTCCGCGCCTTCTTTCTACCGGCGGCGTGGCGCAAGTTGCCGTACTGGGCGGCGACATCAAAGAGTATCAGATTCAACTCGACCCGGAACGGATGCGGCATTATGGCGTAACCCTTACCGAAGTGATGAACGTTACGCGTGAAATGAATCTGAACGCCAACGGCGGAGTGCTTTACGAATTCGGAAATGAATATATAGTGCGAGGCGTGCTTTCCACCACTCAGACGGAACAGCTCGGCAAGGCGGTGGTAAAGACGGTGAACAACTTTCCTGTCACTCTGGAAGATATAGCAGACGTGGCAATAGGCCCCAAAGCGCCGAAATTGGGTACGGCTTCGGAACGGGGAAAACCTGCCGTCCTGCTGACTGTGACCAAGCAGCCCGCCACCAGTACACTGGAACTGACGGACAAGCTGGAGGCTTCGCTAAAAGACCTTCAGAAGAACCTGCCACCGGATGTAAAGGTTTCTACGGACATTTTCCGCCAAAGCCGCTTCATCGAAAGTTCTATCGGCAACGTGAAGAAATCGCTCTTTGAAGGAGGTATCTTTGTCGTTATCGTTCTGTTCTTGTTTCTGGCAAATGTGCGCACTACGCTTATTTCGCTGGTGACACTGCCTCTCTCACTGCTCGTTTCGATCCTGACACTGCATTATATGGGACTGACTATCAACACTATGAGTCTCGGAGGTATGGCAATCGCCATCGGTTCGCTGGTGGACGATGCCATTGTCGATGTGGAGAACGTGTACAAACGCTTGCGGGAGAACCGGATGAAACCGGAAGCGGAACGCCTGCCGATACTGGAAGTTGTATTCAACGCTTCCAAAGAAGTGCGTATGCCTATCCTGGACTCCACGCTCATCATCGTGGTAAGCTTCGTTCCTCTGTTTTTCCTGAGCGGCATGGAAGGCCGTATGCTTGTGCCTTTGGGCATTGCCTTCATCGTGGCATTGGCAGCTTCTACGGTTGTGGCACTGACGGTGACACCTGTATTGTGCTCCTACCTGCTGGGCAAAGAAAAGATAAAAGACGAAAAGCGTTCCACCGGCGATTCGCCCGTAGCACGCAAGATGAAAGAGTGGTACGGTGCAGCGCTTGCTTTTGTGCTGGGTCATAAGAAGAGCGTATTGGGCGGAACCATCGGTCTGTTTGCAGTGGCGCTTGCCTGCTTCTTCACATTGGGACGCTCGTTCCTACCGCCGTTCAACGAAGGTTCGTTCACAATCAACATATCATCCCTGCCGGGCATTTCACTGGAAGAGAGCGACAAGATGGGACATCGTGCCGAAGAACTACTGCTTTCCATCCCCGAAATACAAACCGTAGCCCGCAAGACGGGACGTGCCGAACTGGATGAACATGCCTTAGGCGTGAACGTATCGGAAATCGAAGCTCCGTTCGAGCTGAAAGACCGTTCGCGCAGCGAGCTGGTGGCCGATGTACGTGAAAAGCTGGGTACGATTGTAGGCGCCAATGTGGAAATCGGCCAGCCTATCAGCCACCGTATCGATGCCATGCTGTCGGGTACGAAAGCCAATATAGCCATTAAGCTGTTCGGCGACGATTTGAACCGCATGTTCGCTTTGGGCAATGAGATAAAGAATACCATTCAGGACATTCCCGGCATTGCCGACCTGAACGTGGAGCAACAGATTGAACGTCCGCAGCTTATCATCGCTCCCAAACGGGAAGTGCTTGCCAAATACGGCATCTCCTTGCCGGAGTTTTCGGAGTTTGTCAACGTATGCCTTGCCGGCGAAACCGTATCCCAGGTATATGAGAAAGGAAAAAGTTTCGACCTCACCGTACGAGTAAAGGATGATTTGCGGGATGAGATGGAAAAGATACGTAACCTGATGCTCGATACCGGCAACGGACAAAAGATACCGCTGAACTATGTAGCGGAAGTACGCTCGGCAATGGGACCTAACACTATCAGCCGCGAGAACGTGAAACGGAAAATCGTAATCTCCGCCAACGTTGCCGACCGCGACCTGCGCAGCGTGGTAAACGACATACAAGAGCGTGTGGACGCCTCGGTAAAACTGCCGGAAGGCTATCACATCGAATACGGCGGCCAGTTTGAAAGCGAACAGGCTGCAAGCCGCACACTGGCTTTGACTTCATTCATGTCTATCGTAGTGATATTCCTGCTGCTATACCATGAGTTCCGTAGCGTAAAGGAAAGTGCGATTATCCTTATTAACCTGCCTTTGGCACTGATTGGCGGTGTATTCGCCCTGCTCGTCACAACGGGCGAAGTCAGTATTCCGGCTATCATCGGCTTTATCTCGCTCTTCGGTATCGCCACCCGAAACGGTATGCTGCTTATCAGTCATTACAACCACTTGCAGCAGGAAGAGGGATACGGTGTGTACGACAGCGTGATACGCGGTTCGCTGGACCGTTTGAATCCTATCCTGATGACGGCACTGTCCAGTGCGCTTGCATTGATTCCGTTGGCGCTCAGCGGCGACCTGCCCGGTAATGAAATACAAAGTCCCATGGCAAAAGTTATTCTGGGCGGATTGCTGACTTCCACTTTCCTGAACGGTTTCATCATTCCGATTGTTTACCTGATGATGCACGGAAAGAAAGAAGAGATGCATCCGTAATGGCTCCGGACAGCCATCCCGTTATAATGATCAATAAATAATTTAATAACAGAAGATATGAAGCAACTATTTATATTCACCGCCACCATCCTCGCCTGCATGGGGATGAGGGCGCAGGAAACCGGCATTGACTCCGTGCTTCGCCAGATAGAAGCCAACAACAAGGAGTTGCAAGCCAATGCACAACTTATCTCATCACAGAAGCTGGAGAGCAGGACCGAAAACAACCTGCCGGATCCCACCCTCTCATACGCCCATCTCTGGGACTCTAAAAACAGCAATGAAACCGTAGGGGAAATGGTGGTTTCCCAAAGCTTCGACTTTCCCACCTTATACATAACAAGAGGAAAGATGAACCGTCTCAAAACCGGAGCACTGGATGCACAGGCGGCAACCATGCGCCAGCAGATATTGCTGCAAGCCAAAGAAGTGTGCCTGGACATCATCATGCTGCAACACCAGCAGGAGTTGCTCGATGCACGGCTGAAGAATGCAGAGGAGCTAGCCGCCATGTATGCCAAACGGCTGGCTACGGGAGATGCCAATGCCCTGGAAACAAATAAAATCAATCTGGAACTGTTGAATGTACGTACCGAATCGCGCATGAACAGTACTGCCCTGAACAATAAAATCAAGGAACTGCTGGTACTGAACGGCAACCAGCCGCTTACTCCCGGACGTCCCTTCCCCGACGGCCCCGCCGTACCTACCGCCAAAGCCCTCGGACTGACGGACTATCCCCTGGTTCCGTTGCCAACCGATTTCCATCGGGTATGCAGCGAACTGCTTGCCGCCGATCCCTCTCTGCAATCATTCGACAGCGAAAGCGCCGCAGCCCGCAAGTTCATTTCAGCAAGCAAGCAAGGGTGGCTGCCGAAACTGGAGTTGGGCTATCGTCGCAATACCGAATCGGGACATCCGCTGAACGGTGTTGTCGTAGGCTTCTCTTTCCCGCTGTTTTCAAATAAAGGAAAAGTGAAGATAGCCAAAGCCCAAGCCATGAACATCGACTTCCAGAAAGATAATGCAAGAGTAAAAGCAAGCTCCGAGTTATGGCAGCTCTACGAAGAAGCCCGTAACCTGGACGCTTCCATGCAGGAATACAAACGGACCTTTCAGGAACAGCAGGACCTGACTTTACTGAAACAGGCTCTTATAGGCGGACAAATCAGTATGATAGAGTATTTCGTCGAAGTTTCGGTCGTTTACCAAAGCAAAACAAATCTCCTGCAACTGGAAAACCAATACCAGAAAGCAATGGCGCGGATATATAAGAACGAACTGTGATGAAGGTGGAATCAAGTCAAGAATGCACTTTCACCACCGTCTCCGGCAAATAGCCGCTACGGATACGCCACTCCTGCGGATAAAGATTATTGGCACGGTTACCTATATTCTTGACAAAGCCGAGAGGCACATGCTTATATGTCAGCAAAACAACTCCGCGAGGGGCTGCATCCGAAAGGGTGACAGCCTCTTTGCGTAAATAGGCAATGGCCTGTTCATACGATATTTCTTCACAAGGGAAAGCATCCGATACCAATATCCCGCTCACAGCCAAGGCATGACAGGGAATCCAATCCTTGCCTTTCTGTCCGGCAATCTCCAATCCAGCCTGTACAATACGTAAGGACGACTGCAATGCAGACAGTTCCGGAAGATAACATTTTAGGAAAGCGCTGACATTGCCGCCTTTCTGGATAAACTCATACTTATCCGCAGTAAAAATCCACTTCTGCAATATCGCAAGCTGCTCTTTGGAAAGTCCCGGAGTTTGCTTCCCTTTTCCCTGGACTTTACGTCCCTTTTCCCTGGACTTTTCTACTCTGAGCCCTGGAGTTTCAGGAGCAATTGCCAGGGAAATGAGTTGCTTATCCCCGGAGTTTCGGACGCTCATGCCCGACTTCCGGAGAACTGCCAGAAAGAAGCCCTCTCCCTGCGTCTTATGAGGCAGGAAACGATAAACGGGAAAGGATTCTCCCTGCAACAAGTTACCCGTTATATTCCACTCTTCCGCAACATCGAGCGGAAGCACCTCTGCACCGAATTCATCCCTTATCCAACGGATGTTTTCTTCATTTTCCTTTGTGTTATAAGTACAAGTGCTATATATCAGTATGCCGCCCGGTTTCAGACAAGGCCAGATATCCGCAATAATCCTCCGCTGCCGCTGCCGACAGATTTCCACATTCTCCGGGCTCCACTCGCTTATGGCAACAGGGTCTTTGCGGAACATACCCTCACCGGAGCAGGGCACGTCCGTCAATATCACGTCGAAGAAATCTTCCAGCGGTGTAAAGTCCGACGGGTCGCTATTGGTAACCACCACATCGGGATGCCCCCACTTGGTCAGATTCTCGGCAAGTATCTGAGAGCGGTTGCGGATAACCTCATTGGCTATTAGCAGACTATTGTCGGGAAGGAGGCTTCGGATATGCGTCGACTTACCGCCCGGAGCGGCGCAAAGGTCGAGCATCACTACCGGTTCCTCACCCATATACTGCTTCAGAGCCTGCTCAACAAACATGGATGAAGCTTCCTGCACATAATAACAGCCCGCATGGAACAAAGGATCAAAAGTAAATGTCGGGCGTTCTTCCAGGTAAAAACCGGAAGTGCACCAGGGAACGGCATGTTCTCCGGAGCGGAAAGCAAAAGGTTTCAGCGGATTCAACCGGATGCTGACGGATTGCTCCGACTCCAGAGAAGTCACTAATTCCTTATAATCCTCATCTCCCAAAAGAGTGCGGGTATAGTCTGCAAAAGAAACGGGTAGTTCCATAGGTTTTACTTTTTAAATACGCAAAGGTAGTATAAATATTTTGCGGTCGATAATAGCTTTTCAAAGAAAAATGTCGTCTCTTTGCAACTTTCCAAGCAAATGGGTACGTCTAACACACAAAGAAACCTATAAAAACAAAAAACAGCATGATTATGAAACGCATTATCTTCGCACTGACAACCGCCTTAATGCTTTGCACATTGGCACAAGGAAAGAACCGGACCGTTACGGAGAATGACAGTCTGGGAAACAAACAAAGAGTCATAGAATTGAAGGATACCGTGATTGACGGAAAAGCCGTTACGGACACCCTTAGCATCATGACTTACGAAAACAGTTCAAACAGTAACTCAGAAAGTGACAATGATTACAAGCATCATAGCAGTGCTTACGATTTCGGCTGGAATATCGGACATGCCACGAGAGACGCAGTCATTGCGATTACAGCCATTGTGTTCGTTTTCGGCTTTCCTTTAATCATCGTATTCATCATCTTTTTCTTCCGCTACAAAAACCGGAAGGCCAAATACCGCCTGGTGGAACAAGCATTAGCCAGCGGACAACCGCTGCCTGAAAATCTGTTTAAAGAAGCCGATTCGACAGATATCCGCAGTAAAGGAATCAAGAATGTGTTCGTCGGTATCGGGCTGTTCATATTCCTCTGGGCCATTACCGAAGAATTCGGACTTGGCTGCATAGGCCTGCTTGTCATGTTCACAGGCTTCGGACAGCTCGTCATCTACTATACGCAGCAAGACAGAGCCCCTAAAAGCAATGATAAATCCGATAATGCAAGAACCGTCTTTCCGGAAAAGAATGCAGAAAAATGAGTCAGCTCAATGATATATCGTTAGTCGCACAGGTCGTGGTGTTTCGCAACACCAGGGCCTTCGACCGGTTAGTAGGAAAGTATCAGTCGTCCGTACGGCGTTTTTTTCTGCACCTGACTTGTGGCGACAGCGAATTGAGCGATGACCTGGCGCAAGATACATTCATTAAAGCATACACCAATCTCTCCTCATTCAAAAACCTGTCCAGTTTCTCCACCTGGCTCTACCGTATTGCTTATAATGTATTTTATGATTATCTTCGCACCCGTAAGGAGACCGACAGTCTGGAAACACTCCGGGTAGACGCTCAATACAGTACGCAGCAGAACGACATAGGGCGGCACATGGACATTTACCGTGCGCTGAATATGCTGAAAGAAACGGAACGGACCTGTATCACTCTTTTTTATATGGAAGACCAAAGTATAGAGAAGATTGCAGACATTACCGGCTACCCGACAGGAACAGTAAAAAGCCACCTGTCGCGGGCCAAAGAAAAAATGGCTACCTACTTAAAACAAAATGGTTATGACGGAAAACAATGATAAACTCCTGATTGATTTCTTTGCCGAAAACCGGCAGGAAATACCCGACAATGGCTTCACCCGCCGTGTGATGCGCCATTTGCCCGACCGCACCCGACGGATTTCACAAGTATGGGTTACGTTCTGTTTCACGCTGGCATTAGTGCTGTTCTTTGTTTTCGACGGATTGCAACAGGTATTGGGTACACTTCGTGAAACACTCACCGCCGCTGCTCAAAACGGAGTCACCGAACTTGATCCCAAATCTTTATTGGTTGCAGGCATAGTATTACTCTTCCTGCTCTATCGCAAAATATGTTCATTGGCTTAAACGCTTTGGAAATCGCAAACGGTAATTTCCTCATAGAATAAATAAACTTCCTTACAGAACAATACAATCAACCCCTACCTTGTTAATAAAAGGTAAGGGTTGATTTTTTTATAAACAAATGAACATATCTCAATGATATATTGTATATTTGCGAACTCATAAAACTAAATAAACTTATAAAGTTTTGAGACAGATTTCATTCATCATATTATTTACATTTTTTATTGGAAGCGTCCGAGCGCAAAGTACCAGCGATTCTCTTGTAATGAACTACATGCAAGATATGGAAATACCGCTGACTTACAACAATAAAGTCGAACTATTGATGACCGGTCGTGAAAAGTTTATTGATTTATTCGAAACTATCCGCCATGCCCGGCACCACATTCATCTGGAATATTTCAATTTCCGTAACGACTCCATCGCCAATGCCCTTTTCGATTTACTGGCAGAAAAGGTAAAAGAAGGTGTAGAGGTACGTGCCATGTTCGATGCGTTCGGCAACTGGTCCAATAACCAGCCGTTGAAAAAACATCATTTGCAGGCGATAAAGGCACGCGGCATCGAACTCGTCAAGTTCGACCCCATCACCTTTCCCTATATCAACCATGCCATGCACCGCGACCACCGGAAGATAGTGATTATCGACGGAAAAATCGGCTATACGGGCGGGATGAATATTGCCGACTATTACATCAACGGCTTGCCTAAAATCGGTAAATGGCACGACATACACATGCACATAGAAGGGGATGCCGTACGTTACCTGCAAGGTATCTTCCTGACTATGTGGAACAGGGAAACCGGACAACACATCGGCGGCCCGGCATACTTCCCCAACCTGCCCCAATATCCGGACAGTATAGCCGAGGAGATTGCAATAGTAGACCGCACCCCGCGGGAAACACCCCGGTCTATCAGCCATGCCTATGCCGTTTCGATAGAAGCCGCTCAAAAAAATATCCAGATAGTAAACCCCTACTTCGTTCCGACGAAATCCATCCGTAAGGCTATCAAGAAAGCGTTAAAGAAAGGTACGGAAGTGGAGATTATGATACCGGCTGTATCGGATATTCCCTTTACGCCCGAAGCCTCTTTTTATATCGCACATAAATTGATGAAACGAGGAGCCAAAATTTACTTGTTCAAGGACGGATTTCACCATTCCAAAGTAATGATGGTAGACAGCACTTTCTGTACGGTAGGCACTGCAAACCTCAACAGCCGCAGCTTGCGCTACGATTATGAGACCAATGCTTTCATCTTCGACCCTTCAACAACGAACCAGTTGAACAGCATGTTCGAGAGGGACAAAAAGAACAGTACCTTGCTCACGCCCGAGATGTGGAAAAAGCGCTCCGGCTGGAAAAAGTTTCTCGGCTGGGTAGGAAATCTGCTGACTCCTTTCCTGTAAATCTTTTATAGCGCAAATTTTCAATATACCGAGAACTTTGTCTACCTTTGGCAAGGCTTTTAATAAGTAACTCCATGAAACAATATTTAGACTTACTCAACCGTGTACTGACTGAAGGCATAGAAAAAAGCGACCGCACCGGAACCGGTACAATCAGCGTATTCGGACACCAGATGCGTTTCAATATGGACGAGGGCTTCCCTTGTCTGACTACCAAGAAACTTCATTTGAAATCCATTATCCACGAACTGCTCTGGTTCCTGAAAGGCGATACAAACGTAAAATACCTGCAAGAGAACGGGGTACGCATCTGGAATGAATGGGCCGATGAGAATGGAGATTTGGGGCATATCTACGGTTACCAATGGCGTTCGTGGCCGGATTACAAAGGCGGAACCATCGACCAAATCAGTGAAGCGGTGGAAACAATCAAGCACAACCCCGATTCACGCCGTATCATAGTGAGTGCCTGGAACGTCGGCGATTTGGACAACATGAATCTGCCGCCTTGCCATGCATTCTTTCAGTTTTATGTAGCCAACGGACGACTCAGTCTGCAACTTTACCAACGCAGCGCGGATATTTTTCTGGGAGTACCTTTCAATATCGCATCGTACGCATTGCTCTTGCAAATGGTAGCCCAAGTTACGGGATTGAAAACCGGGGATTTTGTACATACCCTGGGAGATGCACATATCTATCTGAACCACTTGGAACAAGTGAAACTCCAACTGAGCCGTGAGCCGCGGACACTTCCGCAAATGAAAATAAATCCGGATGTAAAGAACATATTCGATTTCAAGTATGAAGACTTTGAATTGGTCAATTACAATCCTCACCCGCATATTGCCGGAAAAGTAGCGGTATAGGAAAGAAAGTATCTTCTATCATTAAAAGACCACTTGATTACATCAGACAATATGATTAGCATTATCGCCGCAGTAGACCGACACATGGCTATCGGTTATGAAAACAAACTGTTATTCTGGCTTCCCAATGACTTGAAACGCTTCAAAGCGCTTACTACC
>ENA-OPCD01002152-OPCD01002152.1-human-gut-metagenome-genome-assembly--contig:-NODE-2152-length-14245-cov-3.146089_pt1 | contig 14245 bp, 16 predicted proteins | sample MGYA00241560_ERZ501471 | MGnify/ENA primary metagenome ERZ501471 (study PRJEB25962, sample SAMEA2042578) | human gut metagenome | biome: human gut; feature: human-associated habitat; material: faeces...
AAGCCGTAAGTTATCCACTAGGTATAGCCGTTAGTTATTCACTCGACAAGCCGTTAGTTATTCACTTGGGAGACCCAAAACAGGGCAGTTTATATTGAATATGTTATTTATTGTAGGAAGATTTTTAGTAAGCCTTTATTCAATGTACGCACGTACATTATATTATATACATGAAAATGAACGGTGAAAACGATCGTTTAGATTAGTCATTTGCAAAGGTACGCGTTTCTTTGACACTTGCAACCCTTCTGTGTTATTTTTTTCATGCCTTATTCGCTTTCTTATCAATAGGATAGGCTATCCTTTACGAAACAAGCTCTTCCTTCCACAAACTCCCCTTTGTACCTCTCGAAAAACGCAAGATCTAAACGATCGTTTAGACTAGTCGTTTTCGTAAAGCCGAGATTGGCTAAAAGGGTTGATGGATATATAATTAACACTATTATTAATATTAAATTTTCGATTTATGAACAAAAGGATTTTTACATTGATGGCGGCTGCTATGCTTTTAGGAGCGCCGATGTCAAATTTGACCTTTGCTGCTAATCCGGATGCTGTTGAGTACTCAACGATCGCATCAAGCAAGAAGTTGGCAAATGGCGTGAAGTTCTATTTAAAGGCGACAGGTGGTTTTGCGGATGTAGAAGAGACGGAAATCGATGGTACGAAGTATCAGACAAAAACTGCTAATAATGTAGCTGATGTTAATGATGCCGCTTTATTCGAGATCCGTAATTTTTCAAAAACAGCAGCCGGTATTACTTTTGAGTTGTGGGTGAACGGTAAGAAATTTGCTTATGATCAATCGGGAAAGGCTAAGACTTTGTTTACTGCGGATCAAGAAACGATTGCTTTCTCAAACATTACTGTAGCTAGTGTTGGATCTATAGGAACAGCCGTATTCTCTAGTTATAAGGCTTATACAAAATCTGATACTTATAATGCGGACGATTTGAACGCAAACCTTTCCGGCAAGGGATTCTCATTCCAGTTCCCGAACGCTGTTTCTGCACCGGAGAAGAACCCGTTCGCTAACCAGATGGTAGCTGTTGACGCTTCTGATGTCAATGCTGTTTGGTCTGCTGCTCCGGCTTCTGGTGTATATTTCGCTGTGGCTAATGACGCTGGAAAGAAGTTACTTGACGGTGTAACGGCGGATGAGTTGAAAGCCGCTACATTCGTTGTATTGAATCCGAATAGCAATTTCGGTATCACTAGCTTAATTGCGGATGACGGTGAGGGCTATGATTTCACTACGATTAAAGGAGAGGATCTTAAGGCGGCTAATTTAAAGAAGGAGGGAGAGATTGCCTATAATAACGCTGTTTATACAGTAGAGGAGAAAGACCAACTAGGTGCTTTGGGACAATATACGATCTCAATGTCCAATGTTAGGGTTAAAGGAGATGATAATAAGAATATCGCAACTGTTAATGTGGGAGCTTACTCATTGACAGGCGGTGGTTTGAAAACTTATATCACAACGAAGTCAAATACGGCAAACTTATCTTTGGCTCAGACAACAGGTAATACTTGGGTGAAAGCCTCTGACTTGTTGAAGGCTGATGACGCTGCTATCTATAATATTTATTTTATGGGTACGCAACCTGAAACTCCGGCTGAGGCTGACGCTTCTTATTATGGTAAGTACTTGGTAGCTACATATGCTACTACAACTGTTCCTTCCGCTTTTGGTCAGGCTGCTTTGGCTCCTGCGAAAGTTGATTTGAAATCAGCTACGGCTCAGTGGTATATTTCCAGTGTCGCAGAGCAAGGAAATGTTACATTTGCTAACTTGGAGACTACAGAGACTTTCTCTTGCCAATTGTATAAGACAGACAAGGCAGGTATCTATGAAACTAGAGGGATCTCTCATGATGGTACAGAATTTGTTAAGCTGACTCCTTCTACAGGTATCAACGCATTCTTGACATTGGCAGACTCTCAAATGAAGCAAGGCGCAGAGTTGATCTTCAACGGAACAGGTAATGTAACGGTTGAGAAGGTTTATATGTCATTGGTGGATGAGAATAGACCTGTTACTTCTGACATTACAGATGATAAGTTCATTCCTAGCAACGATCCAGACGCTAGCTTCGTTTGGAAGTTCGAGAAGGCTTCTTCTGTTAAGAATAAGATCGAGTACGCTTACTTCAGCGACAATGAGCAAAAGTCAAAGGAAATCGATACTTTGGCTATCCAATCTTACTATTTGGTTTATGAGAAGAATGGTGTGAAGTATGGCTTGAAGAAGGCTACAGACTATAGCTTGGTTAAGTTGAATGATGGTGATGTAAAAGCTGATGTCTGGTCTCAATTCGCATTCAAGAAGAACGCTGATGGTCACTATGCGATGATCGAAGTAGTGAAGGCCGGTGCTGAGTATGCTTATACAGATGTTGTGAAAGCCGGAATCGAAGGCTTGTATGTTGATACATCCACTTCTGATTTTGCCACTGCGAAGATTGGCGATGATTCACAATATTCTCATATCACGGTAAGCTTCTTCAACTTAGGCGAGAGCTTAGAGGCAACTCCGAGACACGCTACTTTGGATAGCGAGGAAGGCGCAATCTCTATGAAGTTGAATAAAGGTATGTTGGAAGGTATTATCGCTGCCGAGGGCTTGACATTCTGGTTGGATACAGCTGATAGCAAGGCAGATATGCCTACATTCTATATCTCTAAGGGTATCGCTACGGAAGAGGCTCCTGAGACGAAGGCCGCAGAACCTGCCGCTTTGAGAAACTTCTTGTATTTCGCTAAAGATTCTTCTTATTATTGGAATGAGGATAAAGCTAATTACGTAACAGATAGAAACTACTATTTGGTTGGAACAAACGATGATGTGAAAGCTATCTTCCGTCCAGCAGCTTTGGTTGGCTTGGATACTATCAAGACTTCTATAAATAACAATACGGTACTTGTTTCTAAGGAAGCTAAGGAAGATGTTTGTCTTGCTGGCGTGGAGAACTTCAAGTTCTATATCACGAAGGCTGGTAATGGATACAGAGTGGTTCCGTCTGCCGATCAAACGAAATTCTTATACAACTTGAACGGTAAGTTAGGTTTCACTTCTGATGAAGCTTCCGCTTTAGTCGTAACGGTTGGCGCAGGCGATCCAACGTCCAACGACTCTATCGAAGCTGAGTCCTCTATCTCCGTAATCTCCGGTAACGGTACAATAACTGTACAAGGTGCGGCTGGTAAGAAGGTGGTCATATCTAATATCTTAGGTAAGGTAGTGGCAGAGACTGTTCTTACTTCCGACAATGCGACAATCTCGGTTCCGGCTGGTATCGTAGCTGTGGCTGTTGATGGCGAAGAGGCTGTTAAGGCAGTTGTAAAGTAAGATATTAATGACGATAATCAAAAATCATTCCTGCGCGGGCTTGGCCCAAGTATCCCGTGAGGGCGAACAGGCGGGAATGGATTAATATTAATACTAAATAATAAATTAAAGTTCATCCTTTAGTACTTCCGTGAGGAAGGAAAGCGGGAAAAGAATCAGCCCCGGTCATTTGTTTGATCGGGGCTTACTTTTGGAGGTTACCGGCTTTGTTTGTCCATGAAGTTAATTTATCGAGGTATTGGAGTTGGTTTATTTCTACTTACTGCTTTTTCTTTTGCTCTTGTTGTTTGGTGTCAGAACTATGTTGTAGGAAGAACCTTATAAAGGCTCGTTGATCCTGTTCGTTTTTAATGGTAAGTTCCGTTTTTTCCTTTTTGTGCTGTAGATAGTATTTATATCCTTTCAATAGCACTATGAACAAAACTGCAAGGAGTAAAAAGCGGAAAATATATTCAAAGATAATCAATTCTTTGATTTCTACAGGACCCTGTTGTTCTGAAGCGATATTTATGATATTGGTAGTAGGTATCGGAAACAGCCAGGGCATTGCCGCAATTAGTATCATTACCACTATTATAAGGAAATATTCGGCCTTTATCCATCTGGATGATCCTTGATTCGGTTTGGGGTTATTAGCCCTTTCTTTCTTTTGAAAGGCTTCAATTAGTGTCTGCTTGGTTACAGTTCTGATGTATTCTACCATCGACTCTATGCACTCTTTCAATGTGTTGTCTAGATCTTTGTCTGTCATAATAGATTTATTTTAAGTATGAGTTAAGTTCATATATAGGAGATAATCCTGATTTATCTTTTAAATACTCGATCTTATCATCAATGAACCCTGCGTTAATGAAGTATCTTTCGATACTTATATGTTGCTGGTAAGTATCATTGCAATTATATCAACCACTAAACTACTAAGCTGTCCTCCACTCATCGCTAATACAGTGGCAACAATAACAAATAAACGAATTAGAAGGATCGCACAAATCAGCCATGCGGTAAATTTTACTTTTTCCTATTCTTTATAAAATGCCATGATAATGAAAGCAATACCAAAAACACTGTTCTCTGCCGTAATAATATGCCAAATATACTTGAATGTCGTTACGGTATTTATATCTAATTCCCCGGCATACAGGGCAGGAATTAATGCCCGTTGTCCGTTTTGCTCATGCGTTATCGAAAACAGGAGAGCTAAGAATCCAGCAACGAGATAATAGTAATTTATCTTTTTCATTTTATTTTTTATTTGAAAGGGGAAGACTATTGTTTTACGATAATCTTCCCTCTTTGAGTTAATTAGATCTTCTTCCCGATATAAAACACATAACCGTAGAACTCTTTGTATTTGTCATACAACACCTTTTCATGGCGTTGACCGGCTATAAGTTCCTCAGCGGTTTTGCTGCCTGTATGTTTCTTCAGAAACTCATCCTGTATCTTGCTGCATGGAGAAAAGTAATGCTCTGTCCAGCAGGTTTCAGGTAACGTAAATGCGGCAACAAGACGATAACCGGCTTTCTGCAAGACTGAAATATTATGACTTATCGTGTTCATTTCAGGAACTGCGTCAAGCCAGAACTTTTCGATTTCGACGGGGCGGTCATCCGTAAACCACGACTCATAGGTCAGGGCGACATAACCGTCTTTTTTTAGAAAGCCGTTCCAATAATTCAAGCCTTTTTTAAAGCCGATATTGGCGATAGCCCCTTCAGACCAGATAAGGTCTAAGGATTCTTTCCCGAAAGGAAGATCGTCCATTGAACCTACAATACCTTTTACCCTATCGGAAAGGTCGGATTGTTTGACGTTCCGATTGAATATATTGATAAATTCAGGAAAGAGGTCAAGCCCGGTAATCTGCCCCGGAGCGTTTTCTGCCAAAATCATTGTCTGCCCTCCCGTACCGCAACCAAGGTCGGCAATGTGGGAATTATCAGCCAAATTGTCGATAAAACTCAACGCTTTAAGAGTTGCTTCTGGGCTGCCCGGTCCTTGACGTTCTACGTTTGAAAAGTATTCGCAGATTAGGTTGAAATCGAATTCGTGAATTGTTTTATTTTCGTTACTCATGATGTTTTTTATTAAAAGTTATCTATCTGATTCTTCATTTCGCCAATGCTCGGGTTTGTTTAATTCTTCGCAGCATTTAATTTTTCCTTTACCGATTTCGAATCCTTTTGGACTTATTGGTTGAACCATCCAATAATCACTATATTCTTCCAAAATGGGATAAGGTGCAGGATAACCTAAATGATTGGCATCAGGTATAAATCCATATTTAGGATAATATTCTTTATGCCCTAATACGAACACAAGGTTTGAACCTTTTTCTTGTAATTTCTCTTTTAAATAATTTATTTCTTTTTCTGTATCATATGTGTATTTATTTATTGCAACTATTACATTTAAACCATACACATTTTGTAAATTATCTATATGTTTAAATAAGTTGTTTATACCTCTTTCTAATGCCACTATATTTTCGTTTTGAACTTCCTCTTTTGCCACTCCTCCATGATATTTTAATGCTTTCATAGTTGCAACGCAAACTACTACGTCTGGCTTTAATTCTGCTTTTCTACATTTTATATCTAAAAACTTTTCTGCTCCTAAATCTGCACCAAACCCTGCTTCTGTTACTACATAATCTGCAAGTTTTAATGCCATTTTTGTAGCTATAATACTATTACATCCATGTGCAATATTTGCAAAAGGTCCACCATGAACTATTGCAGGTGTTTTTTCTAAACTTTGTACTAAATTTGGTTTAATAGCTTCTTTTAAAAGTACAGTTAAAGCACCATCTGCTTTTAAATCTTTTGCTGTTATTGGCATTCCTAATTTATTATAACCTATAATAATATTTCCAATTCTTCTTTTTAAATCTTTAATGTCTGTTGCTAAGCATAATATTGCCATTATTTCAGATGCAACAGATATATCAAAACCATCTTCTCTTGGAACTATATTTTTTTCTCCTGAAAGACCAGTATTTACTTTTCTTAATTGCCTATCATTTAAGTCTAAACATCTTTTCCAAACCACTTTTTCTATATTAAGCTCATTTCCAAAATATATATGGTTATCTATTATAGCAGATAATAAATTATTTGCTGCTGTAATTGCATGAATATCTCCTGTAAAATGTAAATTTATATCTTCCATTGGCGCAATTTGGCTATGCCCACCACCAGTAGCTCCACCTTTTATACCAAATACAGGTCCTAAAGATGGCTCTCTTAAAGCAAGAACTGCATTTTTTCCTATTTTATTCATACCATCTGCTAAACCTATAGCCATTGTAGTCTTTCCCTCTCCTAATGGAGTCGGATTAATTGCTGTCATTAAGATTAACTTACCATTTTTCTTACTTTTTAATTTTTTCATTACTTCTAAAGAAATTTTTGCTTTATGTTTTCCATATTGCTCAATATCATCTTCAACATTAAGTTTTCTAGCAATAACGTTAATATCTTCTAACTTAGTATTTCTTGCAATTTCTATATCTTCCATTTCTATTCCTCCTACTTAGAAATTGAAACCAGACCTAAATTTCCTCAAACAAAAAATTTAGATCTGGTACTAATTTACATTAAAAAACTAATCCTACTATTAAACCTATTAATGCTCCTACTATAACCTCTTTTGGTGAATGTCCTAGTACTTCTACTAGTTTTTCGTGCATTTGTACCCCAGTTAGTCCTGGAGTCTCTACTATTTTATTTAATAATTTTGCTTGTTTCCCTGCTGCTCTTCTTACTCCTGCTGCATCATACATTACAACTAACGAAAATATAAGAGATACAGCAAATAAAGGAGAATTTATCCCTACGTCTTTGCCTATCATTGTTGTTAAGCATACAACTACACCAGAATGTGAACTTGGCATTCCTCCTGCTTGTAATATTCTTTTAAAGTTAATTTTTTTAGTTGTAACTAAGTCATATATAAATTTAAATAATTGTATAAAAACCCAAACTAAAATTGGCATAATTATATATTTATATTCCGTTATAAAATTAGCTATTTCTTGAAACATATTTATTCCCTTCTATTTACTTTTTATTTATTCTGCCTTTGGCACAAAATCTTCTTCTTTTATGTCTTCACCATTGTTTATTAATATAGATATTCTTTTTTCTGCATTTTCTAATATTTCATTACATTTTTTAGATAACTTCATACCTTCTTCAAATTTACTAACTGATGTATCTAAATCTAGGTCTCCCTTTTCTAATTCATTTGCTATATTTTCTAACTTTTTCATTGTGTCTTCAAAATTTATTTCTTTATTATCTTCCATTTTTTCCTCCTATTTTTGAGTAACTGTTTCTGTTTCTATATCTACTATATACCATGCAAGCACTTTTGTATCTTTATTTACGGATACTCTATATTTTCCATCTGATGTTACTCCCGCTAAATCAAAGTATACACTACTGTCTTCTCCCCACTCTTTTTTAACAAGTTCTATTGCTTTTTCCTCATTAGAGTTATTTGCATTGTCACTTGTTTGTGAATTTCCCTGTGCTGTATTATTTGTGTTTTCTGTATTATTTACCTCTTCATTTACAACATTGTTTTCTTGCTCTGTATTTTCTATGTTATTTGTTTCTATATTATTTACAATCCCATTAATTTGTGTTTCATTAAGAGCCTCTGCTCCTGTATCATCACTTTTAAATGAATTTATAATAGAAATAGTACCAATTGCTAAAACTATTATAAGAGCAATTACCAATATTAATATTGCTACTTTTGTTTTTTTACTCATTTTTTCTTTCCTTTCTTTTTATTTAAATTTTTAAATAATCTTAAATAGTTTATCTTACCTCTGCATCTACTTTTCCGTCTTCAAATCTTAAAGTTAATCTATCTCCTTGTTTTAATTCTGATACTTTATGTACAATTTTTCCCTCTTTCTCAGTTATACTATAACCTCTTGCTAATGTTTTTAAAGGACTTAATGCATCTAATTTTGAATATAGTTTTATAGCTTCTAGTTTTTTATCTTTATATTTTGTAACTATACTGTTTTGCATGTTTTTTACAAATCTATCAATTAACATATAATTCTCATTAACTTTTTGTAATGGGTCTTTAAAAACTCTGCTATTCATACATTTTTCGTATCGAAGCCTCATCAATTCGGTTTTCTTTCTTAATGCTTGTCTAAACCTATTTTGATATGTATTAAGTTTTAGTTCTACATCTGCTATATTTGGAACTGCTAACTCTGCTGCTGCAGATGGTGTTGGTGCTCTTAAGTCTGCAACAAAATCTGCTATTGTAAAATCTGTTTCATGTCCTACTGCAGAAATTACTGGAAGCTTTGAATTATAAATTGCTTTTGCAACTATTTCTTCATTAAATGGCCACAAATCCTCAAGTGAGCCACCACCTCTAGCTAAAATAATTACATCTGCCAACTTTTTCTCGTTCATAAATTCTATTCCTGCTGCAATCTTTTCTGCTGCACCTTCTCCTTGAACTGGAACTGGCAATAGCTTTAAATAAACATTAGGATTTCTTCTAGTAGAAACATTTATTATATCCCTTATAACCGCACCTGTATTAGATGTTAAAACTCCTATACTTTTAGGCATAAAAGGTATTTTTTTCTTGTGAGAGGAATCAAAATATCCCTCTTTTTCTAATTTTGCTTTTAGTTCTTCATATGCTGTATACAAACTTCCCATGCCATCTTCTTGCATTGCTTTACAATAAAGTTGGTATACACCATCTCTTTCAAATACAGAAACTGTCCCAAAAGCCATAACTTTCATTCCATCTTTAGGTGTAAATTTTAAATGTGGTGTATATGTTTTAAACATTATGCATTTTATTAGAGAATTTTCGTCTTTTAAAGTAAAATACATATGACCAGTGTAATGAAGTTTAAAATTAGATATTTCTCCCTTAACTAGAACATTAGCCAAATTTTCATCTCCAGCAATCTTTTCTTTTATATATTTATTTAAATCTGTTACTGTTATTGCTTGATATTCCACTTGTTTTTCTCCTTTTGTTATTGTTTAATCTTTTCCTATTTAGTTATTCTTCAATATCTTTTACAATATTTGCTAAAACTCCATTAACAAATGAAGAAGAACTGTCATCTCCATATGCTTTTGCTAATTCTACAGCTTCATTTATTACAACTTTATATGGTAATTTTTTATATAAAATTTCATATATTGCCAATTTTAAAATAGCTATATTTATTTTAGAAACTCTATCCAATTGCCAATTTTTAGCTAGATTATCGGATATATTTTTTATTATATCTTCTTTATTTTCATTTATGCCATTTATAGCATCTTCTAAATATTCTATAACTTTTTGGTCTTGTATTTCATTATTTTCTATATAAAACTCTGTTTGTTCTTTTTGCTCTGCTATATCTAGCTTCTGTACTTCAAAACTATATAGTAACTCAAAAGCCATGCGTCTTGATTCTGTTCTGCTCATAAGTCCGTAATTCTCCTTAATTTTCTTAATTATAATTTATTTTTATAATCTATCTATAAAATTTTTAACCTTTTCTTTTACACTTTCTTTATTACATTGAATATAATAACCAAAATATCCACACGCAACAATTACTACAGCCCATATTATAAATTTATATAAGCTTGTGCATAATAAAATTATTGCAACAAGCACACCTATAATTGCACCTGCATACTTTGTTACAAATTTTTTGAAATCATCCATAAAAAACTTCCTTTCCTGCTTTGCTAGAAATATACATATTATTAAAACATTTTTTCTAGTATAAATTTATTTTGTTACTCCTGTGCAATATTGTCCATTGGTTTTACATCCTTAATTTTTATATTTACTTCTTTAACTTCTAAATCTGATGTTTTCTTAATTACTTGTTTAATTTTAGTTTGTAAGTTTGCAGACAATTCTTTAATTACAACATTTTCTTTTACTTCTAAATTTACAAATACTCTTACATTGCTTTCTTGGTCAACTTCTACCTTAGATGTAACATCTTCTGCTCCACTAAAACCTTTTACAACTCCATCTACTAAATTCTCTAATGTATCTCTTGTAATTAATAATTTGCCATCGGAATTTTCTAGTAAAATACTATTTTTAGCATCATTTTTCTCTTTAGAGCTTGAATCAAAAAATATACATTTAATTGCAAGTAATATAAATACAACAGAAAGTCCTAATAATACATTTGATGTTACTTGGTCTGATAATGCTTGCTTAACAATATCTGTTACTAAGTTTATATCTAACCATCCAAAAATCATTAAACATAATAAAACAGACGATATTAAAATTAGAGTAGAAAATAATACTAATCCTATTTTATCTAAAACTTTCATTTTATCTCCATTTCTCCACAATTTTTGCACTATTTGTGCAAAATTATAGTTTTACTAAATTTGTGTACTAAATTTTTAATTGGTCGCTTTCATTATTTTAAGTTGCAAATTTATATATAAAATTATATATAAATTTATATAATTTACATATAAACCAATTAAAGGCACAAGTGTGCCTTTTTTATTTTTCTTCTTTAGAATCATTATTGTCTTTTTCTAATGTTGTATCTGCATTTACACCCTGAACATGTACATTTACTTCTACAACCTTTAGTCCAGTCATATTTTCAACAGCTTTTTTTACTCTATTTTGAATTTCAAAGGCTACATCTGGTATTCTTACACCAAATTCTACTATAATATTAACATCTATTTTTGTTTCTTTTTCTCCTGCTTCTACTTTAATACCTTTTGACAAATTTTTCTTTCCGCTTAATACCTCAGAAATTCCTCCTGCAAAACCACCTGACATTGCAGCTACTCCTGGAACTTCAGCTACTGCAACACCTGCTATAACTGCTATGACATCATCTGCTATTTGAATATTTGTATTTTCTACAGATACTTCTGTTTCTGCTATTACATCCTTAACCTCTTTATTTTCATTAATTTCATTTTTATTTTCTTCACCCATAATAAAACCTCCTTAAAATTTTATCTTTGTTTATAGTTATAAGTATATCAATTTATGCTATTTTTTACAACTATTTTTCAAAATTTGCAAAAAAAGTTTAAATTATTTTATAAAATATTATTTATTTTTTTATTACACATTTAAATAAAATATATACAACTTTATACACCAACTTTAATAGTTATTTTAAATTATAATACATTTATTTTTTCAAATATACTATTATATTTAATCTTTCTTTTTTTATATAATTTATTCAAAAATTGTTCCTGCTTGAATTTTATTTCCTCTTAAATAATCATTTATTAGCATTTTTTTAGCATTTTCACCTTGTATTTCTAAAACTTTTATTATCCCGTCTATTGCATTTATATATAATCCATTTTTTTCATCTGCAAATAATACAGTTCCAGGCGCTAATCCATTCATTCTATATTCATATTCTTTTAACTCTGGAAATTTTTGTGATAAATCTTTTAAATTTACTACATTAACCTTCCAAAATTTAACCTTTTTTCCTTCCAATTCTGAATATGCACCCATTATTGGATTTAATCCTCTTACTAAATTTTTAATTTTTTCTGCATTCATTTCTTCCCAATTTATTTTTGCCATATCTTTTGAAAGCATTGGAGCTAAATTAAAATCTTCTCCTTGCTTTTCTCTCGGTGCTATACCTCTTTCTATTTTTTCTAGTGTTTCTACAAGTAATTTTGCTCCAACTTTACTTAATTTATCCCAAAGTTCTCCTGTTGTTTCATCTTCACCGATTTTTACTTTTTCTTTTAAAATCATGTCTCCTGTATCCATTCCAACATCCATGTACATTGTTGTAATTCCTGTTTCTTTGTCTCCATTCAATACTGACCACTGAATTGGAGCAGCCCCCCTATACTTTGGAAGTAAAGAACCATGTACATTTATACATCCCATTTTTGGAATATCTAATAACTCTTTAGGCAAAATTTTACCATAAGCAACAACACAAATAACGTCTGGATTTAAACTTTTTATTTCACCTATAAAATCCTCATTATTTCTTACTTTTAATGGTTGATATATTTTCAAATTTTTCTCTATAGCAAATTCTTTTACAGGAGATGGTATTAATTTCATTCCTCTTCCTTTTGGTTTATCTGGATTTGTTACTACTGCTAAAATATTATGTCCAGCTTCATATATAGCCTTTAAAGACTCTCTTGCAAAATCTGGAGTTCCCATAAAAACAATATTTAACATATTAGAAACCCTCCTTTATATATATTCTTATAATAAATTGCATACATTATACCAAAAAAATTAAACTAAAGCAAACCACCCCTCAAAAAATTTGAAGGGTGGTTTCCCGGAGTTTCACCAATATTCAATTGTAGAGATAGCATGTTTGTATACCATTTTTTTCTTTCCGTCTGAATCTAGGTATACGCAGTACTGGTCATGTCCAATAACTGTTCCGTACATCCGGAACCCGTTTGTAAGAAAAATTCTTACAGATGTTTCATCTTCCTGTAGATGTTCCAAGACCTCACTTTGTCTTTCTTGCTTGCTACTCATTTTAAGTCACTCCTATTTTTATAATGTACTCTTTCTTGAGTAATAAACATATTATAACACACTTTACATAAAATTACAATTATACTTTTTAATTTATTTTATTTTTCTTCATTAGGATCCACGTAGTGAAGTGTTCCTGGTAACATTTTATCTACAAAAAGTATTCCATCTAAATGGTCTATTTCATGAGCTAGTGCTTGTGCAAGAAGTCCTTCTCCTTTTATTTTAACTTTTTTTCCATTTTCGTCTAATGCTTCAACTATAATTTCTGCTGGTCTTATCATTTTTGCATATTCATTTGGAAAACTTAAACAACCTTCATCAACTTCTTGCTCTCCCTTTTGCTTTACTATTCTTGGATTAACTAGTTTTAGTGGTTGGTTGCCATCATATAAGTCTATTACTATTACTCTTTTTAAAATTCCTACTTGAGGTCCTGCTAATCCAACACCATTATATTCATGCATTGTATCTATCATATCATCTAAAAGCTGTCTTATTCTATCATCAACATCTTCTACTTCTCTCGATTTCTTTCTAAGTATTTCATCTTTTTCTAATCTTATTTGTCTTATAGCCATTTTTATTCCTCCTATTACAAAATGAATTTGTTAACCTTTTACACCATATTTGTTGGGTTAACATCTATACTAATATTAGCATCTCCATTTTTGCAGTATTTAATTGTTTGAGCTTTTTGTAATGTATCGTTCATTAAGTCTATTATATCTTCTCCAAATTTACATTTTATTAAAATTCTCCACCTATATTTGTTTTTTATTTTATCTATAGGGGCGGGAAGTGCTTTGTAAAGCATAATTCCTATATTTTCATTTTCCACTCTATTTTTTAAATACTTATGCAAACTTTGTGTTACTTTTATTGTTATTTGTTCTTCTTTTGAACTAACTCCAATTACTATTATATCGCAAAATGGCGGATATTTCAATTGTTTTCTTAATCTCATTTCTGTATTATAAAACATTTCTTCATTTTGTGTTTTTACACATTCAATTGCAAAACTATCTGGATTGTATGTTTGAATAATAACTTTTCCAGCATCTTTTCCTCTTCCAGCTCTTCCTGCAACTTGTGTTAAAATTTGAAATGTTATTTCGTTTGCTCTATAGTCGTTCATATTCAAACTTCCGTCTGCCGCAATTACTCCTACTAATGTAACATTTGGAAAATGATGTCCTTTTACAACCATCTGCGTTCCAATTAATATATCAATTCCATCATTTACTTCCAGCAATCATTGCCATTTATTTTTCTGCCCGAAAGTTTATGTAGTATACAAATTACTGATTCTTATACCCATATTACTGATTTGCTGAATGAAATTAAAAA
>ENA-OPCD01002155-OPCD01002155.1-human-gut-metagenome-genome-assembly--contig:-NODE-2155-length-14238-cov-2.215540_pt1 | contig 14238 bp, 9 predicted proteins | sample MGYA00241560_ERZ501471 | MGnify/ENA primary metagenome ERZ501471 (study PRJEB25962, sample SAMEA2042578) | human gut metagenome | biome: human gut; feature: human-associated habitat; material: faeces...
ACATCCCGCACATTCCCCACTTGCTTGGCGATAAACGACCGGTTGGCACAATATTGCTGGTGAGGAGAACGATGAGCATCGATGGTAAAAGGGACACGCATCTGTCCGATTGTAATATCGAATGTCGGGAGCGGCGTTACACGGGCATAAGCGTCGAGCATTTTTATTGCCCCCTCATCAGAAAGGTCGATTTCTGCTTTATAGGAAACGATAGGAGCGACATTTCCCGTAAGACTGAAGCGGGCGTTACGAACCTCAAAGCGTCCCTCTTTTTCTTCGTACTGATACTCGTATTTTCCTCTTATCGTACCATGTATTTTAGGAATATAATCGGTCTTTTTCTGGGCATACCCCACCCCTGCAAGCCCTATCAAAAGGCCTGTACTGATGATAATTTTTCTCATATTCGTCGATTTTTCCGGTGAAGCTAAGCCTGATTCAATTTACGGTCTGCCCTCAACATATGCCTCAACAAGGAGACGGTTTCTTGCGATTCTTGCAAAAGGTTGAGATACACATATAAAACACTTATATATTCGCTCCGTTCCTCGTCCTGAATACTTTCGACCAAAGCCTTGCGTTTTCGAGAAAACATATCTTTCATTCTTTCACAATCGGCACGCAGCTCGATTGTCTCTTCAAAACGTCCGTTTCTCAAAATCGTCAGAGCCTGTTCAAAAAGCAAAATAACACCATTTTTCATGGGAACGAATTCATCGATGAATTTTTGAGGAAGCGGAGTAAAATTGTTATCGACATGTTCGAGACACGGCTCGCAGATACGGAGCAAACTATACATAATCTGCTCGCAACTGTTGCACCCCAAATGGAACCATGTATTTTTTTCAATGGCTATTTCTTTTGTTACACGATGCATTCCCAACGTCTCTTTACGACGTACATTTTTCAAAATGCTTTTCTCCTGCCGCAACATGGTATCTGCCCTACGCAACATTCTCAAATCTTCGTGAATAAATCCATCGGTTATATTACCATATATCTGTATCGCGTCGGAAAGGAAGATACAACGGTTCTCAACGATATGACGATGCAATAAAGTCCATACCTGTTCTTTGTCTTTCGTTGCCAACATATCGTAGAATATCGTATCTTTTTTCTCCGTCTTCGATTTCTTGCGATAAACGATATTGCTGCGAATCAAAATGCCCACGCCCAATACGACAATCGCAATGGCTGCCCATACCCCGCCGAAATCCATGATAAGAGCTATGGCAAAAGCTATCAGGAAGGCTGCTCCGGCCGTTATAAACCAACCTCCTACGACCGAAAGTACTCCGGTAATACGGAATACAGCGCTTTCACGGCCCCAAGCACGGTCGGCCAATGATGTTCCCATAGCCACCATAAATGTTACATAGGTTGTGGAAAGAGGCAGTTTAAGAGAGGTTCCCATTGCAATAAGCAATCCTGCCAAAACCAAATTGATAGAGGCCCGAACCAAATCGAAAGCCGCTCCGTTCTCGATTTGCACTTCATCTTGATTGAAACGGCTATTGATCCAAAGACGTACTCTCTCGGGAGTTACGTCTACCACCCATGCACTGACCGAAGTAAACCAGCGGACAAGGCTACGTGCCACACGTGAAGATCCGAACACCTCATCGCCCGTATCCTGCCGAGAAAGATCGACCGACGTTTTCACTACGTTGTGTGCTTTTTTGGAGGTCGCCAAAGAGAAAACCATTATCGCACCGGCAGCTATCAGAAAAAACAAAGGTGTCTTGGCCGGGCCGTTCAAAGAACCCATCAGGAAACCCGTCGGATCGCCAGCTCCGTTTGACATATAATCCTGATAGGAAGAATATCCGGCTAACGGCACACCGATAAAATTGACCAAGTCGTTTCCGGCGAAAGCCATTGCCAAAGAAAATGTTCCGACAAGAACGACCACTTTGAAAACATTCACTTTACACCAGTGCAATATCTGCATCAGAACAGTAAAGAACACCAAGCAGCCCCCCAGTATAAGCGCCGTATGATCATGTACAAAAGCTTTATTCTCCGCCGTCATGAAAGAGAGATCTTTCACCCCTTTTATAAGCATGAAATAGATAATCGCCGTTACTGCTATACCGCCGAACAACCCGGCTTTCCATCGCATCTTGCTTTTATAATTGAACGTAAATATGATACGGGAAATATATTGCACCAAAGCTCCGAAAAAAAAGGCGATAGCTACGGAAAGGAAAATACCCAAAATCACCGACAGGGCTTTCTCGGTATTCAGCAATTCGGCAAACGTAAGTCCGGTCGTGTCGGAAGCCAATTTGACCAAAGCCAATGCAAACGAAGCCCCTAAAAGTTCAAAGACCATCGAAACGGTTGTCGACGTAGGCATTCCCAAAGAATTGAATATATCGAGCAATACAATATCTGTAACCATCACGGCCAGAAAAACATACATCAATTCATAAAAATAAAATTGCTCGGGACGGAAAATTCCATGCCGGGCTATATCCATCATACCGTTACTCATCGACGCTCCGCAAAAAACTCCTATGGCGGCAATAATGATAATTGTTCTAAATCGGGCAGCTTCGCTCCGATAGCAGAATTCAGAAAGTTCACAGCATCGTTACTCACGCCAACCCACAAATCGAAGATGGCCAAAAGGAATAAAAAGACGACAAAGCCTAAAAAAATTGTATCCATATTTTTAATTTTGGCACAAAGATAAAAGCACTATATGTGAAGAATATAACAAATTAATTACATTCCTATTACAAAAATAGGCATAAAAATTCAAAACAAATAATCCTTCACCATATTTTACTGCTTCCCTCCCGCGGTATTCCCGATAATTACTATCTTTGCATCGCTATTTATAAAAAGGTATGATTATCAACGAAAGAGAGACTCGTAAAGAATATATGCTCGAAGCGGCCAAACAAATCATGCTGGCCGCCCGCACGGCTCCAAAAGGTAAAGGTGTCGATATTATAGAAATCATCACACTAAGCGATGAAGACATCGATGCCGTATCGGAAGAGTTGCTCCGGCTCGCCGAAAAAACCGGCATGAAGTTCCTTATCCGGGACAGCGAAAACATACAAAGCGCCGACGCCATGATTGTCATCGGAACACGTCAGGCTCCGCAAGGTCTTAATTGCGCCTATTGCGGCTATGCGACCTGCGCCGAGAAACCGCAAGATACTCCCTGCGCCATAAATTCCATCGATGTGGGAATTGCCATCGGTTCGGCTTGCGCCAAAGCTGCCGATTTGAGAGTCGACAGCCGGGTCATGTTCTCGGCCGGTTGGGCCGTCGAACGGCTGGACCTGTTGAAAAATTGCCGCCAATGTATCGCCATACCCATCAGCGCGTCATCGAAAAACCCCTTCTTCGACCGTAAACCCAAAGAAAACAAGTGAAACAGACCGATTATATACTTCCGGCCGAATGGTATCCGCAATCGGGCATACAACTTACATGGCCCCATGCCGGGACCGATTGGTATGACATGCTCGATGAGGTGGAATCTTGTTTTATCGATATAGCCCGGGAAATTTCCCAAAGAGAACCCTTACTGATCGTCGCACCCGACATAGACCTTGTCCGCAGCCATATCGAAGCAAAAATCTGCGGGAAAAACATCAAGTATCTCCAATGTGAGACCAACGATACTTGGGCACGCGACCACAGCGGCATCACCCTCATACAACCGGAAACCGGCCAAACCCGGATTCTCGATTTCGCATTCAACGGTTGGGGTCTGAAATTCGCCGCCAATTTCGACAATCTGATTACCAGCCGTATCAATGAAAACAAGCTGTTCAACGGTGAATATGTCAATCGGTTGAACTTCGTTCTCGAAGGCGGCTCCATCGAATCGGACGGCAAAGGGACTCTGCTCACGACATCGGAATGCCTGCTCTCCCCCAACAGAAACGGAGAATGGGATAAAAAGCAAATCGAAAGTTATCTGAAAGAAAACTTCTCGGTGCAACAAGTATTATGGCTCGACCACGGATTCCTGTCGGGCGATGACACCGACAGCCATATCGATACACTGGCCCGCTTGTGTCCCGACGACACAATTGCATATGTACGTTGTGCAGATAAAGACGACATGCATTATGAGGCACTCTCTGAAATGGAACGACAACTCCGTTCGTTCCGTTCGCTCGAAGGAAAACCCTTCCGTCTCCTGCCATTGCCTATGGTCGCCCCCATTTATCATGAGGGAGAACGATTACCGGCCACATACGCAAACTTCCTCATTTTGAATCATGCCATTTTGTATCCCACATACAGCCAACCTGACAATGACCGGGAAGCTGCACACATTTTGCAACAAACTTTTCCGGGATATGAAATCATAGGAATCGACTGCCGACCGCTTATCAAACAACACGGATCATTGCATTGCGTTACCATGCAATATCCGAAAGGCGCACTAAATATCTGACAATGCATCATGGAAAAGAGAATCACCGTAGGTCTGATACAACAGTCCAACACTCCTGACCGGGAAGAAAACATGCTCCGGCTCAAAGCCGGCATAGAACATTGCGCCGAGCAGGGCGCCCAACTTGTAGTACTCCAAGAACTGCATAACAGCCTGTATTTCTGCCAGACCGAAAATACCGAATGTTTCGACTGGGCCGAAACCGTTCCGGGGCCGTCGACCGACTTTTACAGCAAGATCGCCCGTCAATCGGGTATCGTTCTCGTTACATCGCTTTTTGAACGCCGTGCTCCGGGACTGTATCACAATACGGCCGTCGTCTTCGACAAGGACGGATCCATCGCCGGGAAATACCGCAAAATGCACATTCCCGACGACCCTGCCTACTACGAAAAGTTCTACTTTACACCGGGCGATCTGGGATTCGAGCCCATAACGACCTCGATAGGCCGTCTGGGTGTATTGGTATGTTGGGACCAATGGTATCCCGAAGCCGCACGTCTCATGGCTCTGCGAGGGGCCGATCTGCTCATCTACCCCACCGCCATAGGTTGGGAAAGCAGTGATACCGCCGAAGAAAAAGAGAGGCAACGCAATGCATGGATCATCTCACAACGAGGTCATGCCGTCGCCAACGGACTTCCGGTCATATCGGTCAACCGTGTCGGCCACGAACCCGATCCTTCGGGGCAGACCCGCGGCATACAATTCTGGGGAAGCAGCTTTGTCGCCGGTCCGCAAGGTGAAATTCTGTGGCAGGCGCCAAGCGACGTGGAATCCGTTCACACGGTAGAAGTAGACCTTTCCCGCTCGGAACAGGTGCGTCGTTGGTGGCCTTTCTTACGAGACCGGCGTATCGATGCATATGACAATATAACCCGACGTTTTATCGACTAAATACTAAAAAAACAATTATATATGAATCTTTTAGCTGAAATCGCACCGCACATCTACTATGTGGGAGCAAATGATCGTAAGACCCACAAATTCGAAGCACTTTGGCCGCTTCCATACGGCGTCTCGTACAACTCCTATTTGATCGTCGATGAAAAAGTAGCGCTTATCGATACGATAGAGGCAAGTTGTACCGAAACCTATCTCGACAATATCCAGAAGATTCTGAATGGCCGCACGATCGATTACCTTGTTATCAACCACATGGAACCCGATCACTCCGCATCTATTGCTGCCGTAAAACGTGCTTATCCGCAAATAGAAATCGTAGGAAATGCCAAAACGCTCGATATGGTAAAAGGGTTTTACGGCATTACCGACAATACGATTACAATGAAAGAAGGCGACTCGCTCTGTCTCGGTTCGAAAGAGCTGGTATTTTACTTGATTCCTATGGTACACTGGCCCGAAACCATGGTATCGTACTGCCCGCAAGAAAAGATTTTGTTCTCGGGAGATGCTTTCGGCTGTTTCGGCGCTCTCGAAGGCGGCATCGTAGACACTCAACTCGACTGTGAAATATATTGGGACGAAATGGTCCGCTACTACGCCAACATCGTAGGCAAATACGGTGCACCCGTGCAGAAAGCTTTATCGAAACTTTCGGGAGTTCCTCTTGAAATGATATGCTCGACTCACGGTCCGGTGTGGAAAGAAAACATTGCAAAGGTTATCGGCATATATGACAAACTAAGCCGGTACGAGGCAGAAGAGGGTGTCGTCATTGCTTACGGAAGCATGTACGGACATACGGCACAAATGGCCGAAGAAATCGCCAAAGAGCTGGCTGCCAACGGCATAAAAAATATTGCATTGCACGATGTTTCGGTATCGGACAAGTCGTATATCCTGCGCGATATTTTCAGGTATAAAGCCTTGATTATCGGAAGCCCGACCTACAATACCCTACTTTTCCCCGACGTAGAACTCCTTGTGTCGGCTCTCCGTAACCGGGAAATAAAATCACGCATCTTCGGTTGTTTCGGCTCATATAGCTGGGCTTGTCGTTCGGTCAAGGAACTGACCGCATTCGGAGAGCAAATGCATTGGGATATGCCCGGCTGTCCGGTCGAAATGAAACAAGGCGGAAACGACGAATCGATGCAACAATGTCGCGAACTGGCCAAAGCGATTGCCGCCAAACTACAAATGGCGTAATCATATTCCATACGAATAAAGAAAGGAGGCAATATTGCCTCCTTTCTTTATTTAAAGCCGATCTACTTTTATCCATTTATGCTCTGCTCCGGAATATCGGGAAATATATTCTATATTGTTTACAAGAAAATAAAAGACTTTTGATTATATTTGTGAAATATAGGATACGGTCTTGCAATAGTCAAATTTAAACACTTCGTTTTTATTTGACTCGGTATTCACATTTTCGTATTATTTGTCAAAAGAAATTATGCTGTGAGATTTTCGCTGTAAAAATACCGGAAAGGATAACTCATCGAAAAACATGTAGCTTATCAATTACAGCGCGAACCTTACTCGCCATTCCGTTCTTCGGGAAATAGAAATATCAAGACGATACCATGAAAAAACGGTCAACGAATGAAATACCATATAAAAAACTGACAATCGCAATCGTTCTATCGATTTTATTCGTCATAAACGGGTACGGAGAGAAAAATTTTTGGAGATTTCAAGTTATTGAAACGCCCAATTATGTCGTCAAGTCGATTCTGCAAGATAGCGTGGGCCTGATTTGGCTGGCTACCAACGATGGTCTTTACAGATACGACGGAAGCGACATCAAACCATATTTTCCGATTCCCGACTGTCCGTTATCATCGAACCGCATAGACCGTATTCAAGAACACGCTTCTCACCATATCTTATGCCAACAACGGAACATAATTATCATGTTTGACCGGAAACGTGAAAAGTTCGGTAACTTGCCCGAAGATTTGCAGAAATTAAAAGACATACGGGAATACAAACAAAACAAAGCCGTACCCAACGACCGCTGGCAGGAAATTCTGGCATCGGTAGAGTGCCCCGAAGTCGACCGCATCTATATGCACACATACGATCGCGACAGCAACCTGTGGGTAGGGACAAGTGGCGGATTGTGGCTAATCACCCGTCAAGTATCTCTGTTCGATCATATCGACAGAAAAAGCGAAGTGGTTACTTTTTTCCGCGATGACAAACATCGTGTATGGGTAGTATCGACCGACAACCGCATACAAATACACGACGCAACCATGAATCCGCTCGGTTATCTCTCTCCCGACGGACGCATCGTAAAAGATGATACCGTCTTTCCTTATCCTGTACATTCTATCAAACAAGATCGTCGTGGAAATATCCTGATGGCTGCAAGAGAAAGCGGGTTACTCATACTGCAACCCAAAAACGAAGGGAACCAATTCAAAATCAGGCAACTCAAAGCCAATGCAACAAATCCGGAATATCCCGACTTCGATAACATATACGAAATCCACATCGACCGGCAAGGTACATTATGGGTCGGCGGACAATACGACAAACTCAATATCGCCCGCCCGGACAGTACGGGCTCATATATTTTTTCCAATGCATCGACCGGTTTGAGTAAAGTTCAGGGTAAAATTCCCGAATCGGTGAGAAGTTTTCTGGAACTCAAAGAGGACATCCTGCTGATTTTCTCCGAGAACGGCTTATACTGTTGTAACACACGTTTCAACGATTACAGCGAACTCCGGTTCTATCATCAAACGCATGACAAAACCGATACGACTTCTCTCCCGCAAAACAACATATTGGCTGTTACGCAAAGCCATAACGGAGAGGTCATACTTTCCTGCGGAGGCCAGTTATGCGAAATCGTCGGGAAAAACTACCTGCAAGAAAAAGTACCTTTCCGAAAAATCGACACGCCCCAATTCCCCGCTTCGGTTGCCGCTTTGTGCAGCGACGATAAAGGCTTGGTCTGGGGGGTTACCAATCGCTCGGTATTCTCCTACGACCCGATAAAAAAAATCATAAACCATTACCCGCCCTCTTCCCCCAAAGAGGTAAGGCATTTTTCTGTCAACCCGTTTTTCATACTGAACGATTCTTGTATCATGAAAGGGTGTCGAGAAGGTTGGATACAATTCGATCCCCGGAAAGTTGCCAAACGCTCAAACCTCACCCCCATTTATATCTCGGAAGTAAAAACTCTCAAAACACAAAATTCCATTATCGTCGATACCGACAGTATCATCTCTTTGCGACCCGAAGAAAGGGAATTCTCCGTCCGGTTCTCGGTTCTCGATTACAATCGCACCTCCCCGGTATGGTATGCCTATCGTATGATCGGAGAAGATATGAAATGGTCTCTTACCGAGCAAAATGAGACCGCTCCTTATGTCGACCTCCCGGCCGGGAAATATACTTTTGCCGTGCGTTCCACCAATGGAGACGGCCGATGGCTCGATAATGAACGAAAACTCATCATCGAAATACAGCCTTATTGGTACGAAAAAACAAGCATACGCTGGTGCATGGCCATACTTTTTCTGCTGTCAATTGCCGGAGGTTGGTGGCTCATCGACCGTTATGCCCAAAAACAGACTCTAAAAGCAATGGAAAAGTTACGGGCATTGCAACAAGAAGTCAGCGCACCCGACGTTATCCCCACGCCAGACACCAACCAATCATCTTCCAGTCCCGAAACGACGGATAAGAACGATGCGTTCAGCCGAAAACTCCTCGCCTACTTAGATGCTCACATCGGCGATACCGACCTCAAAGTGGAAGACTTGGCTTTACATCTGGGTATAAGTCGCAAACAACTCCTGCAAAAAATGAAAACGTTATTCAACTGCACCCCGATAGATTTTATCATAGCGAACCGTATCACACGATCGCTCCAATATATGCAGAGTAATAACGAAATGAATATCGCCGAAATCGCCTATTGTTCGGGATTCAACGATCCCCGATATTTCAGTCGCTGTTTCAAAAAGCACACGGGAAAGTCTCCGAGCGAATACCTCTCCGAAGTGAAGAGGAAAGCAACAAAAGCGCAGACATAAGAGAGATGACCAAACTACGCTTCACAAAATGTGCTGTCATTTCAAGAAATATCATTTCCAAAAGTTTTTTCCTTTTCGTTCTGACGTTCTGAACAGAACAGCATGAAGTAAAGAATCCTATGCCAAGAGAATTCTATGTATGAACTTCCTACTGCATTCGAGAGAACAATAGATTGGGATTCCTCATGTTCATTCGGAATGACAGCTCCCCGAAAAACAAAGATTTCTCACATGCGTTCGGAATGATAATCAAATAAAGTAAGAAATTTCTCACATTCGGTCAAAAGACCTCGCCCGGAATGATAAAAAGGTGAGCCGGACAAACCGGCTCACCTACCATAAAACTCTACATCAAAGAGTCATGAATCGTAAAAATCACTCACATTATTATTTTTGTATGAACTTTTTACCTTTCTGTATATAGATGCGGTTGGGTTCAACATTAAAGACCCGACGACCCATTATATCATAGATAGGCTCATCTTTCGAGATTTGCTCATCGGCTTTCACCTCTTCGATAGCCGAACCGTCGGTTGTGGCCGATACACGAATCTCCCCGACATACAAGAAATAAGTATTGATTTCGACATCGCCCGTCGCTTGCGGAGGAGTCATTGTACGTCCGGCCTCCGTGTCAGCAATTACACGCACCCATACAGCATCTTTTTCTTCGAGCGTGGCAGGAAGATCGGCTTCGAGCGGGAACCACAATCCTTGTCCCATCAAATCGGGATTATCAGAATCGGCGGCTTCTTTGATGGCAGCCGATGCGAGAGGAGTCCAATTCAAACCGTCCAAAGAGTATTCGAGATTTATTTTATCTGAACAATAACCGTCGGTACCCACAACGGCATGGAATTTCATGTCGGAACAACCTTTGGTCGGGAATTTGATATAGACATAGCCCGGAGTTTTGGTTTCATCGAGCAGATCGGAACTTTCTCTGATAGCGACACAATTACGGAGATCCAAAACGCGACTGGAAAACTTATTGTTACGAGTGCTTACAAAAGAAGAATCCGATCCGTCAAATCCAGCATAAGCAAGTGTATAATCACCTGCCTTATTCGTATAATTAGCAACCAACGGCGATGCAAATTCTTCATTATTCTTTGTCAACTGATCGAGATTCCATGCTGCCAAATAATCGATTTCGGTAAACCGGGCCGTTATAGCCAAATCGCCTTCCAACACGATTTTGTGTTCCAAATCGGTATTTCCGTCGCTCCAACCATTGAACGTATTGAGTCCGTTGCAATCGGCAGTCAATGTAATCTCATCACCGATGAAATATTGGTCTTTCATCGGATCGATATTTACTTTGGCCGACTGTGAGCCTTCTATTTCATAGGAAAACGATGCTTTTATTTTTTGCGTATCGGTATACCATCTCTCGGCTCCGATAAACTTCCCTTTAATATAAGCAGTTTCGATACCCGCGGTATAGAGGTTATGACCGTTCCAAATCGAGAAATCGCCGCTTTCCCGGGCGGCAAAATCCGACCAATCGAGTTGAGCCTCGGCCATTGTCATATTCCCGGTAATGTCGGCTACCTCGCCCGTCGATTCGTCATAGTTCAACCAAGCTCCTTCGCCTTCTTCATCTATGATCATGCCATCAGTCCAAGGACGACAATTCTCTATCACATTATTTTGAGCAAAGACTGAACCGTAAGCGCCACTGAAAATCATAGTTTGCTTCTCTTCGGGTAACGGAAGATTCATATCATTCACCCAATCGGGATAAAGGAAGAGATTGTTATTGATGTAATATTCCGATGCCATACCGGCACAAGAACCGACCTGAATCAGAGCACCTTTTGCTGCATTAGCAACAAACACATCATTGTTCTCGAATGTAAAGATCAAATTCTCCTTTGCCGCCTCATCGGGTACGCGAGTCAAAGCAAACAAAGCTTTCATGTTGGGCAAATTATAAAAAGTATTGTTGACCATGACAGCCTCGACGATACTTTGTGAGAAACGGAACATCTCCTGCTCACCGTCAGCATCGTGGAAAGTACAACCGCTCACTTCGAAATAATTGATATTACCACCATCGCAAGTCGAACGATAAGGCCAACGGCCAAACTCTAAAACTTCGCAATTACGGAAAGCCAACGTATCGATATAAGTAGGGGTACTCCGGCTGGAAACTATTTCCCCTGTACCTGTACTCCGCCGGGAAAGCGTCAGATTCTCGAAAATCAAACTAAAAGCATTTTCGGTACAAGTATCGATACCGATTTGCAAATCGAGACGAGGTACCTTTCCGTCCTCATCGTTTTGACCAATAATATATATAACACCTTTTTGCGGACCCGTATCTTTGGTATTCACATTGATACCTCCCATACTAGCCGTAACGATAATAGTATCTTTCTGCCCAACGGTTTTACCTATCGCATTCCAAGCGATTCCGAAGTCGCCTTTGTTATCAACGACATAGGAGTCGGCCCATGCCGCCGTCGATAACATCAACGCCCCCACAACAAAAGAAATAATCTTTTTCATAACATTTAATTTTTAAGTGTGTTTTTGTGTATTAATAAGGAAAGAGCGTACATACAAATACAACCTCTTTATTGTTAGTTCTTGACAATGCGCTTGCTCAATACGCGCCCGTCTCCCATGTCGGCCACGATGATGTAAGCCCCTTTGTCGAGACGGCCAAGCCACATATAATCCCCTACGATATAATCGCAAGATACTCCGGAAAGGTTGTACGCACGAAGAGCCGACGCTCCTTTTATCGCTACCGATTCCGAGGTAATTGCCCAGTCGGCATCGGCATTTTCCATTTCCGTTACAGGAATACCCGACTCCAAAGACTGGCATTCTCTCGTAATGCTGTTGACCAACGTGCTGAGATAGTATTCAAACCAACTATATCCAGATTTATGGGTTGTCAATGCATCACTCGGATCAGCCGAATCAAGCCCATACATATCTTCCCAATTATCGGGAATACCGTCACCGTCGCTGTCGAGCTTATTCCTCATCTCCAATTCGGTTGCCGTATATTCCACATAGCCGCCGACATCTTCGGGAGCATCGATCAAGCCGCCTGTACTGCCATTGGAACCTTTATCCCCCGAAACATAACTATATCCCCCCGTACGTACATCGTTCGCCACACGTTCGTCGACCGCATCGCGACGGAGGCAGCAACCGCCGTAACGAAGCACCTTTTCATAAGCAATCTCTGCGGTATGGGTGGTTGTGGGTCTCACAACAAATTCCCTATCGGCAATATAATCGTCCTTCGTAGCATATTCGCTTTCGACTATATGGAGTCCCTCATAATTATCTTCATCACTTGCCTTAGCATTTTGCTGTGCCTTCGAACCCAAATAGGGACTGGTATAGTCGAAACGGTTCCCGCTCAAATAGAAAACCCCATGCTCAAAAAACGTGTCATCGACACCTGCCTGAGTGATGCGCCCGGCAATCGCAGGCTTTTCGTTGGTCGCAGGACCGGGTTTATAATAGTTGTTGACGAAATTATAACTTCCGCCACCGCCACCATAACAACCCAACACCGGCCCCCAATTATAGATAACATTGTTACGCATATCTATAAGACATTTCTCGGGAAACTCATCATTCCCAACAAGCCTCGGTGTACGGCTGTAATGGTGCGCCAACAGGTTATGATGGTAAGAGGCTTTGTTACCGCCCCAAAGTCCGCCATACCCGTGAGCACCTTTCACGTGCGTAGAGGCGGCAAGGCTCTCGGTAATATAACACCATTGCATCGTAAAATTCTCTACACCGTAAAACGAAGCGGTCTCGTCGACGCTCCAAGAAAAAGAGCAATGGTCGACAATAATATCTTTCTGATTCCGTGCCCAAGCCGCATCGGTCTCAGCCCCAGAATCATCGCCCAAGCGGCTGCGGATATAACGCACGATCACATTATCGGTTTTGATGTGAAAACAATAGTTACGAAGGCATATCCCGTCTCCGGGCGCCGTCTGTCCCGCAATAGTAAGGTCTCCGTTATTGACAACAAGGTCGCTTTTAAGTTCAATGGTTCCGGCCACATCGAACACAATCGTACGGGGGCCTTTTTGGTCGACCGCATAACGAAGCGACCCGGGATTTTTCGCATCGTCTTCGAGCGTCGTAACGTGATATACTTTACCTCCGCGACCGCCCGTTACATAACACCCGCCACCTTCGGCTCCCGGGAAAGCCAACAATTTGTCCTGAGCAGTACCGGCAATGGCCACGCTCAACAACAGAGCCACGTTTGCGGTATGCAAGAACGATTTCAGTTTGATTCGATTCATGGTAATTTCATTTTAAAATATACTCTATTTTTATTTTCGATTCCAATCTCCTATCCCATCACTCCCATCTCCGATGCAATAATACATGGTAAAATATGTTCCTCCGATACAAGACAAAATGTATTTCATGGCGGCAATGTTATATATCTGTTCACAAAGTTAATATCGGTGGAGAGTCAAATGTGGATTCTATGGCAAAATCATGTGGACTTTTTATCCCTGGGTCAAAAAATCCACATTTACGGTCATTTTTTAGGTAATTACATTTCCTCCACTACCCATTACCGAGCCATATCTCGATATAGGCAGCATTTTACACAGCCCCTCCTCTTCCTACGATCTCGGGAATAGATAAAATGAAAGGCCGATAATCCAACTCATAGTAAAAACCCCCTTTATGCCCAAAAGCATAAAGGGGGTTTTTACTACCTATCTTTACCAAAAGGATTTCCCTCGAAAGACTCAAAATGCGCCTACCGACGAATGTGAATCTGAATAGCTTTTTCGACCGGCTGTTCGCTGACGAATATCAAGTATCCGCCCCCCCCGG
>ENA-OPCD01002172-OPCD01002172.1-human-gut-metagenome-genome-assembly--contig:-NODE-2172-length-14187-cov-2.142655_pt1 | contig 14187 bp, 8 predicted proteins | sample MGYA00241560_ERZ501471 | MGnify/ENA primary metagenome ERZ501471 (study PRJEB25962, sample SAMEA2042578) | human gut metagenome | biome: human gut; feature: human-associated habitat; material: faeces...
CTCAGTTTCCAACCCAAGACCGAATTTTTATGACGGTCGATTTCCTCCTGTATGTCATCGTACATCATATTGGGAAACATGGCGATTTGTGCTTCAAATGCTTTTCGCATCTGTTCTCCGAAAGCACGAGCATCACGTGCCACAACAGCATCCCAACAAGCTCGGGCAGCATCGCTCAGTGCTTTGGCATTCTCGGGCGTTACGTGAGTATCGGCCAGCACATCGTATGACGAACGCCGGGGATAAAGCGGATAAAGCCATATACGCTCTTCGATCCATTTCAACAATTCGGGATCGGTATTGCTCTCTATCTTCTCGGGCCAATAACCGCCGTTATATTCGAGTTTGTTCAAACCGGGCATGACGATACCCAATGAATCCTGAGAGCCACTGACATATTTCGTTCCGGGAGGATTCTCAAAACAGAAAAGCGTCTTTGCCAACTTCTCCCTATCGCCCTCGGGTATATCGGTCTGCCACAGTTCAACCGCTTTTTTACGGGAGGAAGTAGACATTCCACTTCGGTCATTGAACTCATATTCGGGTTCGATGGAAATCGTCAATACAGGGCCAGCGCAACAAGAGCTGACGAAAGGCTGATCGAGCCAACCGCCGGCCAAATCGATACGATAGGGTATACGGCACTCTTTACGCAACATGGTCGTAGAGCGCACCGGCAGATTGCCGTGAGGGAGACGCTTACTCACCATGTATTCTATGCCCAACTCCTTGCACAACTGTTCTTTCAGCGGGGTCGCACCATCGGAATTCACAAAAAAGATATCGGGTTTCAGTTCCCGCAACTCTTTTTCAAAATCGAGCAATCCACTGCCGCTATTCACCCACGCGTCTTTTACAACCCGAAGCGCTTTGACCATATACAAGCGTTCGGCTTCGGTATTGATGGTCTTACGAGCTTTCAGCTCATAAATCGTCTTATCGGAACCTATACCGACATACAAATCGCCATGTGAAGCTGCTTCCTCGAAGAATGCCACATGACCGCTATGCAACATGTCGTAACAGCCCGATACGAAAACTTTTTTCTTTTTCATTCTAATGTCAATAAATTATTTCTGTTCGTGATTTCACTTTGAGTATTCTTTTATATGTTGTTCGTCTTCCAGTCTACATATAAGCAACGTACCGTCTTTCTCGGCTACGATATAGCCGTCGAGCCCCTGCACGACGACCCGTTTTCCCGCCGGTACATGCACGATGCAACGATGCGAATCGATCATCTTCACGGAATCTCCCACACAGGCATTGCCGGACTCATCTCTCGGCAACAAGGTATGCAGGGAACCCCATGTCCCCAAATCGGACCAACCGAAATCGGCCGGAAAGACATACATATCCGAAGCCTTTTCCATAACGGCATAATCGACCGATATATTCTCGCAAAGCGGAAACATTTCATCTATGGCCGATTGCTCACCGGGTGTATAAAATGATGGCGCAAGGCGATCGAATACATCGGCTATCGCGGGACAATAGGTGCGGAAAGCCTTTTCGAGGGTCTGCACATGCCAAAGAAAAAGTCCTGAATTCCAAAAGTAATTACCTGCTTCCAAATACTGTCGTGCCACATCGAGCGAAGGTTTCTCTCGAAACGATTCCACGGGAAAGATCTCACCATTCGACACCCCGCTTTGCCGTGCGGCAATATATCCGTAGCCGGTCTCGGGACGGGTAGGACGCATGCCCAGCGTGAGTATAGCCTGATTGTGATTTACAAAATCCAACGACACGGAAATAACTCGCTGAAACTCGGGAACATCCGTTACTATATGGTCAGACGGTGTAACGACAATGGCCGCATCGGGATTTTTCGATTTGATTTTCCAACCGGCATAGGCGATACAAGGCGCCGTATTGCGCATACACGGTTCGAGCAGAATATTCGATGCCGGTATGTCGGGGAGCTGCTCCCGCACCAAGCATTCATATCGTTTCGAGGTTACGACCCACATTTTTTCGGGACGGACGACAGACATGAAACGATCGGCCGTAAGCTGTATCAGAGATCGCCCGCAACCGGTAATATCGATAAATTGTTTGGGAACCTCGGGGGTACTCATCGGCCAAAAACGACTGCCGATTCCCCCTGCCATAATAACGAGATGTGCCTCTCCTGCCATTTTCACACGATTCATTCTAATTGCTCGCTAAGATATGGCATTCTTTTTTTTTAAGCAAATAAAGCTAACGAAAAGAACCATATCGGACTACCGCACATTATACAGAAACGAGCCTTTTATGTTCAATATATCCATATCGAATTCGAGATTTTTTTTACAAATCACTTATTTCCAGATAGAAAATATTCTTGGAATCTTCCCAGGGAATAAACTCACGGAGAAAAAAAACGAACACCGTATTTTATATTGCACAAAATAGCCTATATTTGTGCAGTTTTTTTGAAACAAATATTAAGATGACACCGACAGAAGTCGCTCTCAAAGAAAAAGAATCCGCTATATTACAATCTTTTAGCGGTATATTTCCCTCTATCGACACATTTTATGCCACTTGCTATCTCATAATCCGCAATGGCCATCAATGGGAACAGGAAAAGTCGGACATGTGGGAAGAAAAATGTGAAACCGTTGCTTGGTTCCGCCATAAAATAGAACGTATACTGGCTCAAAACGGATTGCCGGGCGAAGATATCGTCGCCGATATAGCAAGCGATTACTTCGAAGATTACGTCCACTATATCGACCGAACTTTCGACATAAGCAACGACGAATACATCAATTACATCAAACAACTACAACTCATCTGAAAACACCGATAAATCCGAATCATAATGGACAAAAGTTTCAACGCATATATCGAAAACTCCATTCGCGACAACTGGGAACTGACCGCACTGAGCGATTTCAAAGGAGTTTCTTACAGCTATAAAGACATTGCCCGCAAAATAGAAAAGATGCATATCCTGATGGAGGCGGCCGGCATAAAAAAAGGAGATAAAATAGCCATCTGCGGCCGTAACTCCTCTCATTGGGCCGTCGCATTTTTCGCTACTCTTACCTACGGAGCCGTCGTAGTACCTATCCTGCACGAATTCAAGCCCGACAATGTACACCATATCGTCAACCATTCCGAAGCAAAGCTACTTTTTGTCGGCGATGTCGTATATGAAAACCTCGACAAAAGTAAAATGCCCAATCTCTCGGGTATTATCCTCATCAATGACTTTTCGGTTCTGCTCAGCAAAAGCAAAAAACTGACCGATGCCCGGGAACATCTCAACCAATATTTTGGAGACAAATACCCCGAACGATTCCGCCGGGAAGACGTTTCTTATCACAAAGACAGTCCCGAGGAACTGGCTCTCATCAATTATACATCGGGATCGACCGGTTTTTCCAAAGGGGTCATGCTTCCTTACCGCAGCTTGTGGACCAACCTGAAATACTGTTATGAAAATTTTGAATTTCTACACCCGGGAGACCCTATCGTATCGATGCTTCCGATGGCCCACATGTACGGACTGATGGTAGAACTCTGTACCTGTTTTGCAAAAGGTTGCCACATACACTTCCTTACGCGTGTTCCTTCACCGAAGATCATCATGGACGCATTTGCCGAAGTGAAACCCCGCCTCATCATCACCGTACCTCTCATCATCGAAAAAATCATTCGCAGTAAGATATTTCCCATGCTGGAAAAACCGCTTATGCAAGTACTGATGAAAATACCTCTCATCAATACACAGTTACAGCAACAGATCAAAATTAAACTCGAAGAGGCTTTCGGCGGAAACATGTTCGAAATCATCATCGGCGGAGCGGCACTCAACCACGAGGTGGAAATCTTCCTCCACAAAATAAATTTCCCCTATACTGTCGGATACGGCATGACCGAATGCGCCCCACTTATTTCCTATGCACCCTGGGACAAAGCCCGGGTAGGTTCGTGCGGTCGATTAATAGACCGAACGGAAGCCCGCATCGACTCGGCCGACCCCGCCCGCATCGTCGGCGAACTGCATGTCAAGGGAGACAGCGTGATGCTGGGATACTACAAAAACCAAGAAGCTACCGATGCCGTGCTGAAAGACGGCTGGCTCAACACCGGCGACCTCGCCGTCATCGACGATGACAACTACATCTACCTCAAAGGACGCAGCAAAAGCATGATTTTGGGACCCTCGGGACAAAATATCTACCCAGAAGAAATCGAAGCCAAAATCAATAATCTGCCCTACGTCAACGAGTCTATCGTCATCGAGCAAGAGGGAAAACTCGTAGCACTGATTTATCCTGATTTCGAGAACGCCGAAAAACAAGGACTGACCAACAAAATCGAAGAGGTAATGGAGGAAAACCGCATTACGGTGAACAAAATTCTCCCGGGTTACAGCCAAATTTCCAAAGTAAAAATATACTACGAAGAATTTGAAAAAACACCGAAACGCAGTATCAAACGGTATCTTTACCAAAACGCTTAATATTACATCTGCCCAAAAGTGGGGCGCGACAAAAATCTGTCGCGCCCCACTTTTTTAGTTCCACAATCTACAACTTCTCCTGTAAATATTTTCCGGTATAAGATTGCGGGCAATGCACTACTTCCTCGGGCGTACCACAGCACACGACATGACCGCCGGCGTCCCCGCCTTCGGGGCCCATATCGATGATATAATCGGCACACTTGATTACTTCCATATTATGCTCTACGATCACCACCGTATGACCGTTGGCTATCAATGCATCGAATGCCGCCAAAAGCGTCTTTATATCGTGAATGTGCAATCCGGTCGTCGGCTCGTCGAATACGAAAATCGTCGGCTCTTGTTTCTCGTTGCTGAGGAAGTAAGCCAATTTTACCCGTTGGTTCTCTCCCCCGGAAAGCGTCGATGAAGTCTGCCCCATCTTGATATACCCCAAACCGACATCTTGCAAGGGTTTCAAACGCCGTACAATTTTCTTTTCGGTGGTTCCGCTGCTTTCCGAGAAAAATTCCACGGCCTGATTGACGGTCATATCGAGAACATCAGCGATATTTTTACCCCGATATTCCACTTCGAGTATATCGGGTTTGAAACGTTTCCCATGGCACGACTCGCAAGGTAAAACAAGATCGGCCATAAACTGCATCTCGACGGTAATCGTTCCGTCGCCCTTACACTCCTCGCAACGACCTCCCTCGACATTGAAAGAAAAGTAGGCGGCCGTAAATCCCATCTGCTTGGCAGCCTGCTGCTCGGCAAAGAGTTTGCGTATTTCATCGAAAGCCTTCAAATAAGTCGCCGGATTGGAACGGGAGGAATGCCCGATAGGATTCTGGTCGACAAACTCTATATGTTTCATAAGCGACACATCGCCCGACAAACGGCCGTAAGTACCCGGCATCACCCCTTCGTCGTCATAACAACGCGCCAAAGATCGATAAAAGACATCTCTCACAAGCGACGATTTTCCCGACCCGCTCACTCCGGTTACCACCGTCATGACATAAAGAGGGAAACGCACGTTGATATTTTTCAAGTTATTATGCACGGCGCCTTCTATCTCGATGTAATTGTGCCACGGCCGTCGTTGCACAGGAACGGGAATGCTTTCTCTGCCGGTAAGATATTTGGCAGTATAACTACGCTCGGCATTTACCAGTCCTTCTATCGGACCTTGATAGACGACTTCTCCTCCCAGACGCCCGGCCTGAGGGCCGATGTCGATGATATAATCGGCAGAGCGGATAATGTCTTCGTCGTGCTCGACGATAATCACTGTATTGCCCAACTGTTGAAGCCGACGCAAAACCTGAATAAGCAAAGCGGTATCGCGCGAATGCAACCCTATACTCGGTTCGTCGAGAATATAAAGCGAACCGACCAGACTGCTACCCAGCGATGTCGCCAAATTGATACGCTGGCTCTCACCACCCGAAAGCGTCGATGACAACCGATTGAGAGTAAGATACCCCAATCCCACATCGGACAAGAATTTCAAACGGTTATTTATCTCGGTAAGCAAACGTTTCGCTACGGCGGCATCGTACTCGTCGAGCGCAAGATCGCTGAAAAAGCGTCGCAACTCGTCGATAGAAAGCACAACAAGCTCTGCAATGGACTTTCCTCCGACCTTCACATACTGCGCTTGCAGCTTCAACCGCCCGCCATGACACTCGGGACAGACCGTCTTTCCCCGATACCGGGCCAACATGACCCGGTATTGTATCTTATATTGGTTCTCTTCCACCATGCGGAAGAAATCATTGATTCCCTTAAACAGGGAATTACCATTCCACAAAAGTTTCTTTTGCGCCTCGGTAAGCTGATAGTACGGACGATGTATCGGGAAACGCGATGCCTCGGCCACGCTTATCAGAGCCTTTTTCCACTCGCTCATTTTCTCACCTTTCCAGCAGACCACGGCATCGTCGTACACCGAAAGGGATTTATTGGGTATCACCAAATCTTCATCGATACCGATGACCCTCCCGAAGCCCTCGCATACGGGACAAGCGCCGACCGGACTGTTGAAATTGAACATCAAATCATTCGGTTCTTCAAATGCCATACCATCGGCCTCGAAACGATTGGAAAAAGTATGCGACTCGATACCGTCGTCGGTATAAAAACGCAACAGGCACTCGCCATGTCCTTCGTAAAAAGCGGTCTCTACCGAATCGGACATACGGCTCACGGCATCGTTCGTGCGGGAAACGACCGAACGGTCTATCAACAGAAAAATCTGCGCCTCTTTCAAGTCTGCATCGTTTTTCGGCAACAAATCCTCGATACGCACGACCTCACCGTTGTACTCGGCACGGTTATATCCGCCTTTCAAGAATATATCGAGAACGGTATGCGGTTCACGGTCTTCGGGAAATCGCAACGGCGTAAAAAGAGCCATGCGCGTACCGTCGGGATATGACAAGGCGCATTGTACTACATCTTCGACGCGGTGCTTTTTCACCTCTTTTCCCGACACGGGAGAATACGTTTTCCCCACACGGGCAAAAAGCATACGCAAATAATCGTATATCTCGGTCGATGTCCCTACCGTGGAACGCGGATTGCGGGTATTCACTTTCTGCTCGATGGCGATTGCCGGCGGAATCCCTTTGATATAATCGCACTCGGGTTTACTCATTCGTCCGAGAAATTGCCGGGCGTAAGCCGACAGGCTTTCCACGTAACGTCGCTGTCCTTCGGCGTAGAGCGTGTCGAACGCCAGCGAAGACTTGCCCGAACCGGACAGGCCGGTGATGACAATCAGTTTGTTGCGTGGAATGTCCAGGTCGATATTCTTCAGGTTGTTCACCTTTGCCCCCTTGATATGTATGTAGTCGTTCATCAGTTGTTTTCGTTAATTGTCCTTATGTTTGCAAAGTTAGTCAATGTTTGGCAAACGCATGATGGATTTTTATTGTATTTTTGCACGGAAATAACGTGTATGATGAATAAAAAATCACTTTTGCTTTTGATGATGTGGCTTTGCAGCTTTGCGCTTCAGGCCCAGTTGTCGCCCAAACGGGAGTTTCGCGGCGCATGGATACAGTGTGTGAACTATCAGTTTATGGGGTTGGGTACGGCAGAGATGCAGCGTACGCTGACGTACCAGTTGAATGAACTGCAAAAGTGCGGTATCAATGCCATCCTGTTTCAGGTACGTCCCGAGTTCGACGCGCTTTATGCCAGCAGCTTCGAGCCGTGGAGCCGTTATCTGACCGGACAGCAGGGCACGCCGCCTTCTCCCTACTGGGATCCGTTGCAGTGGATGATAGCCCAATGTCATGCACGGGGCATGGAACTGCATGCTTGGATCAATCCCTACCGGGCCAAAACGAAAGGTACGAAGGAACTGGCTGCCACACATGATTACAGAAAGCATCCTGAGCGGTATTTCTGGTATGGCGAACAACTGATTATGGATCCAGGGATGCCCGAGAACCGGGACTATATCTGCAACGTCGTGACGGACATCCTGTTGCGTTATGACGTGGATGGCATTCATATCGACGATTACTTTTATCCTTATCCCGAAAGCGGTTTGCGCATTCCGGACGACCAGACGTATGCACGTTACGGGAACGGAATGAACCGCGATGACTGGCGACGGGAGAATGTGAACCTTTTCATCCGTCAGTTGCACGACTGCATCCATGCCGTCAAGCCTTGGGTGAAGTTCGGCGTGTCTCCTTTCGGTATCTATCGTAACTTGAAGAGCGACCCGAAGAGGGGAAGCAATACGCGCGGATTGCAGAACTATGACGATCTCTATGCCGATGTATTGTTGTGGGCCCGAAACGGTTGGGTCGATTATCTCATACCTCAGCTTTATTGGGAAATAGGCCACTCGGCAGCGTGTTACGAGGAGTTGGTGTATTGGTGGAATCGGAATATTGCCGGCGATTGTCATCTCTATATAGGGCAGGATTTGTGTCGTTCGCTCGATGCTGGTGATGTAAGTCCCCGTCATTCCCAGTTGGGGCATAAGATGATTCTGACCCGTTATCTCGATTATATTTCGGGTGTTTGCTTTTGGTCGGGTTATCAACTATTGGACAACTATAAAGGGGCCGGCCATGAATTACGAAGCTCTCTTTTCTCTTCCCCGGCTTTGATACCGGCCTATGAACACATCGACAACCGGCCTCCGTCGGGAGTGAAGAAATTGCATACGCGATGGTCATCTGATGGTTTTTATCTCGAATGGAAAACCGATAAGACACGCGACGAGATGCAACGTCCGGCCTATTATTGTGTGTATCGTTTTCACGAAGAAGCGGAGGTCGATCTCGATGACGTTAAAGCTTTGGTTGCGACGGTGCGGGAAAATCGGTATCGATTGCCCTATAAAGATGGTTCGAAAAAATATATTTATGTCATAACGGCGATAGACCGTATGCACAACGAGAGTGAACCGAAAATCTTGAAAGTAAAGTTGTAATAAGACGTGGAATATGAAAATGAGAGTTTTTCTGTCGGTTATTTTGGGGGCTTGGGTATTGACGGTAGGCGCAAAAAATATCGAACCCCGTTTTGACGGGAAAAAGATTACCAATGATGTTTTTTGGAACACGGCCGAGGGTATGCCCTTATACAGCCAAGGCGGAGGAATATTCCGTTATCCCGACCCCGATACCGGGCGATTGCGCTATTATTGGTATGGTGTGCGTTATGCCGAAGCGGTACGTTATCGGGAAGACCCGTCGGTAACGTATCCTGCCTGTACATTCGAGGCGGTAACTTGTTACAGTTCCGATGATTTGATCAATTGGTATTACGAAGGAGATGTATTGACGCGGGAGGAAGTAGACTGTTATGGCCGTGCCGGTTGGGTAGGGCGTATGGGAGTCGCTTATCTCGAAGCGTGGAACCAATATGTGTTGGTGGTACAACATGATAACGGGGTTTTGTTTGCCTTGTCCCATACACCGAACGGTCGCTTTACTTGGCATCGGCGCATTACGATGGAGAAGATAATCGGTACGCCCAATACCGGAGACCAGACGGTTTTTGTCGATGAAGATACCCGGAAACCTTACCTTATCTATTCTTATGGACGCGGGCGCAATCGCATATACGTGTCCGAAATCGGTATCCGTGACGGGCAGGTGGATTTACTTGATTGCACGCAGGTTTTCAAAGGAGCCGGCCGGGAAGGTAATTGCTTGTTCAAGTACGAAGGTCGTTATTATATGTGTGCTTCGAATCTTTACGGTTGGGATTCATCTTTTGCCTATTACATGGTAGCGAATGATATTCGCGGGCCTTATGAACCCGTTAACGATATGAAAATCATGCCCGGGTGCGCCGAAGACTATGCACATGTTACACAGACGGGCTTTTTCTATACGGTTCGTGGGAGTAGAAAGGAGACGGTCGTTTATTGCGGAGACCGTTGGGCGGAGTTTGCAGGAAACGGATGGGGATATAACCATTGGTGTCCCGTTTCGTTCGATGGGGAAGAACCCTATTTCAACTCTTTGCAATCGTGGTATCTCGATGTGGAGACGGGGGAGTGGTGTGCGGCCGAAGATAATAATTATGTAAAGAACAGTAGTTTTGAGGCCGATCGTCGGCCAATTCCTTGTCCGGCCAAACCAGTTCAAGATTATTTGCTGGGTTGGACGACAGAAATTATCGAAGGTAATAAAGTTGCGGTCGGTTCGACCGATTCTCCGATATTGAATTACGAAAACAGTGAGGCGGACCGTAGAACGGTTATCGGGGAAAAGTCTCTTTTTGTCGGTGATAAAACCCGTTTTCGGCGTCGTATTTATCAGACGATAGAATCTACTCCTTATGTGTCGTTGCCCGATGGTCGTTATTCTCTTACGGCACGATTGAAAAACAGTGAGGGGCTGGATTGCCTTGAAATGTATGCCGAGAGCGAGGGAAAACGTTTTTCGTGCCGAGTAAAAGAAGAAACCCCTGAGTGGCGGACGATAGAAATAAAGCGTATCAAGGTACGTGGAGGTAAGGTCGAAATCGGTTTTTATGCCGAAGGAGTTGCTGGTGCTTGGGCTCGTATCGATGATGTTGTGCTGAAAAGAAGTCGATAGGATATAACCGGAGAGATACTTTCAGGTAGGAGGAAATAAGGAATCGAAATTTGATGCAGATAGAGAAATTTTTACATTCGCTTTGTCTGGTTAGAGATGAGATTTGTTGTTTTCTTCATAGGGCGCATTCCATTGTTGTTCCGAGTTTTACCAATGGGCGATGTGAGAAATTCTGTTTTTATGCCCCAACGTATGGAATTCTTCACTTCGCTTTGCTCCGATCAGAATAGTAAATGATCTATGCAAAACCTGCTGGGAATCGTTCCCTTCAATATAAATATATCGGTAGCAGAAAGGCCCGACTACAAATTGTAGTCGAGCCTTTCTGTGTATCGAATAATACAAGAATCAGAGCTCTTCTTTTTCTTTGGTCGGATTTTTATAATAAACCTTACCTTCGAGATACTCTTGGGTAGCGATGAGGGTCGGTTTCGGTAATTTTTCATAGTAACGCGAAATCTCGATTTGTTCACGGTTTTCAAAAACCTCTTCGAGATTGTCGTTATATGAGGCAAACTCTTGCAACTTCTTTTCCAAGTCGTTTTTCATTTCCACGCTTATCTGGTTGGCGCGTTTGCCGATAATGCGTAACGTTTCATAAACGTTTCCCGTATCGTTCGAGAGAGCAATGATGTCGCGGGTTACGGTATTGGTCGGTGCGTTGGTTTTTTTGTAGTCCATTTTTATTTCGGTTTATTTTTATTCTTCTCTATCGATGTATTTGCTGGCATCATTGAATATGCTTTCGGCCTCTTTTTTATATTTCCCGTCGGGATATTCATTGATGTAAGCGTAATATTCATCTATGGTATTGCGATAACGTTCGCCTTTCCGTTCGTTGATACTTTCTTGTGCTTCCTTATAACGGGCTCGCAAGATAAGCATAAGGAATTCTTCTTTTCTTTGGGTATAAGGGAATGTCTTCAATGCGTTTTGTGCCGTTATGACGGCCGATTCAAAGTAATTCCGCCCTAAATAATTCCCTATGTTGAAGTAGGTCATGGCATTCAGAAATTCTTTTTCGACCAATTTCTCCTGCAACTTGACGATCATATCTTGGGCCTCTTTTACTTTTTCTCCCCGGGGATAATAGTCGAGATACATTTGCAATTCTTCTATACCCTTGTAAGTGATCGATTGGTCGAGGCGCGGATCGGGGGAGTCGTTATAATAACTCAATCCCGAATAATAACGAGCCATTTCGGTATATTCACCTTTGGGAAAACTCCGGTAGTAAGTAGCGAAGTAGTCTCCTGCCGTGTCGTAGTTCTTAGCCATAAAATGGCTGAGTGCCAACAAATAAAGCGATTCTTCCCCTTTATCGGTACCCTTAAAGACGGCGACTAAATCTTCGAGAAGAGAATAAGCGCGGTTGTATTTGCCTGTGTCGAAACATTTCTTGGCATATTGGTATTTCAGGTCCAAATCGGTACTTTTCTGTACCTTGTAGTATTCGCCGCAAGAAGAGCAAATCAACAGAAGTATACCTAAATAAACCGCTTTTTTTATCATATGTACATAAATAACTGCGCAAAGTTAGATAATCAGGGAGAATTATGAAAGTAAAAAAGAGAAATTTAACGGATAATCTCACTCTTTTTATTTATTCATTTCTTTTGTATGGGCAATTATTGCGAAGACAGCGTGTAAAGACAAGGAGTTTTCATACCTTTGTCGTTTAAAAACACGTAAAAAGATGGAATTCAAAATCGTTTCTCCATTCAGTCCTACCGGCGACCAGCCCGAGGCTATTGCCGAACTGACACACGGTATCAAGGAAGGTTTGCCGGCGCAGACGCTTCTCGGTGTTACCGGATCGGGAAAAACGTTCACTATGGCCAATGTCATAGAGCAGGTACAGAAGCCTACCCTCATACTCAGCCACAACAAGACGTTGGCTGCCCAGCTTTATAGCGAATTCAAGAATTTTTTCCCCGAAAATGCTGTTGAATATTTTGTTTCTTATTACGATTATTATCAACCCGAGGCTTATATTCCGACCACCGATACCTATATCGAAAAGGACAGCGCTATCAACGACGAGATAGACCGCCTGCGCCACTCGGCCACGGCGGCGCTTTCGGAGCGGCGGGATGTCATCATTGTGGCATCGGTGTCCTGTATCTACTCTCTGGGCGACCCCATCGATTACCGCAGCATGGTCATCAGCCTGCGGCCCGGGATGCAGATGGAGCGGGACGAGTTGTGTGAAAAGCTGGTGACGCTGCAATATGAGCGCAACGACATGAACTTCATCCGCAACAAGTTCCGCGTAAAAGGGGACACGGTGGACATCCACCTGGCCTACAACGACGAATTTGCGATTCGGGTCGAGTTCTTCGGCGACGAGATTGACCGCATTGTGGAGTTTGACCCGCTGACCGGCGAGCACAAGAACGTGGTGCGTCATGTTGCCATCTTCCCGGCCAGCCACTATATCGTCAGCGCCGACAAAAAGGCTGCCGCCATTGAAAAGATTCGCGCCGAGTGCGACGCGCAGGTGAAGCAGTTCACCTCGGAAGGTAAGCTCATCGAGGCCCAGCGCATCCAGCAGCGGACGAACTACGACATTGAGATGCTGACGGAAGTGGGTATCTGCAAGGGCATCGAGAACTATTCTGCCGTTCTGTCGGGCCGTGCGCCGGGCAGTATGCCCACGACTCTGCTTGACTATTTCCCGGACGACTTCCTGCTCTTCGTAGACGAGAGCCATGTCACCCTGCCGCAGGTGCGGGCCATGTACGGTGGCGACTACGCCCGCAAAAAGACGCTGGTGGAGTACGGTTTCCGCCTGCCGTCGGCCTTTGACAACCGCCCCCTCAAGTTCGAGGAAGTGGAATCCAAGCTCAACCAGATGATATTTGTCTCGGCCACCCCCGGCGAGTACGAGCGGAAGAACAGCACTCAGGTGGCCCAGCAGGTCATCCGGCCCACTGGTCTGCTGGATCCGCTCATCTCGGTGCGCCCCGTAGAGGGGCAGGTGACTGACCTTCTGGGCGAGATAAACGCTCGCATCGAGCGGCATGAGCGCGTCCTGGTCACGACGCTGACCAAGAAAATGGCCGAAGATCTGACGGATTACTTTACCGAACAGGGGATAAAGGTCAAGTATATGCACCACGAGGTGGACACCTTCGAGCGGATGGAAATCATCAAAGACCTCCGCCTCGGCACCATCGACGTGGTGGTGGGCATCAACCTGCTGCGTGAGGGCCTCGACTTGCCCGAGGTCAGCCTTGTGGCCATCCTCGACGCCGACAAAGAGGGCTTCCTCCGCAGCGAGACGAGCCTGATTCAGACCATCGGCCGCGCCGCCCGCAACGCGGAAGGTCTGGTCATCATGTACGCCGACGAGGTGACGGACAGCATGGACCGCGCCATCACCGAGACAGAACGCCGCCGCGCCATCCAGATGGCCTACAACGCTGAACACGGCATCGTCCCGAAGACCATCGTCAAGGCCATCCCGGATTCGATTGAGATCAGCGACAAGGCTGAGAATGCCAGGATGAACACCCGGCGGATGGGCAAGCTCGAGCGCGAAGCCGCCATTGACCGCCTGACCCGGGAGATGAAGGAAGCTGCCAAGCTGCTGGAATTTGAGCATGCGGCCTTCCTGCGTGACCAGATCGACCGCCTGCGCCGGGGCGAGAACCCCAC
>ENA-OPCD01002173-OPCD01002173.1-human-gut-metagenome-genome-assembly--contig:-NODE-2173-length-14180-cov-2.347965_pt1 | contig 14180 bp, 12 predicted proteins | sample MGYA00241560_ERZ501471 | MGnify/ENA primary metagenome ERZ501471 (study PRJEB25962, sample SAMEA2042578) | human gut metagenome | biome: human gut; feature: human-associated habitat; material: faeces...
CACGCATCCTCCGTGTCAATCAGCGGAGTGATTGACACGGGAGTGAACAGTAACTGTCAACCATCAGAAAAAGACCTTCTGCCGGCAGATCAACCACTTGCAAAAGGTCTTTATAAAATGCTGTTATTTATTTTGTCTCAAGGATCTTATCAACACTTGCCAGTTTTACACTCAATACAAATACTTCAGCGGCAACTGCAAGTTCTTCCGGTGTTGGATAAGACGGTGCAATACGGATATTGCTGTCATGTGGATCTTTTCCATAAGGGAATGTTGCTCCCGCTCCTGTCATAACAACGCCTGCCTCTTTCGCCTTCGCAACGATTGCCTTCGCACATCCGTCCAGCGCATCAAAGGAGATGAAATATCCTCCGCGTGGCGCGATCCAGGATCCAATCTCAAGTCCGCCAAGTTCTCTTTCAAGAACTTCAAGAACAGTCTCAAACTTCGGACGCAGGATATCTGCATGTTTCTTCATATGTTCTACAATTCCGTGAATATCTCCGAAGAATCTTACATGACGCAGCTGATTTACCTTATCATGTCCGATCGTCTGCACACGCATTGTGCTTCTGATATCCTCCAGGTTCGCATCAGATGCTGCCATTGCCGCAATTCCTGATCCCGGGAAACTGATCTTGGATGTAGAAGAAAACTTGTAAACCATATCCGGGTTACCGGCCTTCTTACACTCCATCAGAATCTCAATCAGATAATCCTGCTTATCTTCATATAAATGATGTACACAGTAAGCATTATCCCAGAAGATACGGAAATCTTCTGCTGCCGGCTTCAGGTTCGCAAAACGGAACACTGTCTCGTCTGAATATGTGATTCCCTGTGGGTTAGAGTACTTCGGTACACACCAGATTCCTTTGATTGCCGGATCACTGCTTACAAGTTTCTCAACCATATCCATATCCGGTCCTGTTGATGTCATCGGTACATTGATCATCTCAATTCCGAAATGCTCTGTAATCGCGAAATGTCTGTCATATCCCGGAACCGGACATAAGAATTTTACCTTATCAAGCTTACACCATGGAGTACTTCCCATGATACCATGTGTCATTGCACGTGCTACCGTATCATACATCACATTCAGACTTGAGTTTCCGAAAATGATCACGTTATCTTTCGGAACTTCCATCATATCTGCAAGAAGCTGTTTTGCTTCATCAATTCCATCAAGTCCGCCATAGTTACGGCAGTCAACACCATCTTCACAAGTCAGATCAACACCACTTGTCAGTGTATCCATCATCCCCATTGACAGATTCAGCTGGTCTGCTGACGGTTTTCCTCTGGACATATCCAGTTTCAGACCTTTTGCCTTCACTTCTTCAAACTGCGCCTCCAGGCCACTCTTTAATTCCAATAACTCTTCTTTGCTCAAATCTTTATATGCAGTCATTGCAGGAATCCTCCACTTTCTTTATTTTTTCACTTTTGTTATTGTATATAATTTTTGACGTTTCGTCAATGGGTTCTTGCATTCTTTTTTATTTTCTTGTTTTTTTCAGCTTTATTTCCACATGTTTTGCATTTCAAAAATGTTTTTCATTCATTTTTCACTGTATTCTGTGTTATCACTCTATCCCATCAGGTTTTATCTATGCATTATTGATTTTTCCTCTCCTCCTGTGATATCCTTAGAAAGTAGATTCCAGTCATCATTCCACTTGACTGTGAATAAAAACCTTATGATTCTATGGAGGTAATAAAATGAATTTTACATTTGCACACAATAACCTGAATGTATATGATCTTGAAAAATCACTGGATTTTTACCAGAAAGCTCTGAATTTAAAAGTAGAACGTGAAAAACTTGCCGATGACGAAAGTTTTAAGCTTGTATATCTCACAGACGGTGTGACCCCGCATCTTTTAGAGCTCACCTGGCTGCGTGATATGGATCGACCATATGAACTGGGAGATAATGAGATCCATCTTGCATTTGCTGTCGATGATTTCGATGCTGCTTACAAAAAACATAAAGAGATGGGATGTATCTGCTTCGAAAATCCATCTATGGGAATTTATTTTATTGAAGATCCTGACGGATACTGGCTGGAAATTGTACCGGGCAAATAAAAAAAGTTTTAAAAAAAGGAATCAGCATCACTGATTCCTTTTTTGGTTCTAATATCTTACATAATATGTAACACGTACAGAACTTACCTTAACCGGTACTCCTGTCTGCTGTGCTTCGATCATCTGTCCGCCGCCAATGTAAATCGCTACATGTCCCGGTGTCCAGCAGATATCTCCCGGCTGTGGATCATTTACGATTGTTCCTGCTGCAAGAATATCTCCACTTGTTCTTGGAATTGAAATTCCTGCCTGTCTATAGCAATACTGTACAAGTCCTGAACAGTCAAGTCCAACTCCCGGTGTAGTTCCGCCCCATACATATGGAACTCCGATCTGTGAATAAGCTGCATTTACAATAATGCTTCCCTTATCTGCACTATAGCTTGGGCTTGGCGAGGAAGAACTTGAGCTGCTTGAGCTTGAACTACTGGAAGAACTATTACTTGAGTTATTTCTATTAGAAGAACTACTGCTTGAGTTATTCTTCTTAGCTGCTTCCTCAGCTGCTTTCTTAGCTGCTGCTTCTTCTGCTGCTTTCTTCGCTGCTTCTTCCGCTGCTTTCTTTACAGCTGCATCAATCTTAACATCGAGATTTGCGATTTCACTACTCTTCTCTGTGATTGTTGTATTCAGTTCATCCTTCTGCGCATCATACTCTGTCTGTGTCTCCTGCAGATCAGCCATCTTTGTCTCAAGCGTTGTCTTAAGATCTTCTACTTTCTGAACTGTCGCAACATACTCTTCGAGCTTATCTCTGTCATAAGAATGTACCTGCTGGGAATATTCTGCCTGCGTCAGTACACTAGAAATATCTCCGGATGTCAGTACCTTCTCCACTGTAGCAGTGCCTGTTCCTTCTTCATACATGTACTTAATACGAAGCTTCATAGCTGCATACTGCTGTTCCTGTTCCTCCTGCGCTGTCTTCAGATCTTCCTCCGTCTGAGAGATTTCCTCACCTGTTTCGATCAGATCATTCTCAAGATCAGAGATCTTGGTCATAAGTGAATTCAGCTGTGTCTGAAGATCGCTTACCTGATTCTGTGTCTCCTGCTTCTTCTGCTTCAGATCACTGACCTCGTCAGCAAGTACCGGTGTAACAGTCATTGTACATGCAAGTGTTACTGCAAGAATCATACTGCTTACTTTTTTTAACTTCATCTTTCCACCTATCCTTATTTTTATCTAGTCCCCCATGTGATGCATTATAATTTTCGTATCATAACTCGTTGTAAATAGTTACATTATAATTCCACATACTCATATGTTATAATACAACATCTATTGTGTTTTTTCAACATATTTCTCGTAACAAGAGGGTATTTTATTTACATTCTACGCTCAACATTATAGCGTATTTATGTAATATTTTCAATAGTTTCCCTTACTTTTTTCATTTTTTCGTAACATTTTTGTAACAAAAAAATCTGGAAAGTTCTCTTTATTCTTAGATAAACTTTCCAGATTCCTGTTTCACTGTATGATCTTTTATTTTCTACTTCCATTCGTCAATTAAAAGTCATTTTAAATAAAAATGTCTATTTATCAACTTTTTTCTATTATTAAGTTTTACTTTATAGTCACGCGTATAGTTTTCTAAATAATGAAATATGGATAAATTTTTAACATTAATTATTTATTCTCTATTTTCACTTAATTTTTAAAACCAAGAGGAATTTTATCTATTACTAATTTTTTCCAAATTTCTTCAATAAAAACCTTGTTACAGCATACGCATATTGAACGGAGTGTTTGTATAAGAAGAACTTTCACACTCTATTGTGACAAGGTTTTTCCTGTTAAATAAAAAAACTGCCACCGCATTAAGAGTCCAAACCCCTGAAAACTTCCTTTTCAGAGCTCCAACTCCTAACGCAGCAGCAGGCTTTTCAATCATGTCGCATTTCTCTAACAAACTATGAATCTTCTATTTTTTTCTGAATCTTCTCTTTCTTTTCTTTCTCCTTCTGCGTACTCAGCATATTCAGCCAGAAAATCTTTTCCAGATTCATCCGGCGGGTATGAGACTTCAACAAAGCCAGCCCGCGGTTATACACCTTCCATACCCCTCCTAGCGGAACCACTCTGAGAATAACATTTTTCTCCTTCGGCTCCCTCTCCTGTCCCCCGCATCCAACAACATAGCCGTTCTTTATAGCATAAATCAAATCGTCGTTATTTCGCACGGGGTAGGCAATATCCGTGTAGGCTGTCCCCACATAAGCGTCTCTATGGGCATCTGAACCGCCTAGTCCGGGCTTTTTATACTTCACTGTCATAGCCCTGGCCTTGGCATTGGACTCTGGCAGCTCACAAGTATTAAACGCTTCGATAAAATCAAACTCTTCCGCCAGACTCTTATCTCTTTCCATTTTCTTTGAACACATCGCACTCAAAAATTTCGCGCCGTAGGGGTGCGCAGGTCCTAAAATCCCGCCATACTGATGTACAATCCGTATCAACATATGCACTGGTAGTCCCCTCACCTCAAGAATTCGAAGATGAATTCTCTTCGGCATAATGACAATGATATGTCCTGCATCCAAAGTATCATATTCAATGCCCTTGAGCACTACAAAATCCGACCTAACTTTTCTTTGTCGTCTCAATTTCACCCAAGCTCGATATCCATTGTAGGAATTGTGATCTGTAACCAACATTCCTTGAAATCCCTTCTGCTTTAGTATTCTCACATACTCCTCAATGTCTATCTTGCTGTCTAGAGATCCATTTTTCGTATGACAGTGCATGTCAAATCTCATATTACCCCAGCTTTCTTCTTATTTAATTGCTTTCAAATCAGAAATTATTCTCAGCAGCTTAGCGCCATAGTCGGCTCCCGCTGCCCATCCTCCACCATAGGGATTCTCCTGTATTCCCAACCACTCCACATAGGGTGCCGTCTCTCGGGTCACCAGGTCAAATCTTTCGTCTACACATTCTTCGTTTAATTTATCGCTGGACGCATATGCTTTTAAATGCTGTACCTGTGCCCGCAGTCCTGTCTGAACATCCGGAAAATAGATTCCCTTCACTCCACCTCCCGTAGTGCCCAAGCCGGCGAAATTAAACTGTTCTACCTGTGAATCTCCTCGAAACTGCAACCAGCCAGTCTCCAACATAGACTGAGCAAAGGCTACCTCTGCCCGCACCCCTTCTTTTTCACACTCTTCGTACAAAATCTCACAGAATTCCTCTATGGTAGACGCACCGCCGTTTCCTAGTGCCTCTGAAGGATATTCGACAGACTGAGAATTATATTCTTTCACCATCTGTTCCACCGTTGCCGTAGAATTTCCCATAATCGTATAGTAGCCCAGCTCATTATTCGTGGCATCATCTACGAATGCGCTTTGACCATTGGCCGAGACGCTTGCTTCAGACTTTTCTTCTTTCTCATTCTCTTTTTCATCTTCCCTCTTTAGTGCTACTTCTTCCTCACTAATCAGAAACGCAGTCTTCCCCAGATAGATGCTGGATTTGTCTTCTTTTTTCGCATAGGCTTTCACTTCATATGCCACATCTGTCTTCAGCTCTGTTTCATCGAGAGAAATCTGAAAAATTTCCTGTGACTTTTTCTTTCCCTTATACCATTTTCCCTTGTCATCTATTTGGTCTCTCTGAATCAGGTGAAAAGTCACCTTCTCTACATCCCCAGGTATATTAGGCACAGCTGCACTGATATGACAAATGTCTTCATCCTTCTCGTCCAAAGCAGCACTGATTAGAATCTGGTCCTTCGTCTCCTCAAAGGCTTCATAGTCTTTTTCCAGATCGCTTTCCTCAGAAATCTCAGCCGTCTGCTGCACTGACTTCACACCTGCCCACGTGGGAGTCGCCATACAGAGCACACCCACCAACAACATGATTTTCCAAAATTTACTTTTATGCATAACTATTCCGTCCTTTATTCATTGATTGTCTCTGTAAAGTTTCCATTTCTAGTATACCATCTCTATCAAAGAAATCCAAGTGCTGAAAAAACAAAGTAGGCAAGTCCGGCAGCCGTCTGCTTGTGCGAACACAACAAGAGTCTCCGCTCTGCTACGGTCCGTGCTAGACGCGTGCCCCCGGCACGCAGCACCACTTGCCGGGCTTTTCACGCAAAAAGAGGCTGCACACCAACTTTTAGTCTGGTATGTAGCCTCTGATTCTTTTTCCAACACAGTCAGCGGACTGTTCTTAGTATATGCCCGCTCTCTCAATAAAATACAAAAAGAAATTATTCTCCGGCTTTTCTCATGGCAGCTTCCACAACATGGCCTACCAATACAGAAGTCGTAACACTTCCTACTCCACCTGGCACTGGAGTAATCGCATCTACGACCGGCTCTACTGCTGGGAAATCAACATCTCCGCAGAGTTTACCTTCCGCATTTACGTTAATGCCGACATCAATAACAGTCTGACCTGCACGCGCATAATCCGCACCCACAACTCCTGCACGTCCGGCTGCCACAATCAGAATATCCGCTTCTTTTGCAACTGCAGGCATATCCACCGTTTTCGTATGACAGATAGTCACCGTTGCATTTTTCTTAACCAGCATCATTGCCGCAGGTTTTCCAACTACAAGACTTCTTCCAATTACTACTGCTTTCTTTCCGGTGCAGTCAATTCCATAGTGATCCAGAATTTCCATACAAGCCTGAGGTGTGCAAGGCGGAAAACCTACTTTCTTTCCAGTGAACACGCCAGACATAGAGCCATCTGTCATACAGTCAACATCTTTTGCAGGATCCAGGGCATTCTCGATCACAGACTGATTTAAGTGTTTCGGCAGTGGACGGAACAGCAATACGCCGTGAATATGGTCGTCCTTATTTACTTTATCAATCGTAGCCAACAGTTCATCCTGTGATACGTCCGCTGGAAGTAAAATCTTCTCACAAGCAACCCCTAGAGTCTCACAACGCTTGGTAGCTCCTTTTTCGTAGGAGATATCACTGCCATTCTCACCTACACGAATAATACGCAGAGTCGGGTTAATCCCTTTTCCCTGTAACTTTGCAACGTCCGCTTTGATTCTCTCATTGAGAGCTGCGGTTACTTCTTTTCCTAATAACTGTTTTGCCATGATATGTAATCCCTCCGCTTATTTTAATCTGGACAGAACACTGTCAAAAGTCTCATCCGCAATCTTTGTATATTTTTCAAGCATTGCATCTGCTTTTTTGTTTAGCTCTTCTGCATATGCCCTGTCTGCCATAGATTTTGTATTAATATATACATTCAGGCTAGCACCTTTTAAGGCCGCTTTACAAAAAGCTGCACCCACACCAGCATCACTGATCGCCAAAGTGGAGCCTTTTGCACCAAATTCTACAATCAATTCAATCGCCTCGCAGCATTTTTCCATAATTTCCATCGGCACAGAGCATGCTTCCTTCAGGACAATCTCCATTACTCTTGCCTTCTCTGCCTTCTCCTCTTCTGTATTCTTTGGCATGCCATAAGCTTTAGAAAGGGGTTCAAATACTTCCGCATCTCTCTCGATCAGACGTAAGAAATCTTTCTGAAGCTGATCGCATTTTGCTTTCAGCTCCCACATCTCATCCTCTACATCCGCATATTTTTTCTTGCCCACAGTCAGGCTTCCCACCATGTTTCCAAGAGCAGTTCCCACTGCTGCGACCAAAGCAGACGCTCCGCCGCCGCCTGGTACCGGCGCTTTAGAAGCCAGCACTTCCACAAACTCTGTACAGGTACTTGTTGAAAATCCCATTGTCTTCGTCTCCTTTTGTTTCATATTGAATAAGGGGATGCTGCGGTTCAAGCCCGCAACATCCCAACATATTTAGAACAATCCGCTAATCTTTCCAGTCTCGTCCACGTCGATTCTCTCAGCAGCCGGTACCTTTGGCAGACCAGGCATTGTCATGATCTCTCCGGTCAGGGCTACGATGAATCCTGCTCCAGCAGAGATCTTCAGGTTACGTACCGTCACCTCAAAGTCGGTCGGCGCTCCCAGTTTCGTCTGATCGTCTGTCAGGCTGTACTGTGTTTTTGCCACACAAATCGGGCAGTTTCCATAGCCCAGCGCTTCCAGTTCTTTTGCCTGCTTCTGAGCGTTTGCAGTCAGCACAACTCTCTTTCCTCCGTAGATCTTCTGTACGATCTGGTTCAGTTTGTCCTCAATGCTTCCTTCCAGCTCATAGGAGTAGGTGAAGTCGTTCGGCTCTTCTACCAGTCTGATGACTTCCTCTGCCAGTTTCACGCCGCCTTCGCCGCCTTTTGCCCATACCTCAGACAGCGCTACGTTTACGCCCAGCTCACGGCACTTGCTCTCTACCAGGTCTAACTCTGCCTTGGTATCGGTTGGGAATGCGTTGATCGCTACCACACACGGCAGTTTGTATACATTTTTAATGTTGCTTACGTGTTTCAGCAGGTTTGGAAGTCCTTTCTCCAGTGCTTCCAGGTTCTCGTTGTTCAGATCTGCCTTCGGTACTCCTCCGTTGTATTTCAGTGCACGTACAGTTGCCACGATTACCACTGCACTTGGCTTCAGTCCTGCCATACGGCACTTGATGTCCAGGAACTTCTCAGCACCTAAGTCTGCGCCGAATCCTGCCTCAGTGATCGCGTAATCGCCCAGTCTCAGTGCCATTTTTGTTGCGATGACAGAGTTACAGCCGTGTGCGATGTTTGCGAATGGTCCGCCGTGTACGATTGCCGGTACATGCTCCAGGGTCTGTACCAAGTTTGGCTTCAGGGCATCTTTTAACAGCGCGCACATTGCTCCCTGTGCGTTTAAGTCGCCTGCGGTTACCGGTTTCTGCTCGGAAGCTTTTCCGTAAGTATATCCTACAACGATTCTTGCCAGTCTATTTTTCAGGTCGTTGATATCGCTTGCCAGACACAGAACTGCCATGATCTCGGAGGCAACGGTGATGTCATAGCCGTCCTCACGTGGCATTCCGTTGGTCTTTCCGCCCAGGCCGTCTACCACGAAACGAAGCTGACGGTCGTTCATGTCCACACATCTTTTCCAGGTGATCTTTCTCGGGTCAATATTTAAAGCGTTGCCCTGATAGATATGGTTGTCGATCATAGCAGCCAGCAGGTTATTTGCAGCTCCGATGGCATGGAAGTCACCGGTAAAATGCAGGTTGATGTCCTCCATTGGAACAACCTGAGCGTATCCGCCGCCGGCAGCGCCGCCTTTTACGCCGAAGACCGGTCCTAAGGACGGCTCACGCAGAGCAACCATAACGTTCTTTCCTAATTTCTGAAGTCCGTCAGCCAGACCTACAGTCGTGGTGGTCTTTCCTTCTCCGGCTGGAGTCGGATTGATAGCGGTTACCAGAACGAGTTTGCCGTCTTTGCCTTCGGTCTCTTTTAACAGATTATAGTCGATTTTTGCTTTGTACTTTCCGTACTGCTCCAGATATTTGTCATCGATCCCAGCCTTCTCAGCAATCTTGGTGATCGGTTCCATTGTGCACTCCTGTGCGATTTCGATGTCACTTTTGAATCCCATAATTATGATCTCCTTTCTGGATCCCCCATAATACCGACGCCTGTTAGATATGATGTGAAAGGTTTGTTGTGGACATACCTTCTGCATCGTTCGCATCCTCGCGGAGCGTTTATGTGATAGGAGGACTCTCGCGCATTGGCGTGAAAAGAGCTTTCCTATTGCATAAAAAAGGACAACATTCGAGAAGCTCAAATGTTGCCCAGACGGTCGGCGTTTCAGATTTCTAATTCCCCTGTGGTATTCCACAATTATCCGTCAGTAATTAGAAACCTCTTGGTTGATTGGAATCTTTTGATATTGTTTTTGATTCCTTAGTTGATGGTTATATATTAGCACTAATGCATATAAAAGTCAAGAATTTAGTCAAAAATTTATCAAAGTTTTAAGAAAAGTAACTGGATTAGAGTGATTTTTAATTAAAATTAAAAATACTATAATAGGAAATAAAATAAATTATTATCGTTAAACTTTTTTCCTTATTATATTGAAATATCAAAAAATAGAAAGGAACTAGGATTGTACAGATTAAAGTGCTATTACTATCTGCTACCTTCAGAACGGCCGTAACTATTCAGCCATAACAGCTTATATCGCCGCATATGCTGCTTATGGCTGAATAGTTACGTTTAATTGTATCAATTCAGCTTTTCGGCTTCACTGTCACAAATGCATGCACACAGACTGCAATTCTCTCAGTCTGGTGCTTGCAGTCCTCGGGATCCCGCTGCATATGCAGCGGGACAGTGTCAGGCTAAACGTTACGTTTAATTCTTAAGAAAGGATAAAATGCCTTGCAAAAACTTGTCGAGTTCTTGTATACTATTCCAAGATGAGGGAAACAAGCGATCAGGAGAAAAAGAGGAGACGTAACTATGACGAGAAAAGAGTTTTTAGAAAGTTTGGAGAGGCATTTGAGAGGCCAGCTTTCAGAAAATCAGCTTCGAGGTCATGTGGAGTACTATCGGGATTATATAGAAAAAGAGATTGCGTCCGGAAAGACGGAGGCGGAAGTCTTGGATATGCTTGGAGACCCATGGTTAATCGCCAAAACGCTGATTGATTCCGGGGCGTGGAGTTCTCAGGAAACAGGAGAATACGTTGTCCAGGAAGAAGACGGAGAATTTGTAAGAGAGAGCAAAAAGACTTTTAGAAAACTGGACCTTACCACATGGTATGGAAAGCTGATTGTAATTTTGGCGGCAGCACTGATTTTATTTGTGCTGATTACAATTATTGGCGCGTTGCTTCCCATACTGTTCTGTTTGGCAGTGGTGGGTGTCATTGTGAAGGCATTCCAGAAAAGGCGCTGAAGATGCCGAAGAGACAGAAGTGAATAAAAATGTAAAAACCAGATTTGTTATAAATCTGGTTTTTATGTTATAGGAAAGGATTCGTCACGTTTAACGAAATCTTTTTGGGATAGTGAGGTCCGATTCGTCGATTTCAGCAAAAGGATAAAAGCGTTTCGGCAGGTTACGGAATGGGAGCGTAAGCAGATTAGAAGAGGCGGCACCGGGAGTATCTGCTTCAATGATGTCACTGGCTACGGGCAAGTAACTCGCTCGAAAAGAGGTACAGGTTTTTACTGCAACCATCTGGTAGAAAAGGGGTTCCATTCCATGATGGCGGTATAGCTGTAGATCTCCGGCTCCTAGGAGCTGTTCGGACACAAGGATAGAGGTGTTTCTGAATTTGAGGACAGCGGTAGGACCCAGGTGATTGACAAGGCCGCGCTTAGCGGGGCCTTCTTGCGTATAGATTCCATCGTGTAAAGATTGTACATATGCCTGGAGTGTGACGGGAGCGCTCATGCTGGAATTGATCGAAGCGCCGATGGTGAAAGTGCCCGTCTTTCCAACTCCTGTCTGAAAAGCTTGTCTTACTGCGGGAGCACATCTCAAAGATAGCGCGGCTTTTACCGATGAATTCAGGCGCAAGATTTCATGGAGTATATAGGCACTGTCGCCATTAGCACCGGCGTTGGTAGAATCTGCGGAGTCCACCAGAACGAGAGGCTTGCCTGTGGCATTATTTTCTGCGACATGTATAATTTCCTGTACACTTCTTATATCAGAATGGAAACTGTGTCGCAGATTCAAAAAGCGCCGTGCCAGTTCCAAAAGAAGTTTGGAGCTGTCAGATTCAGAGACAGTAAGTACCGCACTTCCTCCGACACCGACATCCAGCCAGGGTTGTCTTTGAAAGATGGAAAAATCGGCAATTTTTTTCTCTTCTACGAAATGTTCGGCATGGCGCATCAGCTCGGAAAAAGGGCCGAAGAGGGTGGTATAAGAACTTGCAGGGGCGATCATGGGCAGGTGTATGCATCGTGTGTGGAGAGGTTTCTGAGGATTTTTTAGACGCTGGAGACACAGGGAAGCGGCTCGGGATCCAGTTTCATAAAAATCTACATGAGGATAAGTGTGATAACCGCAGAGAAATTCAGCGTTCTTTAACATTTTTTCAGTGATGTTTGCGTGCAAATCTAAAGAGGCAGAGAGAATCGTACTGGGGCCTACGAGCTGGCGAATTTTTTCCAGCAGGTCTCCGCATACGTCCTGAGACGCAGTGGACTGAGTAGCCCCGTGTAGTGAAATGCACACGCCATCTAGAGGAAGTGCTTCTTTTAGGCGGCGGGACAGATTTTTCCAGTAGTCCTCTACGACTTGGGCCTCTACCGGTCCGGCGGCGTTGGCCCACATGCGGCAGGTGGGGACAATCTGAACTTTGTTTTCTTCCAAAACGTGAATCATTCCATCTAGCGCGCTGGAACCATTTCCATTTTTTAACAGTTCCTCACCTTCCCACAGGCCAAAGACCAGATAGTCTTCTAGAGGACTAGGAAAGGGGTTGAAGGAATTGGTCTCCTGATGGAATTCACAGATTGCTATTTTCATAAGCAGCTCCTTTCGTTGCCGATGACTGCCCTGCCGAATGGCAGGGCAGAAACATTAGTAAACACCGTTGATGCTTCCATATAAATTGTGAAGAGCAGGGTGAAGTTCCAAGTAGATCTTATAAAGTTTATCGTAAATTTCAGCGTTTTCGTTTCTGGGTTTAAAAACTCTCTGTATTTTGACGGTATCATAGACTGCGTTATAATCTTTGATGTATCCAAGGCCAACCATCGCGCAGTAGTAGGTTCCCATTGCGCCGGTGTAGCGTGGGCTTTCAGGGACCTCTACGGTAATCTGCAAAACATCGGAAAGCATCTGCATCCACAGATCGCTGACTGCGCCGCCGCCTACGACGCGAATGCTGTGCAATTTTTTACCGGCAGCTTTTTCATAGTGTTCCAAATATCTGCGATGGGTGTAGCAGATGCTTTCCATAACCGCGTGAACCAGATGGCGGCGATCATGGTTGGAAGTTACGTTGAAGAAGACGGACTTGGCGTTTTTGGACAGAGGAGGCAGCTCACCGTTTAGCCAATGGGTCGCAATCAGATTGTCAGAACCGGCAGGAATGCCGGCAATGTCTTTGTTCACAAAATCGAAGACTTCTCCGCCTAGGATTTGGCGTTCTGAGTGGTAGAATTGTTCAACTGCCCAGTCGAAGGCGAAACAACCGGTCTGAAGTGCGAACAGTCCTCCTTCATATTGAGAGTTAAAGGTAAAATATTGTGGGGCCTCAATGTCTTCTCGGTTTCGGATGATATCCACCAGCCAGGAGGAGGTGCCGAAATAGATATGTACCATATTTTCCTGGCAACATCCTGTTCCTATGGTGATTGCCGGGAGATCTCCAAAGCCTCCAAAGACGGGGATTCCTTGGACCAGTCCCATTTCTTCTGCTGCCTGTATGGTGACTTTGCCGACTTCTTCGGTTGCCAGCTTCATCGGTGGGAACTTATCCAAATCTTCATCCAGGCCGGCGGCATGGATGATTTTGTCATAATCAGATTGGATGGACGGATTGCAGGAATGGAAAAAGTCATCGGAAGGTTCTGTGGCGATCTGTCCGGTAGTCTTCCATTTAAAATAGGTGTTCAGTCCCATGATTACCTTGGCGTTTTCCCAGATTTCAGGCTCATTTTCCTTTACCCACATCAGGCGAGGCCAGTACTCTTGCCCAGTACCTACGAAGAAGCCAGCCGCCTGGTTCAGACGTTCTGCCTGGGCGCTGGCTCTGGCATCCATCCAGATCAGACTGTTGCGCAGTACGTTTCCATTTGCGTCTATGGGTATAATGTTTTTCCACGGTGCAGCATAGATAAGTCCGATGATTTGATCGGGTTTGATACTAGCTTTTGTGATTACGTTTTGGGAAGTCTTGCAGATCGCTTTCCAAAGTTCTTCAGGATTTTGTTCGGCCCAGCCTGGATGGAGCTGAATTAGAGAATATTCAGCCTTGGCGTTGCAGATGACTTTTCCTTCAAAGTTGATCAGAACTGCCTTGACAGCGGTGGTGCCGCAGTCAAAGGAGAGAATATATTTTTGAATCATACTTTTCCTCCATTCTTTTTAATCAGCTTTATAACGGCTGAGGTATAAGTTGATGAGCATTCCTAAAAGAGCGAATCCGCCAGTTACATACCAGGCGATGGTCCAATTAGTTTGTCCAGCCAGCCAAGGAACGAAGATAGGGGAGATAATTCCGCCTG
>ENA-OPCD01002194-OPCD01002194.1-human-gut-metagenome-genome-assembly--contig:-NODE-2194-length-14091-cov-3.069607_pt1 | contig 14091 bp, 14 predicted proteins | sample MGYA00241560_ERZ501471 | MGnify/ENA primary metagenome ERZ501471 (study PRJEB25962, sample SAMEA2042578) | human gut metagenome | biome: human gut; feature: human-associated habitat; material: faeces...
AATAGATAGAAAAAGACTGCTTTGATTCCTATGTGTTTAGCATACCAGAGTGGTAGTGAATCTGTAAGGTATTCACCAATCAATCCATGTAATGAAATCAGCCAAGAAGTAGCAGAATCTTTTAATGGTGCAACATTTACAAAAACAACATTGACAGAGGATACAGTTATGTATAGAGTAAGTGGTGGTAATGCAGGAAAAGTTGGGTCATATGTATCAAGAACATCTCAAGGTGGAGGATTGCAATCACAGTTGGATTTGGCATTAAATCCTTCTTGGGGAAATACAACTGAAAATATTACAAAAGTTGTTGTTCCAAAAGAAACCACGATTTATGAAGGTGTCGCTGCACCACAGAACATTTATGACAGTCTTGGAAATACAATAGGTGTATTACCGGGAGGTGGGAATCAAGTATATATTCCAAAAGTGGAAGCGGGGTGGTTTAAATGATAAAATGTGAATGTAGCGAACGAATAGGAAGTGTGATTAATTCGTACCAATTATATGAAGAAATTAAAATGTTTTTTGAAGAACAAGTTAAAGAAGGCAGGTTTTCAGAAGTACCGGTAGAAAAACCGTATTGTAATGGGTTTGAGTGGAAAGCTGACAAATGGTACAAGTGTATTTGCTGTGGATGTCTTTGGGAATTTAAATATCCTGATTTCCCAGCAAAAGGTTTTGTCCGTAAGTTTGCTGATGGAATATATCACCAGAAGGAGATAGGGAAACATGAATATTAATGAACCAATTAGTAATCCTAAATTAGTCAGTGCAATTGAAGGATTAAGTAACAATAATGCAACACAACAGAAGTTTTTTGAAGAATTAGCACAAGCTAAATTATTGTGTCCTGCAGATATTCAATTACAGAATAGTACCAGAGATGGTAAAGAAATAGTTGTGGGAGAAGGGTCTTCAATATCTGTAAAGCATATCGAAGACACAGAAGGTAATAAGTTTTTAATGGCATTTACTGACTGGAAAGAATTATATAAATGGAATTCATCCAAAGAACAGCAAACGGTTATTTTTGGTTATAAGGATTTTCAGAGCATCATGAAGGAAGCGAGAGATGTATATTCAGGAATTGTAATAAATCCTTTTGGTGCAAATATTGTGATTACGCTTCCAATGCTTGATGGTTTGGAAAATGATTGCATAATTAAAAAAGAAGAACAGGTGCTTATAGGTATTCCAGCTGAATATCCAACTGAATTGATTAATAATCTATGTATATATTTTGATAAGGAAAAAAGCGTTGATAAGGAATTCTTATTATGGATGGTAAGAGGCGAAGAGGGAAGCTATTTACTAATATTGGATTCAAAAGAAGATCCTAATATTCTATATCCAAGAATTGGAAATTTCTGCAGTAGATTTCTAAAAGATAAGATGTTAGATATAGTTTCAGTGAATTCTGATTTTGGAAAGAATGTAATTAAAGAACACAAATCATTTTATGAAAGAGATTAATTCAATTATGGTTATACTTTCGGACTCCAAACAGCCTACAACTCCTGCACGTCTATTAATTAATCATCATGGCGGTTTCGAAGTAATTAAGAATTCATGATGTTAATTAATAGACACTAGCGAAATTTTGCCAAGTTGTGTATACGAACGAAGATTGCAAAATAAATATGCTGACATAACGCACTCCAAGCACATAATGTTGCTAAGGGTGCGTTTATTGTACCTGTTAAGTGGAATTATATGTCATCCGTCACGAAAATCGTGTCGTTTGTCGGATTTTTGTGAGTAAGAGACAAAAATGAGTATAATAATCCTTATGAATACAGATCAGGGACTGTTATGCTTGGAAAAGAAGGTGTATCAACTCTGGCAGGATATGGAGCATCTAACCTGGTATATGATAAAACAAACAACCAAACACTTGGAATGATAGCCGGAATACTGGCATCGACGGGATCAGCAAAAGGACTGAATATGGCAGATGCAAAATTGGGCTGGTCAAACAAAGGTGTGAAAGGTAATGTTGTTGAGAGTGTAACAGGGAATATAGAGACCAGAGTGGTAGTAAGGCTGATGTATTAGCTCAGAATAGGGCAAATGGAAATGTTGTAATAAATGAATATAAATCATCATTGACAGCACCGCTAACAAGTAATCAAAAAATTGCATTTCCTGAGATTTTTGAAAGTGGAGCAACTGTTGTTGGAAAAGGAAAAGGTATATTCTCTGGAGGATACCAGATTCCGCCAGGTACAAAAGTAACAATAATTCGACCAGAGTAGGAGGTATTATGTCGATAGTTGATAATAAAACAGTAGATGGCATAGCGTTAACGGATGATAATAATGGAATAATTTTACTGATAGCTGACCATATGGACTGGAGAGATGAATATCAGCATTTAGTAATGTTGCAAGAAAAGATTAATGTATATATCACCTTTCTTGAACAGAAGCAGTATGAAGATATCTACAAAGGAGAAAATATAACATATGGAATTATAGAAATTCATTTCTTATATAATTTAACCGCTAATGCAGAAAAGTTTTTACAGTCAGTTCAAAATCAAGTTGCTGAACTTGGTGTAAAGATACAATATTGTGTTTCGCAGGAGGGAGCAGATGAAGCTAGATAAAAACCAACAAAAGCAATTAATTAATGCAATATATATCTTCAGATAGAAGAGGATATAAAACAAAAACAAATATCATTTATAGTGTAAAGGATAATGCATTTATTCATTGTGATTTTCTTGTTGTAAATTCGCAGAAATTAGTTTATAGAATCTATATTAAAAATTATAATTATGATGACATTTTTTGGAAGGTTATGCAAATGCCAACTAATAGCAAAAAGAGTAATTCATTAAGGGCAAGTGGTGCTTTTAAGGCTCCTTCGATTTTATTAAAAAAGGGGGAAGTAGACCTTACAGATAAATATGATGAGCAAGCGGAATACCTTTTGGGATTAGTAGATGAGTGTAGTCATAATTTTATGGAAAAGTATGATATTGATGAGTATATTATTGATTATGAAGATGGTATGGATGAGGAAGTACTAAAGTGTTTAGCCTACATTAATATGAATAACATTGAGGAGGCTAAAAAAATAGCACAAGAATCAATCAATAATGGTAATAGAGGGAATTATGAGAATGGAGGGAAAGCTTTTTTTGATTGGATATTGATGCTTTAATAAGTATATCTAATTACATCTCTACGTAAGGATATCCGAAAAAACTGAATATTGTTTCGTTAAAGATTTAGAACGCATTGTTTTCATAGCACTTGTTGCTACATTAAAAGGTAAAAAAATCCTTGTTAAAGGCAACCATGATGATGTGTCTGATTACAGATATAAGCAGCTTTTTTATGATATATGCGATTACAGAGAGATACATGACTCATACGGTGGTAAGAATTATGACCTTGTGCTGTGTCACTATCCTATATTTTCATGGAAAGGCATGAATAAAGGTACGATCCTGTTATACGGTCACACCCACAACAGTGCAGAGGATGTATATTTTCAAAAGTGTCTGACTGGTATGGAAGCGAATAATTGCAGGCATGTAGGTGATAAGCCAATACAGGCATACAATGTAGGCTGCATGAAGCCGTGGATTGACTATGAGCCAAGAAGTTTGAAAGAAATTATCGACATGGTTTAAGATATCAAATAAATAACATAATTGAGGCACGGAATTAATACTCCGTGCCTCAATTGTTTTATCCGGATTACCTTTCTGTTGTAAAATAAAGGGCGTTATTTCAGTGCAGATATAATTTTGAAATATGGCTTGAAAAGGCTGTAATATTTCAGACCATCTGTCTCACCGTAGCTCTTTGTGATGGCAGATCTTATGCCATTGAGATTCTTTGTTTTATTCTTGTTTTTTTCAAGAAAATCAACAAAATTTCCGGGATCATTAATATCACTGTGAGCGAAAATTATACCTGTAAAACGCTCTACCTTCTTTTTACGCGTGAGCTTTTCAGGCGTAAAAGAGTAGGATTTGTCTTTTATGGTTTTATAAATTGTCTGACCCTGTTTCATACCATAAACATGAACCAGCGTCTCATGAAGCTTGAGCAGATTGTCTTTTCCCATGCAGTTTAGGAAAGAATCTACCTCAAAATGGTCGAAGTCTTCGGATACTGCCGATACTTCAGAAATATCTGATGTATCAATGCTGTCCGTTGAGGATTTAGCCTCATCTGCTTCGTTTTTATTTGAGCTGTTACCAGAACCGTTATGAGGTGTCTGTTCGTCAGTGAATGGTAAGTCATCATTAGTCATAAGCTTATCACTTGACGGTAAGTCATCGTTAGTTGCAAGCTCATCACCTAACGGTTCACTGTCTGTATAGCTGCTATGATTGCCATCGATAAGTTCATTCAGATTGTAAGACTTTGCTGTGATAGCATCGGTATCAGTATCAGTATCGGTATTGATATTGGTATTGTTATTGGCGTTATCTTCCTTGGATGGAATATCTGCTACTACCTGATACTTGATGTTTTTTCTTCGCTGGACAGCCTGTTTGCAGAAATTCACATTGAATCTGCGTACAGCGTATCCCTTATCTTTCCAGAACCTTACAGCAGGGTCATAGCCTGTGTCGTTGCTCATTATGATGTACTCATCAGCACAGGTCTCGGCTGACGCAGCATCACATTCGTTTTCACTGCAGGCACCGCCGCATCCCATCAGATACCCCATATAGGATACGAGCTGAAAATCAAGGGCGTTTGTGCCCTCATAGCATTCCTCAAATCGTATATTTATTTTATTGTTTTCAATAAGTCTGATGACTGACATGTATGACATGTGAGGTGATTTTTTTGTGTAAAAAACTACGATTTCGTCGTCCTCATCTGCCATATCAAACAGCATCAGCCAGTTGTCGTTGACATTTTCGCTGTCTACTAAAAAGTGTCTGATAATAATCACCATTAATCCGGACAAAGGTATTGTAGCATGTGTAGGAGAAAATGGCAAATAATATAGATTTAAGTAAATGTTAACAATACAAAGAGTGCAACATATGATATAATTTTAATATATTTTGAAAATGAAGGGGGAAATAGATTTGACAGATATTGATGAAGTTAATGATGTGATACAGGAAACAGATGAAGAAACATATGCGTTGGACTTTAAATTTACAGAGGAAAAGGAATATAAAACAGTACAGAAATATGAGCTTGTGACGATTCTGTCGTATCTTATAGGTGTCAGAAATGAGATACTTGATCATATGTGCAGTGATGAGTATGTGGAGCTTTTAAACAGCTTAAGAGAAAATAAAAATGCGAGGATACTCAGATATCTGTGTAAGGCGCGTACAGGTCTGCTGCGCAACTATAAAAAAACAGACAATGAAATAAAATATAATCTGGGTAATATAAACAGGATGGAGTGGTTTGATGCAGAGAATATAAATAAGCTTGAGAGCTGGGAAGTGCATATTATATTGTATAATTCATCGGCTGACAAGTATTGCGTACATATTAACAAGCTGATTAATGAGCACGTGGATGCATGTAAAAAGCTTTTCCCAGACTGGATAAAATGGGAGTATATCAGGGATTTGTTTGTCATAGTGGATTATGAAAAGCCAAAGAAGCTAAAGGCAGAGTTTACTGTCTATAAAGAGCACAGAAAAGAGTATCCATACGGGATGTATATCCACTGGCGCCCGGATGGCAGGGGAAATTTGCTCAATTCTGACGGAAGGATTTTAAAGACAATATACAGACAGCATGGTGATTATTTCAACGACGGTTCAAAATACAGGGATGCAGTGGAAGATACAAAGGAAAATATATATGAGTTTATCCGTGAAAGCATGCGTGTTGTGATAGTTGTGGATTGTGAAAATTCTGATGTATACAAGCTGTATGGAGTATTAAAAAACTTAAATTCTGAGCAAATGTCCAAAATAGAAAAAATTATACTTTATGATGATTATCATACATCCTGTGGATGGGACTGGCTGGAAAAATTCATACATATCCCTGTATTCCACGAGGAGGTGGAACGTGTGACAGACCGAAAGTCGCTTGTTGATATAAAGATGACTGCGGGAGTGTGTGAAGCGTATTATAAGGACAACATAGACTCGTTTATTTTGTGCTCAAGTGATTCGGATTACTGGGGACTTATTTCATCGGTAAAGGATGCTCATTTCCTCGTGATGTACGAATATAGCAAGTGCGGACAGTCAATCAAGGATGCACTTACAAAAAGATGTATATTTCATTGTTCAATAGACGATTTCTATACAGGAAATGCAAGTGATTTAAAGAAAAAAGTCATGATAAGTGAATTGAAAAATCTGACAAATGATATTGTCGGAAAAAATGGCTGGGAGATGACAAGACAGATATACGAGAGGACTAAAATTACATCGACAGAGCGAGAAATGAAGGATTTTTACAATAAATATGTTAAGTCATTGCGGTTAAAAATTAATGAGGACGGAGTATTCGAGATTGTGGTCAATGAATATTGATTATCGTAAAACTGTTTTATGTAATTATTGTCGGTCACACATGTATTGTGTGAAGGTTAAGCCTTATTTTAGCGGAAAGAGTGGGAAAGTATGATGAAACCGATGCTTGAAATCTGCTGTGGCAGCTTTTCGGATGTGAAAACAGCATATGAAAATGGTGCAGACAGGGTTGAACTGAACAGTGCCCTATATATGGGAGGGCTGACACCTACACTCGCCAATTTAATATATGCAAAGGAGAACTGCAATATACCGGTAGTGGCAATGGTTCGTCCGAGGGGCGGTGGATTTTGCTATTCGGATGAAGAATACGACACTATGCTTATGGATGCAAAAATTCTTTTAGAGCATGGAGCAGACGGTATTGCGTTTGGATTTCTGACAGAGGAAAAAATGCTTGACAAAAAGCGCACGAAGGAAATGATAGAGCTCATTCATGAGTGTGGCAGGGAAGCTGTGTTTCACCGCGCCTTTGACTGCATAGATAATCAGGACAGTGCAGCGGAGATGCTTATTATGCTTGGCGCAGATCGTATCCTCACAAGCGGTGGAGCAGTAAATGTATGGGATGGCAGAAAACAGCTTAAGCATCTTCAAAATCAATATGGAAAAGATATTACGATTCTGGCTGGAAGCGGCGTGAATGATACCAATGTGAGAGCACTTATCGAATACACAGGTATTACGCAGGTGCACAGCTCGTGTGGCTCATGGAAGTGTGATGTGACAGCAGCGGGTAATGCAGTAGATTTTTCGTATGATGAAGCGATGAAAAACTGCTATCAATGTGCAGATGCAGGTAAGGTTAGGAAGCTTGCGGAAGAGGTAAGTAGAGAGGACAGCAGTATGCTCGGTACAGAAGGAACAGCCGACTATCTGGTCGATGCCGTAAAGAGAAGATTTGGACTTGAATAATACATATACAATTAAATACCGGATTGTGTTATAATATGTCTGTCGGCGGATTCGTCGGCAGACTTTTTTTAAGGAGAGTAAAATGAGAGTATTAACAGATTTAGAGCCAAAGAACGTTTTTTCGTTTTTCGAGGATATATGCAGTATTCCTCATCCATCATACAAGGAAGAGAAAATCAGTAATTATCTGGTGGAGTTTGCAAAGGCAAGAGGCCTTGAGCATTACCAGGATGAGCTTCACAATGTGATAATCATAAAGGAAGCATCAGAAGGATATGAGGATGTGGAGCCAATCATACTGCAGGGGCACATGGATATGGTTTGCGAGAAGGTACCTGACTGTGATAAGGATATGGACGAGGAAGGCCTGGACCTTTTGATAGATGGTGATTTTATCTCGGCAAAGGGAACTACACTCGGTGGAGATGACGGTATCGCGGTGGCATATGCGCTTGCTATTTTGGACGATGACAGCTTGTCACATCCACGTCTTGAGTTTGTATGCACTGTATGCGAGGAGGTCGGCATGGAGGGTGCTACAGGCATCGATGTGTCTATGCTTAAGGGAAAGAAGCTTCTTAATATGGACAGCGAGGAGGAGGGCGTGATGCTCGCAAGCTGCGCCGGTGGATGCAGAGCCGATGTGAAGCTGCCTGTAGAGAGAGAGACAGTGAGCGGAACAAAGCTTACTGTGAGCTTATCAGGTCTCACTGGCGGACACTCAGGCTCAGAGATTGATAAGGGAAGGGGCAATGCCAATATTCTTATGTCCAGACTGCTTCGCGACGCATCGGCACCTGTAGCTATAGCTTCTATAGATGGCGGCAGAAAGGATAATGCCATTCCAAGAGAGTGTACTGCACAGATTATTGTAGCACCTGATGAGGCTGCGGCAGTGAAGGCTTCGATAGAACAGGCAGCAGCTGAGATCGCGGAGGAGTTTAAGGCATCTGATCCTGACCTTAAGCTTACTGTGTCAGAGGAGACTGACTGCAGTGAGTCAGCTATAAGTGCAAAGGACAGCGCAAGGGTTATCGCACTTATCGAGGCACTGCCAAACGGCATCATCAGAATGAGCCGGGAAATCGATAAGCTTGTTGAGACCTCACTTAATCTGGGAGTTTTAAAATCAGACGATGCTGCTGTCACTTTAAGATACGCAGTCAGAAGCTCTGTCGGTGTGGCTAAAAAAAGCCTTAAGAACCAGCTTGTATGCATAGCAGGCGCTTTTGCGGCAGAGGTTACATTTGAGGGTGATTATCCTGCATGGGAGTACAAGAAGGATTCAAAGCTCCGCGAGGATATGGTACGGATTTTTGAGGAGATGTATGGCAAAAAGCCTACAGTTGAGGCTATTCATGCCGGTGTCGAGTGCGGACTTTTAAGCGGCAAGATTGAAGGACTCGACTGCATATCAATGGGACCGGACATGTATGATATCCATACGACTGAGGAGAGGCTTTCCATATCCTCTGCAAAGAGGTCATATGAGTATATACTCAGAGTGATTGCGTGCAAATAAATAGTTATTCAAGGCTTTTGATAAAGGAAAGAGGTGTCATATGATACCTCTTTTTAAATGCCCTGTGAAAATAGCTCAGATTGTGAAATCCGACAGACAGTGAGACATCTAAAATTGAGGTGTTGCCGCGCTCGAACTGTTCCACGGATTTTTCAAGACGCACATTGTTGATATACTGCACGCAGGTCATGTTCATGTGTTTTTTGAAGAAACGCATGAAGTGGTATTCACTGAAATAGCAAAGCCCGGCAAGCTCTGAAACCTGGATGCTTTCGGCATAGTGCACCTCGATGTAATCGAGCACATTTTTAAGCTTATCGGAGGATGTGTTGACACCAAAATCAGCATTTTTTTCACTGTATTGCAGCAATAGAAATATTGCCTGAAGCAGAAATGCCTTTAGAGCCAGCTCATAGCCGAATTCCTGACTGGAGTATAGCTTTGTTATGCGCATGAAGCATTTGCAAAGGGATGAATATGCCGGATGCTTCGGTGCAATCAGGTAAGGCATGGCGAACTCATGGTTGATTAGCGGAGTCAGATATCTTGAAGAGCATATATCGGTATTGTTTCCACCTAAAAAATTGATATGGAATACATACGTTTCCGAGTAAAATTCGTCGCAGTCCCTTATTGAAATGGAATGCAGCAGCAGTGGCGGGATAAAGATGATATCGCCTTCCTTTGCTTCATATTCGAGCAAATCAATCTGATAGGTGCATGAGCCCTTTGTAATCAGTGTGAGCTCTGCCTCATCGTGCCAGTGTGTAGTGATGACAGGGTAATCTGCTGCAAGTCTTGTTATATATTTCTGAACGGGGAAAAATACTTCTCCGTGCTTTGCGTTTTCTTTCTGCCCGAGGGCAGGCTGATTATTGTTTTTCATATTGTTGTTTCTCCATAGCTTTTAAAACTATACCCTTTAAAATTATAAGAGCAGTATTGTGTTATAAAATGAAAAAATATTGCAAGAATTTATACTAAACACTTTCTATAATAGCAGTATAATACATCAAGACAAAGTGCTCAAGATGTAAATAAGTGCAAAATTTATGATTAGATAAGAGGTACACATTATGGAGAGAAAATGGTGGCATGACAAGGTGGCATATCAGATTTATCCAAAGAGCTTTCTGGATACAAATGGTGATGGAATAGGAGATTTAAGAGGTATCATTTCAAAGCTGGATTATTTAAAATCGCTTGGAATTGACATCATATGGCTGTCTCCGATATATAAATCGCCATTTGTGGATCAGGGCTATGACATATCTGATTACTATGCGATAGCTGAAGAGTTCGGTACTATGGAGGAGTTTGATGAGCTCCTTGCCGAGGCAAAGAAGCGTGATATGCACATCATCATGGATCTGGTAATAAATCACTGCTCGGATAAGCACGAATGGTTTCAAAAGGCACTTAAGGATCCGGATGGAGAGTATGCTGATTACTTTTATTTCAGAAAAGGTAAAAACGGCAATCCGCCGAGCAATTACCGCTCTTATTTTGGCGGAAGCTGCTGGGAGAAGGTGCCGGGTACGGACAAGTATTATCTGCACTTGTTTGCGAAGGAGCAGCCGGATTTAAACTGGGAGAATGAAAAGCTAAGACAAAAGCTTTATGAGATGATTAACTGGTGGCTTGATAAGGGCTTGTCAGGATTTAGAATAGATGCGATAATCAATATAAAGAAAAATCTTGATTTCCCTGATTTTGAGCCGGATGCAGAGGACGGACTGGCTGCCTGCTACAAGATGGTTGAAAGTGCAGAAGGTGTCGGAGAACTCTTAGAGGAATTAAAGAACAATACATTTAAGAAGTATGATGCATTTACGGTTGGCGAGGTATTCAATATGAAGCCTGAGGAACTGCCGGAGTTTATCGGTGAGAATGGGCATTTTTCAACGATATTTGATTTTTGTGCACAGTGCTTAAGTGATGGAGAGCATGGCTGGTATGATGCACCGAAAATAGATTTTGATACATGGAGAAAGACCATTCTTGGTTCACAGCTTGAGACAGAAAAGTACGGCTTTAAGGCCAATATTATAGAAAATCATGATGAGCCGAGAGGTGCTTCAAGATTTTTACCGGAGTATGCACAAAATCCTGCTGGAATCAAGATGCTTGGAACTGTCAGCGTACTGCTTCGAGGCATTCCGTTTATATACCAGGGACAGGAAATCGGTATGCAAAATGCAAAATGGAACAGTATAGATGAGTATGACGATATCAGCACAAAGGATCAGTACAAGGCAGCACTTGCAGCAGGCTTATCAAAGGAGCAGGCACTTGCAGCCTGTGGAAGGATGAGCAGGGATAATGCAAGGACACCTATGCAGTGGAGTGATGAGGCAAATGCCGGTTTTACCACAGCAAAGCCATGGCTTAAGGTCAATGAAAACTATAAGGCTATCAATGTTGCGGCGCAGGAAAAGGACCCTTCATCTGTTTTGAACTATTACAGAAGGCTTGTGGCACTCAGAAAGTCAGATGAATTTAAGGAGCTGTTCACCTACGGCAGATGTGTTCCGGCATATGAGGATACAGATGGCATCATGGCTTATTACAGAGAGGATGAAAATAAGCGCGTGCTGGTTGTGGCAAATTTTGGCAGTAAAGAGGCACAGATCAGGCTTGATGGCAGTGTGAAAAAGGTGCTTTTGTCCAACACAAATGATGCTGAAAAGAGCACTGTTTCAGTGGGAGCATCCGAGCTTAAGCTTGAAAGCTGTGAGGTTTTGGTGGTGCTTGTAAAATAGCATAATTTGATACAGCATTAAAGAAACCAGGCTGAATTTTTACAAAAAGAGACAGCTAAAAGAGATAACAAAAAGAGATAATGAAGAGACAAGGAGGGCATAATGAGCAAAAACAATAATGAAAAATGGTGGAAAAAGGCGGTAGTTTACCAGATTTATCCAAAGAGCTTTCAGGATTCTAACGGAGACGGCTTTGGTGATTTACAGGGTATCATCAAAAGACTTGATTATCTTGAGACGCTTGGAATCAATGCAATATGGCTTTCGCCGGTATTCAAATCACCGCAGGCGGACAACGGTTATGACATTTCGGATTACAGGGATATTGATCCGACGTTTGGCAGTCTCGATGATATGGAGGAGCTCATAAACGAGGCAAAGAAGCACAATATAAGGATTATGATGGATCTTGTCTTAAATCATTCTTCAAACGAGCACAGGTGGTTCAAGGAGGCTAAAAAGAGCAAGGACAATCCATACCATGACTACTATATTTGGAGAGATGGAGATGAAGGCGTGCCGCCAAGTGATATGAAGGCTTGTTTCGGTGTAAGCGCATGGGAATATGTGCCGGAAATCGGACAGTATTATTTCCATCAGTTTTTACCGGAGCAGCCGGATTTAAACTGGGAGAATCAAAAGGTCAGAAGAGCAATCTACGATATGATTCTCTGGTGGATGGACAAGGGAGTCGGCGGCTTCAGACTTGATGTAATCGACCAGATAGCAAAAGAGCCGGACAAGAGAATCACCATAAACGGACCAAGGCTTCAGGAATATTTTAAGGAACTGAGCAGGGAGACCTTCCAGAAGGGCGACCTGATTACTGTAGGTGAGGCATGGGGCGCAGACACAGAGCGCGCAAAGCTTTACAGCAATCCGGATGGCAGCGAGTTTTCTATGGTGTTCAAGTTTGAGCACATAGGGCTTGACCAGAAGGAGGGCGGCGAGAAATGGGACCTTGCACCGCTTCCGTTTAAAAAGCTCAAAAAGATAATGGCTCACTGGCAGAATGAGCTCTACAACTGTGGCTGGAACAGTCTGTTCTGGGAGAATCACGATCAGCCACGTTCGGTATCCAGATATGCCGATGATTCCGCAAAATATCATGATGTATCTGCAAAGATGCTGGCAACTTGTATTCACATGATGCAGGGAACTCCTTATGTATATCAGGGAGAAGAACTTGGCATGACGAACGTTCCGTTTACATCGATCGATCAGTTCCGTGATCTGGACAGCATCAATGCTTACAGAGAACTGGTAGAAGAGCAGCATGTATTTACCGCGGAAGAAATGATGCGTTATCTGTGCCGTAAGAGCCGCGACAATGCGAGAACACCGTTCCAGTGGGATGACAGTGCTTATGCAGGATTTTCCACTGTAGAACCATGGATCATGGTCAATCCGAACTATAAAGAGATCAATGCGAAGAAACAGGTCGACGATCCGGAATCTGTATTTAATTATTACAGAAAGCTGATCGCACTGCGAAAAGAAAAAGAGATCATCGTATACGGAACTTATGATCTGTTATTGCCGGAATCCGAAGAAATCTATATGTATACAAGAACACTGGGAGAGGAAAAACTGTTGGTGGTATGTAACTTCAGTGAAAAAGAAGTAGCAGTAGAGATTCCGGAGGAATTCTGCAAGGGAAGTTATCTGATCGCAAACTATCCGGAAGGAGAAATCAAAGAACAGATGACGATTCGCCCGTATGAAGCATTTGTGCTTGAAAAATAAAAGGAAACTGTGAGGGTATTGAACAGTTATAATAAGAGATGAAAGAAAAGGTCGCTGTGTTTACAGAAAAACGTGAATGCAGCGATCTTTTTGCGATTGCAGAAAATAAATATAGAACAGAAGTCAGTCTGTACAAAGACAAAAAAATAGTGCAGGAAGCGGGACTTGAACCCGCACGATATTGCTACCACAGGCACCTGAAGCCTGCGCGTCTGCCAATTCCGCCATTCCTGCACAACTTTTAATTATGAAATTGTTTGCCGCTCCGTCAGCGACAAGTGATACTATACAGTATAAAACACGAAGTGTCAATACTTTTTTATAAAAAAAGATTAAAAAATATTTCTCCCGCAGAAAGCGACACTTTTCTAAAATAGAGTATTGAAATGAAAAAGACTTTGTGGTAAAATTTCTAAGATTACGCAAGGGGGAGTGATTTCACGGGAAATTTCTCCCTTTTTATGCGGAAAAAGATATAAACAGGCTGTAAACAGCCTACATAAGAAAAAAGAAAGGAAACGGAATGATGAAAGCTTTTTTAATACTTGAAGATGGACATGTATTTACCGGAACCAGCATTGGAGCCAAAAAAGAAGTCATCAGCGAGATCGTGTTCAATACTTCCATGACAGGTTATCTGGAAGTACTGACAG
>ENA-OPCD01002218-OPCD01002218.1-human-gut-metagenome-genome-assembly--contig:-NODE-2218-length-14011-cov-2.643236_pt1 | contig 14011 bp, 8 predicted proteins | sample MGYA00241560_ERZ501471 | MGnify/ENA primary metagenome ERZ501471 (study PRJEB25962, sample SAMEA2042578) | human gut metagenome | biome: human gut; feature: human-associated habitat; material: faeces...
CGAGCTGGGTTCAGAACGTCGTGAGACAGTTCGGTCCCTATCCTCCGTGGGCGCAAGAGAATTGAGAGGATCTGTCCCTAGTACGAGAGGACCGGGATGGACGCACCTCTGGTGCCGCAGTTGTCGACCAACGGCACAGCTGCCTAGCTACGTGCGGAACGGATAACCGCTGAAAGCATCTAAGCGGGAAGCCGGCCTCGAGATGAGTTCTCTCTTCGGTAAGGCCACTTGTAGACCACAAGTTCGATAGGCCGCAGCTGCAAGCCCCGCGAGGGGCTCAGGCGAGCGGTACTAATCGGCCGAGCTCTTCATCTCGATTCATCTTCTCGATCTGATATGAGTGAGAACAAGGTTCGCTGAGCGCCATGCAACCCCCAGGGTGGCCCCTGGATTGAAAACGGGATATGAATCTCGTGCGGGCGAACGCCCTGCATGAGCGGAACCATGGAGGGGAGGATCACCCGGTCCCATGCCGAACCCGGCAGTTAAGCTCCCCATCGCCGAAAGTACTGCGGTGCAGTCCGTGGGAGGATAGGCCGTTCCGCTCATGCAGGGCATTTGACCCAAGCAAATTTGAGATGTATCTCAGTGGTTAAAAATTATCTTGAAATTCTGCATAGAATGTGGGATAATCTTTGATCGTGACATATGGGAGATTGGCGCAGCGGGAGCGCAGTTGCCTTACAAGCAAACGGTCACAGGTTCAAATCCTGTATCTCCCACCATTAATTACATGCCACGCTTTTGCGTGGCATTTTTATATCGGGCGTTTAGCTCAGCGGGAGAGCACTTCCTTCACACGGAAGGGGTCATCGGTTCAATCCCGGTAACGCCCACCATAGATTTTTAGCCGAGGTTATTTGCCTCGGCTTTTTTATTGCACGGCAATCGTAGACGAAGACCCGGACGGCGTGGTGACCTATTACTCCTTCTATTTTAAGGGCCAGCCTGCCGTTGTGAACTCTGCCAAGGACGAGGAGGACGCAGGCTAGGAAGCTGCTGACGATGGTGCCGACGAGTCGAACATCGCCTCCTCACAGACTGGTGGGGCAATGGATGATGCCCGCGATGGTCGGCGTTGGCAGCATCGCGGGCATCTTGGCTATTTCTTGCGCTGTCTTTTCATTAAACGTGCTAATAGTTAAACGGACCGGGTTGTTCCCGGTCCGTTATCCAAATCTATGTAGTTAAGTGTTGCTATAGCGCTTAGACGAGCTGGCATAGCTCTTTGTATAGTTCCCTGATGCTGAAGCGCTCTTCTTGGTTCGCCTTGATTCCCCGATCAGCAAGCTTCAGCAATTTGCATACAGGAACGTTTGGGTCTATTTTCGGCTCTTCTTTCATTTTTACCAAGTAAGGCGAATCATTGATCCTCGAAGCAAGTTGGTACGGGGTTTCTAGCGTGAGCAGCAAATGCATTATGCTGCAGAGAGCATAGGTATCGATCGTCTCTGAATGTCGAAGTTCTTTAATGCCCTCTACATCGCGGGTGAGCATTTCAGGTGGGGCATACTCAATTGTTCCGTAACGCCAGATGCCATTTTGAGTGGTGGTAAACGGGGAATCAGTTTCAATGTACGAAGCGCTTCCCAGGTCAACGAGACATATATCAAAGCAGCAGGAGTCTACTTGTTGCTGAAGGCTTGCTCTTTCTGTTCTGATAATGATATTGCGCGGTGATAGATCGCGGTGCACGAAGGCGCCCTCAAGCGATTGTGCATTGAGGAGTATTTTCAGGACCGCTTTGGCGATTGCGGCAACCGTAATGGGATCGATCTCAATGCACGCACCAAGGTCTACATGGGGAAGTAAGTCTATTGCTGCTGCCAGCGTGACCCCTTCAACATACTCCCTGACGATAATTGGCTTGCCCTTGGCGTTCCCTAGCCCAAGCATGCGGGGAAAACCCTTTAAATGTGAAACCGCCAATGAACTGCGAAATTCTTCCAGGGTAAGCAGTGTTTGAACCTCTTCGTATCTTTGCAGCGCTTCTTGAGAGGTTTCCTTGTATTCCATTTCCTTAATGCCGTCTTCGTAGAACAAAGGGGATTTCAGCGCGACGCATTCATTGAGCGTGTTGTAGGCTTTGCGCAAAACCATGCTGCTGGGATATGGGGCTTTATTTTCCAGGAAGAATGTCAGAAAACGACGACTCGTTTCTTCCTTTGTGCAGTTTGGGTCCACGAAAGCTGGCGTAAAGGAGTCCAGGGATAGAATAGATACTCGTTGTTCTGATTAGTTATTGAACCCGAAGCATGGGTCAACTGAATCCAAAACTGCCCTTCTTTCATACAGTGTGATTGATCAATACTGCACTCTGATGAGCCTTGAATGTTGCGCAACAAGGTAATTGGCCTATGTAGCCAGTTAACTATTAATCGGCAATTTTCAGAACAAGAAACCTCGTTGTTTTGCCTAGACAGAGTGTGTCACCATGGCTGATTTTGACGGGGGGGGGTACTTTTTATTAGCAGATCCTTGCGGTTCTATCTCAATGATAGATTTATCGGCTCCTGAAATTAGAGTAGTGCCGTTTGTCGATCCTAACCCCTGAGCGTACCAGGCGCTTCCGTCTTCGAAAATGCGAAGATGTTTTCTGGAAACATCGATATCGACATCATTGATGCTGTTGCTACCTGTTGCCAAGAGCCCGATAGTGGTTCCTTCCTCGGAGGTAGAGAGAGGGTATATAGGAGAGCACGCAACCTCGTTATCGATCCTGATTAGCCCAAGTTTTATGGGTCTGCCGGCGGATTTGGTTGTGTGCTTTGGCTGCGCTAGTGTTGGCCGAAGCGTTGAAAATGTGAATGAAAGCTTCTTCTCCATGAAACAGTGTGTTGTTCTTACCGCTATTTCGGGATCTGCGAGGCATCCAGTAGTCAAAAACATCATCACCAAAAGCACGGCCTTATCGGATGTTTCCGACATAGGAGATGCGTTGATTCTGCGAATGGCGTTGGCGTACAGATTTGCATCAAGGGAATAGTGCCTGAGAAGAGCCCCCATTTCCTTTGCCGCTACACCACCGTAGTGCTCTATAACCTCGTGGTATGCACAGGGGTTGCCTAAATTGGAAACGATTTTTCTAGTTATTGTTTGGGCGCTTTGATGAAAGTCGCCAAAAAAATCGGGATGTACCTGGCTTGGGGTTGCGTGGACGATCTGCCTTGATAAAAAGGTTCTTTCATTGATTCGATCACGGGGCGCACCGTTGCCGCACACAGTCCGATCGGTAAGGAGCTCGCTTGCAGCATCTTTATTGGTGATGCCGCCAAAGCTGCGTAGATCAGAATACATATAGGAGCTGGGTGTGTGCATCTATATCCTTGCCGGGTGCGCAATTTCGCTACAGGTTAAAACGATAAAAACGGTTACTATCTGCGTGTAATTTATATTCTAGCTCAGAAATACGAGGTCAATGCCATTATCTCTGAATAGTTTTAACGGGTAAACCTCTCAGTTGCGCATGTTGTGCACAAAGCAAATCGGTAACTAATGTTGCGCAACGGATCCTTTTCAAACTGCCTTTAAATAGCGAATGCATAAAAGGATAACTAGTCTGACGCGTAAAGACGCGGGCTAATGCAGTGAGAAAAGGAGAATAAATGAAGGATTTGCGTTCTAAGAAAGCAATTGCGGCAAGCCTGAGCTTGACGCTTGCTCTTGGTAGCGTGCCTGCAGTAGCATTGGCCGATGACGCCGATGAGAATAGCGGGGGAGCTACTTCCGAGCAGTCTACCCAGGCCGAGCTTTCGTTTTCGGCAAATGGTGGACAGTTCACCGATGGCAGCACTGGAGTAACCATTAAGGCAAACGAGGACGGAAGCATCAATGCTCCTACGCCTACTCGTGCGGGCTTTACTTTCAAGGGTTGGTACTCTCAGTCCGACATGGATGGCATTCCTGAGAATTATCAGCAGTATTACAAGCTCGATCCTTCTTCCGCCAAGGCAGGCAGCTGGTTTGCTGCATGGGAAAAGAACGCAGAGGTTCAGGCTCAGAGTGTTGAGGTTGTAAGCTTCTTCCAGGGCGGCGAACGTGATGGCTCCAGCGTAACCACCACGATTGACGTTACCGCAGACAGCAGCGTTGCAGATTGCGTTAAGAGCTTCGAAGGGTATACCCCCACGAAGGTTGTTTCAGGCGTAGCGACCAGCGAACAAGAAGTGAACATGACCTCCTCCCTGGAGGGCATCAGCACGCTTTATGTGTACTACAAGGCCGACGAGCAGAAAACGGAACAGAACCAGATCAACGTTTTGTATGTTGCCAATGGCGGCAAGTTCTTTGACGGTCAAGAAGTTCAGCAGGGCCTCACCGACTCTGACGGCATGATGCGCCAGCCCATGACTCCCACCCGTGATGGCTACACCTTCGCCGGCTGGTATTGGGTTTCCGACTTGAGCGTCCTCACCGAAGAGCAGAAAGAGCAGAACAAGGTCGATTTCGGCCAGCCGGTTACCAAGCCTCATGTAACGATGTATGCCCAGTGGGTGAAGAACCAGGACGAAATCAACGTCCTGTACGCTGCTAACGGCGGCCAGTTCGCCACCGGCGAGACCTTCCAGCAGGGCGTCACCGACTCCGACGGCATGATGCGCCAGCCCGCTGCCCCCACCCGCGAGGGGTACACCTTCGACGGCTGGTACTGGCACGCTGACTACTCCGGCTACACCGACGAGCAGAAGGCCGCCGACAAGGTGGACTTCTCCCAGCCCGTGCAGTCCGACGTGAACATCTACGCCCAGTGGACCAAGAACGCCGATGCTCAGGCCGAGCAGATTACCGTTAAGTTTGTTGACAACTTCAACGAGACTGAATCTTCCACCGAGGTCAAGAAGGGCGAGACCGTTGCCCAGCCTGCCGACCCCACCTATGACGGTTGGACCTTCGAGGGTTGGTCTTCCACCCTCAAGGACGATGAGGGCAACTGGGAGTACACCCCCGTTGACTTCAGCAAGGCAGTTGAGGATGAAGACCAGGATGGCGTGGTAACCTACTATGCCTTCTACTCCGAGAACCAGGCTGCTGCGGACGACACCGCCAACAGCGAAGAAGCCACAGGCCAGGAAGCTGCCGGCGATGATGCCGACGCAGCCGACGAGCCGAGCATCGCACCTCAGACCGGTGACGCCACCAACGTTGCCGCAGTCGCCGGCGTTGGCGGCATCGCGGGACTCCTCGCTGCAGCCGCTGCACTGCTTCGCCGCCGTCGCAATAATTAAATAATGCATACGCTGTCCGTTTGAGGCAGAGGTACTAGCAGGCGAATGGACTGGGTTATTCCCGGTCCATTCGTTTTTTAGTGGGAAAATGAAGCAAACCCGTATTTGAGCTTGCGTTTGACCGCATTGCGCGTGAAGGGAGTTGCCATGACTTTTGTCCTCGGGCTGGCTCAGTGCCGTCATCCTGAAGAAGGCGGTACGGAAGCTGTTTTGGAAATGGCCGAACAATGGTGTGCCGAAGCTTCTCTTCGTGGGGTGGATATCTTGGTGTTCCCCGAGTCGCTTATGACCCGCTATGAACTGGATAAACGGTCGTTCGCTTCTGAGGCTGAGTCAATCGATGGGCCGTTTTGCTGCGGAATGAATGCGCTTGCGGCGCGCTATGGCCTTTGGCTTGTATACACCGTGAATGAGCGAAACGATGAGGGGAATCCCTTTAATACGGCTGTTATTGCGGGAAGCGACGGGGTAAAGCACGGGGTTTACCGCAAAGTGCATTTGTTCGATACCGATTTCACCAAGGAGTCCGATCGTATGGCGGCGGGCTCTGCGTTGTTCGAGCCCATTGACACTCCCTTTGGGCGCATCGGTCTTTCGATTTGCTATGATTTGCGTTTTCCGGAAGTGGCGCGCTTTGCGGCAACGCATGGGTGCCAGCTGTTAATCAATCCTGCTGCCTGGGTAGATGGCCGCTTGAAGGCGGAGCAATGGCGTACGCTTCTTTCGGCGCGCGCCATTGAGAACGAGATCTTCGTTGCGGGCTTAAGTCGCGTTGACAAGGGCTACATCGGGCAAAGTGCCGTGTTTGGGCCTGATGATGTGATGCTGGCCAGTGGCAGCGTTCGCGAAGAGCTGGTTGCTGCCCGCATAGACCTTTCGGCGATTGACGGAGTTCGCGCAGCCATGCCCGTTCTTGAGCATCGTAGGCCGGAGCTTTATTAGTGGGGTATGGGGGCAGACGCCGTTTTCCCACTAGGCAGGGCTGGGGAGGCCGCCCAGCAACTCCATGCGATTAGTGCGGGCGGCGCCTCAAAGCTAAAGTGGGAAACGGTACCTGTCCCTATATTCCTACTTTGCCGTTTCAACAATCAGGGCAGATCGCTCGACTTTTCGTTGCATAGTGTGGAATCGGCGTGTATGGGGCTTTCTTCGCGGATTCGTGGCCGAGATCTGTGGCGATGCGGCATAAAATCACAATGTTTACTAAATAAAACATACGGGAGTCAATAGGCTCTCTCTGGCACTCGCCCGAAACCTACCTCAACTGCACTATTAAGGGAGTTGCTGTGCTTAGCCGCTTTAGCGTAAAGAAGCCATATATCGTTACGGTTGCGGTGATCATCATCCTGATTCTGGGTGGTGTTTCGCTCACCAAAATGAAGACCGACTTGCTGCCCGATATGGATTTGCCCTATCTGGCGGTTATCACCACCGACCCTGGCGCTAGCGCTGAAAAGGTGGAATCCGAAGTTACCGATGTATTGGAAGGCTCGCTTTCGAAGGTAAGCGGTGTTTCCTCCGTCCAAAGCCAAAGTGCTGATAACTATTCCATGATATTCCTCGAGTTCGAGGACGGAAGCGATATGGATTCCGCCATGGTGAAGGCCTCGTCTGCGGTAAACGAGGTTTCTTCCCAGCTGCCTGAAACCGCTGGCAGCCCTAACTACATGGAAATCAGCATGGATATGATGGCAACCTTGTATGTTGCCGCATCCTACGACGACCATGATATTTTCGACACCACTTCGTTGGTGAAAGACAAAGCGGTTCCTGAATTGGAGCGCATTGACGGTGTTGCCGACGTTTCTACGGTTGGGGCGGCGGAAAAATCGGTAGAGGTGCGCCTTTCCGACAGCAAGATTGAAGACATCAACAACAAGCTGTTGGCCAGCGTCAATTCCCAGCTTTACGATGCCAAGAAAAACATCGATGAAGGTGAGGCGAAGCTGGCTGAAGCGGAGAGCCAGCTAAACAGCCAGAAAGAAGCGCTCGAGCAGAAGCAGCAGGAAACAAGCGATCAGCTTGGTCAGGCAAGCTCTGGCTTAACGCTGGCAATTTCCGGGAAAACCAGCGAGATCACTTCGCTGCAGGCGGGGATCGGAGCGCTGAAGGCCGTCGATCCTAGCGGCGCAAGCCCCCAGGTTCAGGCGAAAATTGGGCAGCTTGTGCAGAAGGCGCAAACGGTAACGGGAGAACTTGAAGCCTACCAAAAGCAGCTTGCCGAAGTGCAATCGGGCTCTATTACCGCAGCAACGCAGTTCGGCAGCGCCAGCGCTCAGCTTGCCAGCGCCCAACAGACCATCGACTCCAACAAACAACAGCTGACGGATGCCCGTTCTCAGTACGAAAGCTCGCGTGAAGAGGCTCTTTCCAAGGCGAATGTCAATGCCTTGGTGGACAAGGAAACGCTAGCAGGCATTATTAAAGCCCAGGATTTTTCGATGCCGGCTGGCTATCTTGATAGCGGCTCGGATGATCAGTGGCTGTTGCGTGTGGGCGACAACATCTCTTCCATTTCCGACCTGAGTTCGCTTTTGCTCGCCGACATCGATGGGGTGGGTGAAATCCGCCTTGCCGATGTTGCCGACATCACCGAAGTTGACAATGTCGGAGATCAGTACATGCGTATCAACGCCAAAGATGGCGTATTGCTTTCGGTGTTCAAGAATTCCACTGCTTCTACGAGCGAAGTCTCTGCGGATACCCAAGCAGCGCTTACCAAAATTGAGCAGGCCAATCCCGGCTTGCATCTAACCGTGGTGAGCGACCAGGGGTCTTTCATTGCGCTGTACATCAACTCTATTTTGCGGTCGCTGCTTTTGGGCGCGCTTCTTGCCGTGGTGGTGCTCATCGTTTTCCTTCGCGATTGGCGCCCCACGCTCATCATGGCTTTCAGTATTCCCTTCTCAGTGCTCTGCGCCTTGGTGGTGATGTACTTCTCGGGCATCTCGCTGAACATTATGTCGCTTGGCGGTATTTCCATCGCTATTGGCATGCTGGTAGATAATTCGATTGTTGTGCTGGAGAATATCTATCGCCTGCGCAGCCGCGGCATTCCGCCTGCTCGCGCAGCCGTTCAGGGTGCGAAGCAGATCTCGGGCGCGGTAATTGCTTCCACGCTCACCACCATTTGCGTATTCTTGCCCATCGTGTTCACTACGGGCATGGTGAACCAGCTGATGCTGCCCTTCGCGCTGACCATTGCCTACGTGCTCACCGCGTCGCTGCTTATCGCGTTGACCATGGTTCCCGCTGCTTCTTCGTTCCTGTTCAAGAACTACATTCCTCGCCGCAACAACTGGTTTGAGGCGCTGCAGACGAAATATGCTCATTCGCTGGCATTCTTCTTGCGTCATAAGGCGTTGCCTCTTGTGGTATCGGTAGTGCTTTTGGTTGTTGCAGTGATTGGTGTGGCGAACATGGGTATCACTATGATCCCCACCATGACCTCGAAAACGGCAACGGTGACAGTGACCATGCCTGAAGATACCGACAAGGAGACGGCGTACGCTACGGCGGATAAGGTTATGGACGAAGCCATGGGCATCGACGGAGTGGAATTCGTTGGCGCTATGGACGGAACGTCTTCGACCTCGATGGTTGCGAGCGATATTTCCAGCAGTAGCAGCAGCGACAAGTTCCACCAGGTGTTCACGTTCTACGTACAGACCGACAGTTCAGTGACCACCGAAGGCCAGGTGCTTTCGATTTTGGATCAGCTGCAGCAGCGTACTTCTGGCCTGAACTGCGAAGTGATTACCGACGCTTCTTCTTCCGAGGCGATGAGCTCTATGACCGGCAGTGGGCTTTCGCTGAGGATCCAAGGTCCCGATCAGGACGAGCTGGTGCGTATCAGCGAAGACGTGATGGGGATCGTTGGCCAGGTAGAGGGCTATACCGAAATCGAAAACGGCATGGAAGATGCTGCGACCGAGCTTCACCTGGTTGTCGATCGCGACAAGCTTACCAAGGACGGCTATACGGTTGCTCAGTTGTATAGTGATTTGGCGAAAAAGCTTTCCGAAAGTGCCGATACGCCTTCCATGACGCTCGATGGCAGCAAGATGAATGTGTCTGTAGTGGATAAGACAAACCCTGTTACGGCAGACAATCTTCTTGATACCGAGATTGAGATAACCAATCAGCAGACGGGCGATACCACCACGCACGAGCTTCGCGAGTTCGCTACGGTTGAGCAGGGAGTTGCCTCTCCCACGATGATTCACGTGAACTCAACCCGTGCTATTACGGTGACGGCCGATGTCGAAGATGGTTACAACAATGCTTTGCTTGCGCGCGATCTGCAGACCAAGCTCAAGGATTATCAGCTGCCCGAGGGCTACACCATTCAAACCAGTGGCGAACTGGAAAACATCAACACAATGCTTTCTCAAATGATGCTGCTTCTGATTTTGGGCTTTGTGCTGATTTACCTTGTTATGGTGGCGCAGTTCCAGAGCTTGCTTTCTCCCTTCATCGTGATCTTGACTGTCCCCCTTGCCTTTACCGGCGGTTTGTTCGGTTTGGTGGCAGCTGGCGAACAGTTGAGCATGCTTTCGCTGCTGGGCTTTGCGGTTCTTATGGGCACGGTTGTGAATAACGGCATCGTGTTCGTTGACTATGTGAACCAGCTGCGCCGTGGTGGCCTGTCGAAGCACGATGCTCTGGTGGCTGCGGGACGTACCCGCATGCGCCCCATCATGATGACGGCAATTACCACCATCTTCGCTATGTTGCCGATGGTGTTCAGCGATGCGGTGGGATCGTCGATGCAGCGCGGCATGGCGGTTGTGGTTGTGGGCGGCTTGCTGTACGCCACGTTCATGACGCTGTATGTGGTGCCGGTTATGTACGACATCCTGTATCGTCGCGTTCCTCGCGAGGTTGATTTGGGCGATGAGTCTATCGATGACGATCCAGGCGATGCCCAAGCATATTTGGAGGCAATGCAGAGCGCCCGTGCTTTAGCTGGAGTTAAGCCAAGAGTGGCCAATGCAGGTTCGGGAGGGAGTGCCGGAACAGCTTCGTGACAGGCATGGCTTTCGCAGAGGCAACCATTCACAATCCCCTCATCATTTGGGGTTTCTTTGGGGAAGAAGGAATGAACGTGTTACAGCATTGTGACGTTTTCGCTTGGGTATCCTGCTAGAATAAAGAAAGATAATAAGCGAGGCGCAGGGGCGCTTCGATACTGGGGCCTTTGCCGTATGGCGAAGGAGAAAGAGGGGCGAGAGCTATGAAGCAGTACAGGCGCGTATTTGCAGCACTCGATGGCGGCAGCACTCAGCAGGAAGTAGCCGAGCGCGCAATTCAGATTGCGAAGCTCAACCATGCAGAATTGATGTTCGGCCATGTAGTAGATTCGGTTCCCGATTCCTTGACGGGCACCGACTACAAAGAGCTTGCTGAAACGGTTCGCAACCGTCTGGTCGATTCCCTGGGCGATACGTTGAAGGCGGCCGAGGAAGATCCGGACATTCCTTCCGTAGAGGTTGTTGTTAAGGTTGGTCGTATTCAGGAAACCATTCACAACCTGATGATCAAGCCGTTTGAGCCCGAGCTGGTTATCTGCGGTGAGCGCGGTCTTTCGAACATCACCTACGTATTCGTTGGCAGCGTTTCCACTTATCTGATCAGGAACCTTCGCTGCGACGTTCTTGTTGTAAAGCAGGATTAGTCGGTTGCGCTGATCTACGATCAGCGCAACATGCTCCTGAGACGCGACGATGCTGCGCGGGATTCTGGCGGCACAGGGAAATTTCAAAGCCCATAGGGCGGCGCAAAGGCCAGCCCTATGGGCTTTTCAATCTCCCCGCACTCGCCAGAATCTTACTCGCTGACTCTACTGGTGCATGCCCCAAAGCTCGTTAACGTCCTTGTGGGCGTTTTTTATTGGGCCTGAGTTTCGATAGTAGAGCAGCATCGTCTAAAATAAGAAGCAGTGCGCCCGCGCGGTGCATTCTAAACACGCTAGAGTGGCCAGCAACCTGCTGGCTGAAACGTTACACACAGAAAGGCATGGCATGCAGCGCAACCATTACGATTTCCTTATCGTTGGCGCTGGCATCACGAGCGCCGTTTTTGCTCATGAAGCCGCCAAGATCGGCAAGACCTGCTTGGTCATCGACCGCCGCGATCACATTGCAGGCAACATCTACACGGAAGAAATCGATGGCATCAACGTGCATAAGTATGGTGCCCATATCTTCCATACGTCGCTTCGTCCCGTTTGGGATTACGTAAATCAGTTCGCCGAGTTCAACAACTATGTGAACTGTCCTGTTGCCAGCTACAAGGACGAGCTTTACAACTTGCCGTTCAACATGAACACCTTCTCGAAGATGTGGGGAATCAAGACTCCCGCTGAGGCGAAGGAAATCATTGAGCGCCAGAAGCAGGAAGCAGCCGAGCAGATTGGCGAAGGCGAGCCCTCTAATCTCGAGGAACAGGCGCTTTCGCTTATCGGCAAGGATGTATTCGAAAAGCTGATCAAGGGCTACACCGAAAAGCAGTGGGGCAAGAGCTGCACCGAGCTGCCTGCTTCCATCATCAAGCGCCTGCCCGTTCGCTTCATTTATGACAACAACTACTTCAATGACCGTTGGCAGGGCATCCCCATGGGCGGATACACTGCTATGGTTGAGCGCATGTTCGGCGATACGGAAATTTTGCTGAATACCGAATATCGTGAGTTCGTTGCTGAAAACGAAGGTATTGCCGACCGCGTTATTTACTGCGGCACCATCGACGCTTACTTCGATTATCAGCTTGGCGCGCTGGAGTATCGTTCTTTGCGCTTCGAGTCCGAGCGTATTGAATGCGAGAATTGGCAGGGCAACGCGGTGGTTAACTACACCGAGCGCGAGGTGCCCTTCACGCGCATTATCGAGCACAAGCACTTCGAGTACGGCACTCAGCCAACCACCATCATTACGCGCGAGTATCCCGCAAACTGGGAGCGCGGCGACGAGCCGTACTATCCTCTGAACGACGATCGCAACAGCGCCCTGTATGAGCGGTACGTTGAGCTTGCCAAGCAGGAAGGCAACGTGGTGTTCGCTGGCCGTTTGGGTGGATACAAGTACTACGATATGGACAAGGCCATCGACGCGGCATTTGATTTGGTGAATGCTGAACTTGGCGTTGACCTGAGGAAATAGGATTGATCTCCATTTTCTTGCATTGATATGTTGCGAGCCTGGTATGGTTGCCGAAAGGGTAGCTGGCCAGGCTCGCTGTGATTTGCGCCTAGCGAGAACGTTGGCGCCGCTGTGCTGGGCACGCCGTTCGGTTGAAAGGAAAACGTATGAGACTGATAGGGATACTTGCCGCCGCTGCTTTGGCGTGCACGTTGGCGGGTTGCGCAGCTCCGCAGCAACAGCCCGACCACTCTCAGCTCAAGGTGAATGATGCGGGCGTTTCTTCGGATGGCGGCGCCCAAAGTGGCGAAGGAGCCGAAGGGGGCGTTTCTTCTGCGGAGGAAGCTAAGCCGACGGCAAGTGAGTTGCGCGCGAAGCTGGATATAGCGGAAGACTATCGTTCCGACTTCAACCACGGCGAAAAAGGGGCCAGCTATCAGAAGTACATCGTGCTGCACGACACCGAAGTGGATAGCAGCGCGGCTTCTATCGTTAATTCATGGGAGAGCAGTGGCAACAAAGTGGCCTCGCAGTTCATCGTGAATAAAGACGGATCTATCGTGCAATGTGTGCCGATGGATGCCATTGCCCATCATGCCGGCTATGGCGACGCAGGTCACAACAGCGAGTATGGCGTGCCGGAAGATGGACGCGACGACAAAAGGGGAACCACTAAAGCTCCTTCGAAGAGCATTACCGACTACGGCATGAATTCGTATTCTATCGGTATCGAAATAGTGCACGTGGGTGGGCAGGGCGCCTATCCCGAAGCGCAGCTTGAAGCGATTGACGGGCTTATTGCCTACATCGATGCGTATTACGGCAGCGAAAGCACCATCATCGACCACAAAATGTGGCGTTCTGGCAACTCTGACACCTCGGCTGAATTCGCAACGTATTTAGCTAATTACCGCGATCATCGTACGCATAACTAACCGAATGGGAAAATAGGGACAGATATCGGATTCCCATTTATCCATAGTGCGCAAAAGCAAGGCTTCGTATGCGAGTTTTGAACCGCCTCCCGTTTCTTTATGTTCAAGAAGCGTGAGGCGGTTCGTTCATTGCGGGCGCGGCCCTGTGTGCTGGCTGGAAAACGGTACCTGCCCCTCCCTTATATTCCCGCCTGTTCGTGGAGAGTTTTATGCGCTTGCCGAAGCCGTTTCTTTCAACGTAAAAAGCGAGTAAACTAATATGGCTTATAGCTATGCGCTTCGACTGCTGCCTTGAGGGATATTGGGCGGTATGCGCCGTAGGTGCATAGTCGGCAATTGATACATTTCGCGCTTTTGCGCTTGCTGTTTGCTTGTTTGAAAGGGAGCCCAATGGCAGACAAGGTCGCAGTACTCATACCTTGCTACAACGAAGCCGTGACCATCGGCAAGGTGGTGGACGACTTCAAGCGCGTCCTGCCCGACGCCGACATCTACGTCTACGACAACAACTCCAAGGACGGCACGGCCGACATCGCCCGCGAGCACGACGCCATCGTGAAGTTCGAGGGGCGCCAGGGCAAGGGCAACGTCGTCCGCTCCATGTTCCGCGACATCGACGCCGACTACTACCTGATGGTCGACGGCGACGACACCTACCCCGCCGAGGCCGCGCCGGCGCTCCTGGAGCCGCTGCGCGCCGACCGCGCCGACA
>ENA-OPCD01002233-OPCD01002233.1-human-gut-metagenome-genome-assembly--contig:-NODE-2233-length-13954-cov-3.514569_pt1 | contig 13954 bp, 9 predicted proteins | sample MGYA00241560_ERZ501471 | MGnify/ENA primary metagenome ERZ501471 (study PRJEB25962, sample SAMEA2042578) | human gut metagenome | biome: human gut; feature: human-associated habitat; material: faeces...
CCTGCCAATGTAACCATACCGGTGTCATGCGGACGGGGGGAAAGTTCGGAGAAGTAAACGCCATTCTCGTGGCTCAAGAAGAATTCAACTCCCCAAAGTCCGGCTCCCGTCAAAGCGCGGGTCACTTTCTCTGCCATTTCCTCCGCTTCTTTCAGGTGAGCAGGGTCAATGTGCGCAGGCTGGAAACTTTCACGGTAATCGCCTCCTTTCTGCACGTGGCCGATAGGCGGACAGAACAACGTGGGACCGTTCTTTTGAGTAACCGTCAATAGTGTTATTTCACTGTCGAACTTAATAAATTCCTCAATAATGAGCTCGCGGATATCACCACGGCTACCACTGCATCCATACTCCCAAGCGTGTTCAAGTTCGTCGGCACTTTTCACAAGTGACTGTCCCTTACCGGAAGAAGACATCAACGGTTTCACCACACAAGGGAAACCTATTTTAGCAGCGGCAGCTTTCAGTTCGTCTAATGTCTTAGCGTAAAAATATCTGGCAGTTTTCAGTCCGAGTTCTTTAGCAGCAAGATCACGAATGGCTTTACGATTCATCGTGAAGTTAACGGCACGGGCACTGGGAACCACCTGGATACCTTCCTTTTCAAAATCATACAGACGTTCCGTACGGATTGCTTCAATCTCCGGAACGATAATGTCCGGCTGATGTTTCTTAACGAGACGCTCCAGTTCTTCGCCGTTCAACATATCGAATACTTCACATTCGTCGGCTACTTGCATAGCAGGCGCTCCGGCATACGAGTCACAAGCAATAATGTGCTGACCTTTACGCTGGGCAGAAATTACAAACTCTTTTCCTAATTCCCCGGAACCGAGCAACAATATTTTCTTCATTATTTTGAGTGTTTTATGTTAATGATGCAAAATTAGTACATTTCGATGAAATATGGCTTTTTTAGTGACGTACTTTTGGATATTTATTGTGAAAACGGAAACCTAAGCCGAGCATCAGATAATTAGGGGTCTGGAAGTTCTGAAGATTATAACCGATGTGGAGGAAAGTACTGCGGGTAATTCCTATTTTCAGGGCTAATATCTGATAAAGCCCCCGCAAGTCACCACGACCGAGCACATTGGCTCCGATGCCTACGCCGATTGTAAAATATGGCATCACATACTCTGCACGTCCCGACACGCCGAGTGATAGTTGATGCTGGATGCCCGGTTTCAGAAATTGACGTGGAGGAGGCGTGCCGTTTCCATTCGAATCGACAATATAATCTTCCATATAGGTATATACATTGGCACTACCGTCGTAAACTCCGTCGAGCGAGGCACCAACACGAAATTTATAACCGAGGTTGTACATCGGCGCGAAGTTGAATCCTGCCACCGGATAACTACCGGGCGAGGCAATCTGTCTCCCGTCTCCTATATATACCCCCTTTCGCCGCCATGAGCCGAATAATACCAGATCATAACTTATGTGACGCGGAAAGCGGGGAATAGCCGGCCGAAGCAGAGACTTTGTAAGTTCTTCTTCTGTACGGTTAAAGTTATACACCAATCCGATTTTGGCTCCGGTGGTATTTACCCCTGCATTCGGGAATTTGGTATTGCCATTAGAGAAATGAGTGAAATCACCGCCAATGATTAAGTCGAAATAACGGGAAAATGCCCAGTTCAGATAGATACCGGCATTAATATAGGCATTCATTCGCGAACCGACTGCACCATTATAGGAATTATAATCATTATCATACGGTTTCCAACCGGCGGACAGACCGAAGTTCCATTCGTAGTTGAGCGAAAGGCAGGGATTAAACCGGGCAATCCGCGCCCCCTGAAACACATAAAATGAGATAGGATCTCCAAGTTGTTTTTTATCTCCGAAGGTAGTGGCGGACAAGCCGAAACCTTGATAAGCTCCGCCATAGATGCGGTCGGCACAGGTGTTGGGACGGAATTGGAATGAATATTTCAAATGAGCGGCAAAAGAGGTCTGAATGGGTTGCCAGCGTTCGTTTTCTCCCTGCAAGAAGGGATTGGTAGGAAACACATATTGCGGACGGACTTCCACCCCCAAACGATGAATAAAGCGATGAGGAGTATGCACAGAGAGCGTATCAAATCCATACCTCGAGAAACTGCTTTGCCGGATTTCATAAATATCATTCTGCCGAACCTCCTGTGCATTCAAGGAAATCCCCGAAAAAAATAGTATTACGCAAAGAATGATGACCTCCCACTTTAATACCTTTGGTCTCATATAGGTTTGTTTAGTCTTTATAAATTGGTGGCGAACCTACAAATCAAGAGATTCGATGAATTTTGCCACATGATAACCGTCCATTAACCCATGGTGACAAGTGACGGAAATAGGTAACATCAACTTCTCCCCTTCCCGAAAATATTTTCCTGTGGATATTTTCGGTACGCTGTCACCCGAACGCATGTTCGTGGGGTGCTTCATGTCTGTAAAGGTGAGCCAGGGCACTGCCGAATAATGAATGGCATTGGGATGAAAAGTTCCTTCCTTATTCAATCCGGTAGTAGTTTGCAGTCGTTCCATTTCAGCTTTCGCTTTGAGGATAAAGGTCAGTTCATCGGGATCGTATTCAAAGGAAGCGAATGAGAATGTATGGTCGGCACGACCTACGGTAGCTTCGGGCAGGAGACTGTCATAACATACAACTTTTTCTCCTTCGATACGATAACGGAACTCTTCTACTTTGGCGGCAGCCGTGATGATACGATGCAGGAGCAAAAGGGAAAAGGAAACGCCTTTATTTTTGGCTTCCCGGTAAGCACGGGTACAGTCTACATTGACCGTTACACCGAAAAAAGGATCGTCAAAGGCACTAAAATGTTCAAAATGTTCTTTTCTGTTCCAAGTAGCAATATCAATAATCTTCTCAATCTGATTCATCTAAACACTCTTTTTATAGGTCTGTGGCATATAAACGACCGCTCAATCCTAAATTATCAAGCGGTCGCTTTCTCTAATATCTATAATTGGCTGTAATTATCATCTTGTTTTTTCAACATCTGATTACTGGTGTTGCTCACGCAACAAGTCATTTACAGTCTTTACCGGATTAAAGGTAGTAAGCGGTACTTCTACGAATACCGTATTCCAGTCACTCATGGCACCATTCCATAAGCCGGGAAGCTCAAGAGCCTTCAAGTCTTTACCATTCTTCGATTTATATGAAATGAAACCGGTTGCTTTATCTACAAATCTCACTAAGTCAAACTTATGTCCTTTGTAATCACGAACAGCACAAACCAAGTCTACCGGATTAAAGTGAGTTCCCTTCTCAAACATTTCCTTTTTTGCAGGGTCATTCATGTCAATCTGAGAACTTTCGAGGATTTGCAGGGAGATTGTTCCGTCGCTATTGTATGCCAGGAACGGACCACCACCCGGTTCGCCTACGTTCTTCACCATACCGCAGACACGCATCGGACGGTTCAACTTCTGTTTCAGATAGATCACCAACTCGGCGTCTTCGAGGTTTTTCACTTCGGGATTCTTGCAGAAAAGTTGTTTTTGCAGGAACTGAAGAATTTCCATAACTTGCTCATGCGTATATTTTCCACTATCAAGCAACTCAAGATACTCGAAAGCTTTTTTCTGCAAAGTTACCAGTACACCGGCAATCAGTTTCTTATAAGTCACTGTGTCAGCTTTCAGTTTATCGGGCACTACATTGTCGATATTCTTGATAAAGATAATATCGGCGTCAAGGTCATTGAGGTTCTCGATTAGCGCACCGTGTCCTCCCGGGCGGAACAACAGTTTACCGTTATCACGGAACGGTTGGTTGTCCATATCGGCTGCAATAGTGTCCGTGCTCGGTTTCTGCTCGGAGAAGGTGATGTAGTAATCCACTCCGTAGCGTTTCGCAAATTCTCCGGTCTTCTCTTCCACTAGTTTCTTGAATAGTTCGCGATGTTCCGTAGATACAGTGAAATGTACATTGACCTTGCCACTTTTTCCGGCAGCATACATAGCACCTTCAGCAAGATGTTCTTCGAGCGGGGTACGCGGGCCTTCGGGATATTTGTGGAATTTAAGCAGCCCTTTCGGAAGTGCACCGTAATTCAATCCGGCCGTTTCGAGCAATGCGGCTACCACAGCTTTATAATTGCCTTCTTCCAGTAGTCCCGGTATGTCTTTTCCGGCAGTACGCTGGCAGGCTACATTCAAATCGTCATAGAAAGCAAAATTCCTGATACCGTCAAAAAATGCCTGTTCGAACTTTGTAGTGGGCTTGTCATATTCGGCAGACAGAAACTCGAACAAGTTCTTGAACATACGACTCGCAGCACCCGAGGCAGGAACGAATTTCACAATAGTCTTATCTGTGTTCTTATATGCGTCCCAAGCAGCTAAATAAGCTTTTTGTTCTTCTGCATCGGGAGCTAAGATACCTTTCTCTATGGAAGCAGCCGCATCCAGTTTCAAAAAAGGGAAACCCGTCTGGAGGCATGCTAGTTGCTCTGCTATTTGCGCTTCCGTGATGCCTTTTTTGGCAAGCAACTCTTTGTCCTGTGTCGTTATCATACTATCTATTTTAATTAATTGATGCCCAAAAATACAAAATGTTATTTACTTCTTACCGAATAACCAAGAAAAAAAGTAATTTTACGTCGAATTAACAAGATTGAATATGGACGACTTTTTTACATCAGAGGAAAAAAAGGAGCTTTTTTCACTCTACCGGCATTTAATGCAATCCGCCGGAGACAGTATTTCCTGGAGGGATTGCCAAAAGTTAAAGAAACATCTAATCAAAGCCGCCCAATGTAACGGGTTGCAACGCAATAACTTCGGGATGAATCCCGTCATCAGAGATTTACAAACGGCTGTTATCGTAGCCGAGGAAATCGGAATGAAAGGTTCGTGCCTTATCGGAATCATGCTGCATGAAATTGTGAAAGCACATATCCTGAGCATTGAGGACGTGAACATCGAATACGGGGAAGATGTAGGCAGTATCATCAAAGGACTGGTGAAAACGAATGAACTGTACTCCAAGAGTCCGGCTATCGAATCGGAGAATTTCCGCAACCTTCTCCTGTCATTTGCCGAAGATATGCGTGTGATCCTGATTATGATTGCCGACCGTGTGAACGTAATGCGCCAGATTAAGGATACCGGAAACGAGGAAGACCGCGTCAAGGTTGCGAATGAGGCAGCATACCTATATGCTCCACTGGCACACAAGCTGGGGCTTTACAAGCTAAAGTCGGAGCTGGAAGACTTATCATTGAAGTACACCCAACGGGAAACGTATTATTATATAAAGGAGAAGCTGAACGAGACGAAAGCTTCCCGCGACAAATATATTGCCGCCTTCATCGAACCGATAAAAAAGAAGGTCGCGGAAGCCGGACTGACGTTCGACATTAAGGGACGCACCAAGTCGATACATTCTATATGGAACAAGATTCAGAAACAGAAGACTCCGTTTGAAGGGATTTATGACTTGTTCGCTATTCGTATTATCCTGGATTCCGATCCGGAACCCGCTAAGGAAAAGCAGGAGTGCTGGCAGGTGTATTCTATTGTGACGGATATGTACCAACCGAACCCGAAGCGTCTGCGCGACTGGCTCTCGATTCCGAAAAGTAATGGTTATGAGTCGTTGCACATCACCGTCATGGGGCCGGAAGGAAAATGGGTGGAGGTACAGATCCGTACCCGCCGAATGGACGAAATCGCAGAGCGGGGTTTGGCCGCCCACTGGAGATATAAAGGTATCAAAGGCGAGACGGGACTGGACGAATGGCTGACTTCCGTCAGGGAGGCACTGGAAAACGCCGACAACGATTCGATGAAGGTTATGGACCAGTTTAAAATGGACCTTTACGAAGACGAGGTATTTGTATTTACCCCGAAAGGGGATTTATTCAAACTTGCCAAAGGAGCTACTGTACTCGATTTTGCATTTCATATTCACAGTAAGCTGGGATGCAAATGCATCGGCGCCAAAGTGAACGGCAAAAATGTACAGTTGAAACAGAAGCTTAACAGCGGCGATCAGGTGGAAATCATGACATCGAACACCCAGACACCAAAACAGGACTGGCTGAACATCGTGACGACCTCTAAAGCACGCACCAAGATACGGCAGGCACTCAAAGAAATGGTGGCACGCCAGCACGCTTTCGCTAAAGAGACGCTGGAACGAAAGTTCAAAAACCGCAAACTGGAATATGATGAAGCGACAATGATGCGCCTTATCAAGCGTCTGGGATTCAAAAATGTGACGGAGTTTTATCAGAAAATAGCGGACGGAGCGCTGGATGTCAACGAGACGCTGGATAAATATGTCGAACAGCAGAAACGGGACAACGACACGCATGATGAAATTATTTACCGTAGCGCCGAGGGTTACAATTTGCAAGCCGCACAGGAGGAATCAACATCCAAAGAGGATGTGCTTGTGATCGACCAGAACCTGAAAGGACTGGAATTTAAACTGGCAAAATGTTGTAATCCTATTTACGGAGATGATGTGTTCGGATTCGTGACAGTGAGCGGAGGTATCAAGATTCACCGGGCAGACTGTCCGAATGCTACGCAAATGCGCGAGCGTTTCGGCTACCGGATTGTGAAAGCACGTTGGGCGGGTAAGTCGGTAGGTACGCAATATCCTATTACGCTGCGTGTTGTAGGGCATGATGATATCGGTATCGTAACAAATATCACTTCTATCATTTCCAAAGAGAATGGTATCACGCTGCGTTCTATCGGGATTGATTCCAACGACGGGTTGTTCTCCGGAACGTTGACTGTCATGGTAGGTGACACCGGACATCTGGAAGCTCTTATCAAGAAGCTACGGACGGTAAAGGGAGTAAAACAAGTAAGCCGGAATTAAGAACCGAATCTATATAAAAATAGTGACGCTATCCACAAGTAATAGCGTCACTATTTTTATATCATAGCGTCATAATGCCGTAGGGATAATGAGGCCTTATCTCACTTTCTTTTTGATATAATATGGATACGTTATCAGCACAAAGAACAGTAAGGCGACCGAAGCAACGATTTGTCCTATGTAAAACATTTGATCGGTATCCGTATCCATATAGCACGCAACAGCAATTCCAAGTGTAATGCCGGCTTCACCAGCCAACAGATGAGTTGTATTGGCTGTACCCCGTTGACAATGGTGAGACAGTTTTACGAACATCACCAGAAATTCCGGCATTATCAGTCCTAATCCCAATCCCAGCAGAACGGAAGAAATACCGCTAGAATAACCTGCTTTCAACAGGCAGATTGCCAGTATCTCCAATCCGAGTCCCATAATCACCAACCTCAGCGTTTTCTCTTTCAGGATAAACAAGCGAGCGATAACCAGGGAAGCCAGATAGCCCATTCCCACTCCGGCGAAAAAGGGCATAGATACACCCGTATCTCCCAGTACGATATCGTTGAGGGAAGGATGTACAAGCGGAATCAGTAACCCCGGTATAAACGTTATCAGGATCAGGTTTATGGCAGGAACCCACCCGCGAAGCAGCAGAAAGCGGTCGAATGAATACAGCTTAGTGACAAACGGTGCACGAAAGGGAACATAAACACCGGCTACTGTCAGAATCCCCAAAGCACCAGTGGTAACGGATACCGTTAGCAAAGTCTTAAATGCATAGTGTTGGTCGAACCAGACGCCGAGGATAATTCCGAGAATCATTCCCAGTCGTGCTATCCATGAAAAACTGACGTTTCCGGCACTACGAAGCGTAGAGTTCGTAATGTCAATGGCTAGCGTAATTCCTGCGGTAGTAGCGATACCGAATGCCAGTCCCTGCACGGTGCTCAGCAGGATAAGTTCCGTAATGTTTGTCACAAAAGCATAACCTACCGTTGCCGCTACCATAAGGGCAAAAGAAAACAGGCATACATTCTTACGTTTGTATGCATCTACCAGATAGGCATGAAAAGGACCGATAAGGAACATTCCCAGCGTGAAAAAGAGAAAGATAACCCCTGTCTCCGTCACCGGCAATCCGAGACGTTCCGACATTTCAATGGGAAGCACCGGAAACAACACGTACAAGGATATAAACAACAGCAAATTAGCTACACATATCCGCATAAAATGAACTGTCCACAATTTAACTGCCATATATTATCTTAATATTGTTCCTTCTCGTTGGGGAAGTAGCAATTCTTCACGTCGGATACGTAACGGCTAATCGCGTCGGTCATTACCGTGTATAAATCGGCATAACGGCGAAGGAAACGCGGACGGAATCCGTTGTTCATCCCAAGCATATCCTGAATAACCAATACCTGACCGTCTACATGACCACCGGCACCAATACCGATAATAGGGATTGTCAGTTCGGCAGCTACACGTTCGGCAAGAGTAGCGGGAATCTTTTCGAGAACAATGGCGAAGCAACCCGCTTCTTCAAGCAGATGAGCGTCACGAATCAGTTTGTCCGCTTCAGCATCGTCCTTGGCACGCACAGTATAGGTTCCGTATTTATTGATTGACTGCGGCATTAGTCCCAAGTGTCCCATGACCGGAATGCCTGCACTGATAATACGTTTCACCGTGTCGATGATTTCTTCTCCACCTTCCAGTTTCAATGCGTCTGCATGGCTTTCTTTCATAATACGGATAGCAGAAGCAAGGCCTTCCATTTCATTTCCCTGATAGGAACCGAAAGGCATATCGACTACCACCATAGCACGTTTTACTCCGCGAACCACGGATTTAGCATGATAAATCATCTGGTCGAGAGTGATAGGCAATGTAGTCACATTACCCGCCATTACATTAGAAGCGGAGTCGCCTACAAGGATTACATCCATTCCCGCACCGTCTACAATTTGTGCCATAGTGTAATCATACGCAGTAAGCATAGATATTTTTTCGCCTCTCTGTTTCATTTCAACCAGGCGATGAGTAGTCACTTTTCTTGTATCATCTGATATATAACCAGCCATGTCTTTTAAATTTTAAATTAAAAACTAAAGTACCATAATAGCGTCGGACGCTATCAAAAATTGCGGCAAAGTTATAACATTTAATTCATAACTGGGAAAGAAAAACAAGAAATCCTTTCAATCGTTCTCTAAAATTGCCTTGCAACGATTAAAAGGATAAACTGAAATATTGTAGGAAATAGCGTTAACGTTGCATCGTAAGCAATTTTTCGTAGGTCATTTCCGCAAAGTCATCTATTATATAGTGTGCTTTTCCGGTAATGGCCTTTCGTGTGTTAGTAGTGGCGAGACCGATAACGGTAGCACCGGATGTCATTCCGGCTTGCAACCCGTGGAAAGAGTCTTCAAATACGTAGGTGTTTTCGGGAGTCGCACTGAATACTTCCATACCCAACAGGAAACAATCGGGAGCAGGCTTGGAATGGGCGAACATCTCGCCGGTCAGAATTCGGTCTACCATTCCTTTAAATTCGGGGTGAGCGTTATAAACATTCTGCATCTTATCTTCATTGGAACTGGTCACCACCGCTATCTTTGCACCATGACGGCGAAGGTCAGCGATAAAAGCTTCTACACCGGGAATATATTCGTAGGACATCGCTTTCTCAAAGAGATTGAGGCGGGCGGTTATTTCTTCCTGAGCTTCCAGTTTGTCCGAGAAATATTTCTCATAGATTTGTGTCAATGTTTGCCCTTTAATACAGCGGCCGAAGTCTTCTTCCCCTAGGTACTTATGCCCTTGCTCGTTCCAAAAGACAGTATACTGGGTTTCGGTGTCCATAATCACACCGTCAAAATCGAATAATACTGCAATTATTTTTGTTGTATCCATAGCTAAACTTTCTTTTTACCTTAAACGTTAAACCTTGTGTATTGACTTGTGCAAAGTTCCGAATAATCATCGAATCAGGCAAATTATTCGTACCTTTGCACTACTTAAAAAAACGTAACTTTCGTTTTTCATCCAACATTAAAGATTCAGACGCATGAGTAAAAACGACCCGCATATATTAGGAAAAGAGAGTATCGGCAAACTGCTGTTGCAGTATTCTATCCCTGCCATTATCGGGATGACAATTACTTCTATCTACAATATTATTGACAGCATATTCATCGGGCACGGTGTAGGCGCCATGGCTATCGCCGGACTGGCGGTGAGTTTCCCTCTGATGAATCTGGTGGTTGCCTTCTGTACACTTGTTTCTGCCGGAGGTTCCACGCTCGCATCTATCCGGCTAGGGCAGAAAGATATGAAAGGGGCTACGGAAATCCTGTCGCACACGTTAATGCTTTGTATCACCAATTCTTTCTTTTTCGGAATATTGTCTTTTATCTTCCTCGATGATATACTGGTCTTTTTCGGTGCCAGCGCAGATACGCTGCCTTATGCCCGCAGCTTTATGCAGGTTATTTTATTGGGAACACCGATCACGTATACGATGATCGGGCTGAATAACGTGATGCGTGCCACCGGATATCCGAAGAAGGCTATGATTACTTCCATGGCAACGGTGCTCTCCAACATCATCCTCGCTCCTATCTTTATCTTTCACTTTGAATGGGGAATGCGAGGAGCTGCCACGGCAACAGTCATTTCACAGTTGATCGGTATGGTGTGGGTAGTGAGCCATTTCTTCAAGCAGGACAGTACGGTACATTTTGAAGGGAAGGTATGGAAGATGAAGCGTAGAATCGTCGGCAATATCTTCGCTATCGGCATGTCGCCGTTCCTGATGAATGTATGTGCTTGTGTCATAGTAATCATTATCAATAACAGTCTACAAAATCATGGAGGCGATATGGCTATCGGGGCATATGGTATTATCAACCGGTTGCTAACGCTTTATGTAATGATTGTGCTCGGATTAACTATGGGAATGCAGCCTATTGTAGGCTACAACTTCGGAGCACAGAAGATAGACCGGGTGAAACAGACGTTGAAACTGGGAATTGTTTCGGGGGTGGTTATCACCAGTAGCGGATTCTTTATCTGTGAACTTTTTCCCCATGCAGTATCGGCCATTTTCACAGACAGCGATCATTTGATCGATCTTGCCGTCGACGGGCTTCGCATCACGGTGATTATGTTCCCATTCGTAGGAGCACAAATTGTTATCGGTAACTTCTTCCAAAGCATCGGCAAGGCTAAAATAAGTATTTTCCTGTCGTTGACACGGCAGTTGCTTTATTTGTTGCCTTGTTTGTTACTTTTCCCTAACTGGTGGGGATTGAAGGGGATCTGGATTAGTATGCCGGTGTCGGATGCGTTGGCATTTATCACGGCGGTAGTCAGTTTAATAATCTATATCAAGAAGGTTTCCAAACAACATCCGATAGCAGAATAAGGTAGTATCTACCCTATTCTGCCTATTATTTCTATTCGGTTTTGATACTCTTTACCGGATTTTCATTGGCAATATACCATGCTTTGAGTACCACACAAAGTATAATCAGCAATTGAACAAATAAGGCTGTACCTATAAAAAGTAACGGGTTCCAATCAATCTGTTCTGCAAACTGGTCGAGCCATGCCCGTCCTGCAAAATAAGACACAGCCGTACCTATCAGGATAGAAATGACGGAAACGCAAAGAATATCGCGTGTCAGTAACCTCAAGATGTGTGAGGCTTCTGCTCCGTTCACCTTCCGGATAGCTATCTCTTTGCTCCGGCGTTGAGTTTCATCGTTCACATAGCCAATCAGTCCCATGATGACAATCAGCAGAATGAAAGCAGAAGTAATCCAGACGGAATTGCGGAAACGATACACATCTTTATATACACCTTTTATTATATCATCAACCAAGACAAAGCGTAAAGCGACATTCGGGAATGTATTTTCCATAAACTTATTCAGACGTTTCAGATTTTCATCATACGGCTCTTTCAAACGGACATCAAATACATGATTGGCATTCTCCGATCCTATCAAGACAATAGGTGCCTGAGTTGAAAAGAAGCTATAGTTGCGGACATCCCGGAAGACACCGACAATCGTACCCTGTATATCATTCAGTTTCTTTCCTACCGCCCCATCTGTCCATTTCATCAGACGTACCAACTCTTCATTCACCAATAAATCGTCCTGTTTCTTAAGAGTGCTGCCTTCGATAATCTTTATTCCCATTACTTCGGGATAGTTATAACTGCAATAATTAAAGTTAAGTGTAGCGATTCTTTTACCGTCATTACTCATCAGTCCGCGTGTCCAGTACTGTCCGATTACTCCGCTTGTGGCAACAGCCACTCCCTCTACCGTAGGCTGGCGACGCAGTTCATCGGTGACATGCTCTACCGTTTCTTTCGGCAACCAGGTTCCTGCCTGAACCAGTCCCGGAACGTTTATTCCCATATCGCGGCTCATCAGATGGTTGTATTGCAGGAGCGTTACCAGCAACAGCCCCAAAACAAAGGAGACACCTGTGAACTGTATAAACAACAACGAACGTTTCCAACCCGTTTTACCATCAGAGTAACGACGGAACACCTGCGTGACTGGTATACGCGAAAACAGCCGTCCCGGTATGCCACCTGCCAAAAGGAAAAGTATCACAATCGTAAGCAAAGGCACCCATAGTGTCTCCCACGCAAAAAGTGAGGATAGACGGACAGAAAGCAAATCTTCGATTATTTCATGTGCGTTGACTATCAGCAGAAGACTAAGAAGTACGGAAAAGATAACAAGGATTCCTGTTTCTGCCAAAAACATGCCGAAGATATTTCCGGAACTGGCACCACTGCATTTATGTACTCCTACTCCTTTGGCACGACGGCTTAGGGTGGCAATAGATATCAGCATATAATTCATGATGGCCACAAAGAAGATAGCGAATCCCAGAAAGCCATATATGATCAAACGCTTCTGCACATCGGAAGATATCAAATGATACTTCACCAATGGGATGACACTGAAATTCATTTTCCAGTCATCATACTGGGCAGGAGTGTATTTCTCGATTACCCGTTGGATGTTGTCATTCACCTTGTCAATATCCGCAGCATTACGCAGGCGAAGAAACGTGTAAAAGACATCATTTCCCTTCCAGCCATATCCTCCCTGATATCCTCCATCCCGATGGACGGAGACAACAAAGTCGTGAGTGAGCACCGTATTCTCCGGCATATCCTTGTATACACCACGAATAGTAAAATCATTTTGCCTGTCTGCTTTAAGAATTTTACCGATAGGGTCCGCATCTCCAAACGTTTCACGGGCAAAATGCTCTGACACAAACACACTTCCCATATCTTTCGGGTTCCCTTTTAAGACAGGGATACCAAAAGTCTGGAAGAAACAAGTATCAGCGTATATATAGTTAACGTCCGATAATAATTTGTCTTCGTAATATATACTCATCCCTTGTCCGGTGAGGACACAACTGGCAAACTCTATTTCTTCGGGCATATCCTGCGCCAAAGTAGATGCAACCACATCAAAAAGTGTGTAATCATAATTGTTGCCGTCGTCTCCCATTGTCTCCCCCGTGCTAAGGTTAGTGGTCAGGCAACGTGCAATAGCCAGTCGTTCCGGTTCCGGATAACAATGTTCATAACTCAATTCAAACGCAATCTGCGAAAAGAGTAAAATACCAATAGTAAGTCCCAGCGAAAGAGAAATTATCCTGATGATATTTGTGCCGCGTTCGCGCAGTAAGGTTCGGATGCTATAATAGATTTGTCTCATTGTCGTTCCGGTTTATGCCGTTACACTTGCCACTACACTACCGTCAAACAGATGTACGGTACGATGTGCGAAACTCGCATCGTGCTGTGAGTGCGTTACCATGATAATGGTGGTTCCCTCCTTGTTCAGTTCTGTCAGCAGGTTCATTACTTCCGCGCCATTCTTGGAATCCAGATTACCGGTAGGCTCATCGGCAAGGATAAGCTTTGGATTAGTCACTACCGCACGGGCAATTGCCACACGTTGTTGCTGACCGCCGGAAAGTTGTTGCGGGAAGTGTTTGGCACGGTGGCTGATATTCATCCTTTTCAGGATGTCTTCTACCATGCGGCGG
>ENA-OPCD01002234-OPCD01002234.1-human-gut-metagenome-genome-assembly--contig:-NODE-2234-length-13953-cov-4.754281_pt1 | contig 13953 bp, 9 predicted proteins | sample MGYA00241560_ERZ501471 | MGnify/ENA primary metagenome ERZ501471 (study PRJEB25962, sample SAMEA2042578) | human gut metagenome | biome: human gut; feature: human-associated habitat; material: faeces...
ACTTTATGACTTCTTGAATACTTCCCGAAAAAGAAAAGCCGCCGTCTGTGACAGCGACTTTTCTATTTAGCGGGTAAACCGTCCGAGAAAACATTGTTTCTGCCTGCTTGTTAAGGTCTGTATGGTAATCGCTCAGCTTGCTGGTAGTCAGCAGTTCAACATACAAGCGAACCTTACACTGAGGTGTCGAAAGAAACTCTAAATCCGCATTATCATTTACAGCAGGGTACTATAAAATAAACAAATAACCGATGTTTATAGCACACTGTCATTATTCATATTGACCAACGGCTATTGCTTATGTTATTATTGGAGTATAATAAAGGATTTTTATACAAAAAAAACACAAACAATTTTATATTTTTATTTATAAAATATGTGAATCATAATTTAAATTTTAGGAAATGAGGTGAATTTTTTAATTAAAAATCAAATAAAAAGAATATCGATATGAATAAAACTTAATGCACCCTACTATTTATTTAATCTATAAACAACTATTTATTTGGTTATAATAGCAGCTACATTTACCACAATTTGGAAAATCGGTTCAAAAATTGAATAAAATACACAGTTGGATTGGCATGCCGCAGCCAATTCTGTAAGTATAGGGGTTAAATCCACTACAACTAAGTCTGGGAACCAGTATACTATGTTAACAACTTTTAGTTTAAGAGATTATTACGACTGGGGAAATGATACATTTTACTTTCCAAGTCTTAAAGTTCCGTCAATAAAAGAACAAGATTTAAAAGATTTGCATTATTGTGGACGTGCAAAAAATTTTGAAAGTATTGGCGATAATTATATTGTAAAAACTGTTTGGAACGAAAATCAAAGTGTTGACCAGGCAACCATAACAGTTGTTTCTTACTAGATCGTGGAGGGCATTTATCAATGAAGAGAAAAATAATAATTGTAGTACTTGTTCTGCTTTGCTTTGTTAGTATTATTTTAGGCGTTTATTTCATAGTTCACAATAATTCATCGGATAAGTATACGCTTGAAAGTATTCGCTATGAGTATTTGAATTCAGACAGAAAAGTTGTTGCTGCCGTTAATGATGTTGATATTACAAACAAAGAACTGTGCTTAATTCAATATTCAAGCCATACAAATAAACCGCTTGAAAAGGCTATTGAGCAAAAGGCGATTGTTCAATTGGCAGAGGCTGATAGCTTTTCACTAAGCGAGTCGGAAGAAAATAAGGAAATCGAATATATAACTACACAATATGAAAAATTAAATTTGCCGGATAATGAAGAAAACAATGCCTTTTGCGATGCTCTGATTAAAGAGCATTTAGAAATGACTACCTCTGTCAAATACCAATACCATATACAAAAACAGATTATGCGTCAAAGTTTCAGTAGTGATAATAAAGCTATAAATGAAAAATATGAAAAATATAAGTCGATTTATAAAGAATGGGAGGATGGAGGCAAGGAAAATTCAAAGTTATATAAAAAAATATGGTCATTAAGAGAGGAGATAGCTCAAGATTATATTGATTATAGAATAGATCAAATCCAAATTGAAAAATACTAATTACTAAAAGCTCGATAGAAAACTGAACTGCCCCAGATTGTGCAGATAGTACAAAAAAGAAAGCCTAAGGTAAAGTAATTAAATTTTAAGCAACAAACTGATTTCGTTTTTCAAGCGGAGTCAGTTTTGTTTTAGTTTGAATACGGTAATTGTTGTAGAAGTTGATGTATTCGGATATGATGAGGCGAGCCTCATCATGTCCGGAAAGTTTCACTCTGTGAGATTGTAAAATAAAGTGTGTAAGTTAGAAAAAACTTGCACACTTTTTTGAATTTTTAAAAGAGTGTGCTACAATGAAAGAAAGAACAAAAAAGGAATGAGCCAACGGGATATTGTCGAAACGATAGAGGATATCTATGGCTTTGAAATCTCTCACGAAACGATATCACAAATTACGGATTGCGTTTTAGATGAGCTGGGTGACTGGCAGAACAGACCTCTGAAAAGGATTTACACGTTTTTATTCGTTGACTGTATGTATGTCACAATCAGAAAAGAGTATGAAAGCAAGAATTACGCAGTATATACGATATTAGGCTATGATACAGACGGAGAAAAGGACATTTTAGGCTTATGGCTTAATGAAGGCGAAAGTAAACATACGTGGATGCAGATATTTGACGAACTGAAAACAAGAGGCGTAGAAGATGTGCTGTTTATCAGTATGGATGGTGTATCAGGACTTGAGGAAGGTGCAAAAGCAATTTTCAAGGATGTAGAGCAGCTTTTCGCTTACGGCAGTGCAGTAAGAAAAGTTATGTACACCACCAATGCTGTTGAAAGCATCAATTCAAGCTTCAGAAAGGTTACCAAAAAAGGTGCATTTCCAAATGAAAATGCATTGCTAAAATTGCTCTATCTCAGAATTACGGAGCTTTACAAAAAAATGGAACGGCAGCAAGGTTCAGAACTGGGCTATGGTCAGAAATCAGCTTGCAACCAACAACATAACGACCTTCCCATCTGCCGTCTTTTCGTTTATAAATACTGCTTCCATATTTGGACATTTGATTTCCTCCTTTCACTTTAAAATAAGAATAAATTTCACATAATTGTTTTGAGATAAATTAACTGTATTTGAATAGAAAAAACTAAACATTTATATTAGTTGACCTATAGATAAAAATGTGATATTATACTATTGTAAATAAGTATGTGTAGATGTAATAGTTCTGCGAAAAACCAATTAAAGTTATGTTAACTTGACCTAATATGAATTGCAAGTAAAAAAGCGATCTGTTTATTACAGAACGCTTTAGTTTTTTTGATGGCTACCTTTGCATTTTTGATGGATAAACAATATAAAAGCCCTTGTGTGCTCTGCCAGCAAATATACATTTTAAATAATACAGTTCAAATTTTTCGGTTTCAGAATTTATATCAAAACTATATTCCATAAATTGCTTCTAATCAATTTCGATTTTAAAACAAATAGGGTAGTTATCGCTAAATCGGCTGTTTGCTTTAACTGTTAATTTAGTATCGCTTCTTTCAAATTCGAGCTTTTCGCCGGTTGAAAGAAGTGTAATATTTTTAATTATAAAATCAGGTCCGTTTTTCTTTTTAAGTGTTTTTATTACAGCGTCCTTACCGTTAGGGCGCATTTGAAATGCGTAGATATACCCGTTTTTATATGTAAATCGAAAATCTTTATTTGTAAATTTCTTTTCACTTGAATCTTGGAAAAATCCCGCTTTGTTATTGACTTTTCCTTCGCCAAAGGTTTTCCAAAATGTTGTGTTGTAAATTCCTTCACCGTTTAGTTTAAGCCAAGCGCCTAATTGTTTCAGTACAGCAGTTTCTTCATCTGTAATTGTACCGTCGGCTTTTGGGCCTACATTCAAAAGTAACATTCCATTTTTGCTTACAATATCTATTAAATCAGTAATAATGTGCCTTGCTGATTTGAATTCGTTGTTTTTTGTATATCCCCACGAGCGTTTGCCTATCGCAGTATCGGTTTGCCAAGGAATAGGGGATATATCTGTTAAAGCGCCGCGCTCAACATCAAAGGTTGCCACAGTAGGTGGAAATGCCTCATGCTTATAGTTGATGGTAACCTCTTCGCCCCACTCCTCTGCTCTGTTGTAGTAATAAGCACACAGCTTTTTAAGAAACGGCTTAAAGGAATGGTTGTGAATCCACCAGTCAAAATACAGAATCTTTGGCTGATATTTATCAATCAGTTCACAGGTGCGCACAAGCCAGTCCTCAAGCCATTCTTTACTTGCACCGATGGAATAAGTATCTGCTGTCGTTTTGTGTATTGTATGGCTGTCCCATTCAGGGCAATAAACAGCGGGTCCGTAAAAATCTCTGTACTTTTCATCATTTACATCACTGTCAAATGTTCTGCCCATATTCATAAAGAAATAATGCTCGGCTCTGTGTGTTGATGCACAGAAGGTCAAGCCATTATTCTCACACGCTTTCTTTATCTCGCCCGTAATATCTCGGCAAGGTCCCATTGCTTTGGCATTCCAGCGGTTAAATACTGTATCATACATAGCAAATCCGTCATGATGCTCACACACAGGCATAACGAATTTTGCACCGCTTTCCTTGAAAAGTGCTGCCCATTTATCTGCATTAAATTTTTCAGCCTTGAACATAGGGATAAAATCCTTATAACCGAATTTATCCTGCGTACCATAGGTTTCTCTGTGATATTCAAATTCACGGCAGTTTTTATCATACATTGCTCTTGAATACCACTCACTGCCGTAGGCAGGAACACTATAAATACCCCAGTGAATAAAGATTCCGAGCTTGCCGTTATGATACCAGTCCGGCGTTTTATGATTGGATAAAGACTCCCAACTATCTTTATATTTCCCGTTTGTGATTACATCATCTATCTGCTGTAAGTATTCCTTAGTTGTCATAATTTTTCCTCACGCAAAGCATTCTATAATCTCTGCACCCTTTCTGACAAATGCAACAAATTCATCAATTTCTGCTGTAACAGTATGATAATCCTTATAATATTACAATTTTAATTATATCGTAGAAAAAGCATAATATCAACAAATAAAGAGCAATTGTCCCAAAAAGCGAACTATTGACAGGGGAAAAAGCTTTCAAATGAAAAAAGGCTGGAGCATCGCTGCTCCAGCCTATACTATTGATTTACTTGTTTATATACTTAACATACTTTTTAACATTACTGATAGAATCGGAAGCTTTTACTTCTGTTGATGATTCTTTAGCTTCAGTTTTCTTGTAGTAATAAGTATATACCGGCTCTTGATAATACCAGCGTGTGCCGTATGAAACATCATCATATTCTCTGGACAGCCAAACAATATAATAATTTGTGCCATTATGATAATATCTATATCCTGCATGTCCGCTGTAGTCCTTGTGGTATGTCAAAGCAGATGTGACATCATACTCTCTATAATTACGATATGTATTGCTCTGTGCATAACTAAAACTTGTGAAAGCTGAGTTTGCATAATGATAATATACATAGTGATGTGTTCTGCTCGTCTCATACTGTTCACTCCAAACATTTCTTGCACCATTGCTTGGATTTGAATATACAGGACCTTGAGTACCGCCCCAACCGGTTCTCTTAGTATCGTACTTAGTCCAACCGGACATACTTGACGAACTTGAAGAAGTTTTAGATGTAAGATCATATGTCCATTTTTGATCTACAACGCTTGCACCTTTAGGAAGTGTAGACTCAAGTACCCAATCAGAAGTAGGATTTTTCGTCCAATGAGCATATAAAGTTACATTTTCTGCTGAATTAAACACAGATGACTCAGTAATCTTGTTTCCGCCGGTCTTTGCAGTATACCAACCATCGAAGGTATAATAATCTCTTGTCGGAGTTGGTAATGAACCGTAGGTTGAACCATAAACAACTGTCTTACTTGACTCGTTTACAACACCTTCGTTAGCATTAAACGATACCGTAAATACGCCCTTAAGATATTTGTTGAATTCATCTACAGTAATACCGACAATCTTTCCTGTAACTTTCAATAAGTTCTTACCTGAAAGAATATCCTTTTCGGATGTAGCAATTAAAAGATTGCCATTAACCTTCAAAGAAGTAGCTAAAGCCGGATCAATTTGACTCAATGAGATCTGTTTGCAAAGCATGGAATTACCGGTAGAAGCGGTTAATTCACATTCGCCTCTAAGAGCTAAATTTGTCTTATCTGCAGTAAGTGCAAGACAAATGCCCGGTGATTTAATTGTTGTTTCATGCAATTCAACATTAGGCGAAGAAATCGTCAATGGAGTTTGACCATCACAAACAAAATTCATTCTGTTTATGATTGTCTTCTTGGCATTAGAAACAATCCTTAAATTGTTATAAGTTTTGCCAAAGCCATTGATTGTAAATGTCTCCATTGTGTTTGGAATTGTGAGAGTAGAGTTGTTCAAATTGGTACATTTATCAGTAACTCTTAGATAAACTTCTTTTGCACCCGAATTTACCGCTGCTTCAACTATACTCTTATTAGCTGCAGAAACTGTCAACAAAGTCTTGTTGCTTACAATGTTGGTTCCAAGACTTGTGATATTTGCACCAATGGTTAATTCTTCCATACTTGTGCAACCTGCGAAAGCATTGCTTCCGATTTTCTTTATACCGGCAGCATTAACAAATTTAAGAGCCGTACAATTCTTAAATGCATTAGCAGGAATTTCGGTAATATAATCAGAGAGTTCAACACCGGTTATATTTTTACCGGCAAAAGCTGAAGCACTGATACCTGTAACCTTAATAACACTGTTTGTACCGTCTTTATTATCGATTACTTTGTATTCAGGAATAACAACATAATCATCTGTTCCTGTGTAATTTGTAATAATGCCGGATTTAGATACTTCAAGTCCGTCACTTTCGCAAACACGGTTTGCAACATATTTTGTGATATCCATAGGAATATCAAATTGAATCAACGAGCTTTCGTTGTCATCATAAGATGCAGTTTGGTATGAATAATCTTCATACTCATACATCTTATCATCCATAACACTATATGTATTTGTGAAATAAGATTTAGAAGCAATATCATAACCTACAATTGCAAATACATGAGCTGTACCAGCCATTATCCAACGATGATAACCAGACATTGTATTTTGGGTTGTATAGGTTTCGGTTACTTCTTCACCGGTAGCGGTAGAGTAGGTAACGGCAGATGAATACTCATCTGACTTTGATTCAGAAGCTTGAGTGCCCTGAGTGCTGCTTTGAGAATCAGTATTGATATAACTCTTACCGATATTATATTCTTGACTGATCTTTTCAGAGATAGCTTTTGATGCGGTAGAACTTTGTCCTACTTCAGAACTACCACCATAACCGGATTCATTATTCCAGCTTGCTGTGGAATTTTTAGTTGTTGATGATGATTTTGAAGAATTATAACTTGCCGAATCGGTATTGTCCGTTTGAACACGAGAAGAAGAGGATTCCTTATCTGTTCTTGAAGCACTTAATCCAAGGCCTATTTCTGTCTTGTTTTCAGCAGATATGCTTACAAAATCGACAGGGACTTTTGCTCCGATAGTTGTAGTGTTCTTTATATCAAGATTAGCTGAAACATTGGTTTCTGTACTCGTTGAATGCTTGTCGTCAGTTTTCTTATTTCTTACTGATGAAAGCATAGCCGAACTTGAACTTGAATCACTTTGTGTGATTGAATCCGAACCGCTCGATCCGCTACTTACATACCAATTGTTGCTTTGATTCTTATAATAACTATTGATTTGTTCTTGTGTAACCGAATTTTCCTTTGCCCAACTTTCATTTACAGTTGTTGAGTCAGACCATTCTTTTGCAAGTGTCCATGAATATGAATCAGTAGTAGCTTTCTTAACTGTATTGGTGTATTTATCCATACAGTCTTGACTTATAGATTTCTTAAATGTTTCTGTATGTGTTTTAGTAACGCCATTAGAATTTATTTTACCAAAATCATGAACAACTGAAAGCGGTACATTTCTGATTTCACCGATATTATATACAAAGAGAATTGTATTCGTATCGCTGTCTTCGTACATTAATGGAGTTCCATAGTCTTTATAGGTCCATGCTTGATTTCTCTCACTTATCCAGTTGGCAGTATATGTTTTTGCACCTACTGTACCGGCAGGTATGTTTTTGATTACATTACCATTATCATCGGACCAACCAGAGAAAATATAACCATCAAGTTTTGGAGATGGAAGAACATGTTCTTCATCTACGGTATAGGTTTCTGAAGCAACCGGAATTAATTCAGATGAGAAATTTACTTTATAAGTAAGCTTCTCCCATCTTGCATACAAATCAATATTGCCTGTAGTTCCTGCAGGAATTGACTTAATGTTTTCAGCTGCATCACCTGATGGCAAGTCATACCATCCGAGGAATTGATAACCTGGAACAGACGGATTTGCAAATTTAGAAACGCCTTGTTCACTTGTATATGTAGCAGGATTGTCATTTTGAATTGTCTGTTGAGCTAAGTATTCATCTCCGTTACTAATGTGATAAGTGATGGAATACTCTGTTTTTTGAAGTTTAGGAATGACTTCTTGTTTTTTAAGAACAGTTTTGCAAGTTGAGCAATGAGAACCCTCAGTTAAGCCGGTCTTCTCATAAGTAGGATCTACGGCTGCATCGATAACTATAGTATGTCCTTTTGCTTTTATAACAGTATCCGCCTGTGATACTACATTATTGCCATCTTTATCTGTGAAATACTTTTTACAAGATGAACAGTACCAATATGCAATATTACCATTTTCAGTACAAGTAGCCGCTTTAGCAGCTGTTGCAGTCATTGTGTGAGTATGAACATTACTTCCTCCCGGAACTAATGTAACACCATAGCCTTCGGCATCTACAACATATCGTCTGATTAAAACGACATCTTTCATTGTAATTTCGCCGTCACCATTTACATCTGCAGCCAACTTATTAGCTGTAACACTATAACCGGTAACTAATCTTCTTACTAAAGTGACATCCTTAAGATCAATAGTTCCGTCACCGTTGATATCGCCGGGAATGTAATCGATAATAGTAACACTGCCATTATTGATTGTAACCGGAATATCGTTCAAATCTGAATCAATGATATTTCCGTTTTGATAAGAAAGCTTTACATTGAGCTTTGAATTTGCACTTACGCCCTTATCTACTGAAAATGTCAAAGTCAAGATAGTTCCGTCTTTGATATCTTCATCGGCAATTTCAAGAGCATCCCATCCAAATTTACACGGCGAATTGTAGTTTTCCGGTTTAGTCATTGACAGAGCACTAAATGCATCTCCGGATTTTGAGTCGATCAAAGTCAACCCTTTGTCATAAGTCACAGTAAAGTTTGCAGCCAGGATGCCCGGATTGTTTTTAACATTGATGTTTACTTCAACATTAGAACCCGGAACAGCATTAACACTTTCAACTGTAACAGTTGCAGCATTAGCGGCACTTGCAATCATTGATGCAGGAAATACAGTTAACATCATCAGCAATGCCAAAAATACCGACAACAACTTTTTAGTTTTTGCCATAGTTTCTCATCCTTTCATAAATATTATTTAACGGTGACACCACCATTTTTAACATCAACTGAAATAGAGTTCATATCATTATCAAATACATCGTTTGCATTGTATGTGATAGAAACAGGATATGTTTTTGCAGAAGCATTTGACTTAACTTCGAATGTAAGGAGCAATACCTGACCGTCTTTTGTTTGGTCCTGTGAAATTTCAAGACCATCCCAGCCGAATTTGCATCCGCTTACAAGATTTTTCGGTGGAGTAAATGTAAGAACTTCACTTACAGCAGAACCTGTTGCACCCTTTTTAAGAGTTAATGCACTATCGTCATAAGTGACTTTTAATCCAATACCCAATAAGCCCGGATTATTGACAATAGATACAGGCACAGTAACTGTCTGTCCTGCACTTGCAGAAACATTACCAACAACAAATGTCGGATTTGTAATCTTGGTATATTGCGCAGTAACAATCATATTGCTTGTTACATTTGTGAATGTCTTATCCCATTTAGAGAAAACATAACCTTCTCTGTCAGGAGCAGCAGGAGCGGTTGCGGATTTACCGGCAGCAACTGTTTCAGTTTTAAGCACAGAGCCGTCATGATTTTTGAATACAACTGTATATGTAGTTGAAGGCTCTGTTGTATCTTTAACGCCAACATATCCTGCATCAATCTCGTTGCCGTTATCCAATACGAGAATGAGATGTTTGTCTGAATTAACATAGGCATTCTTGACGCCTACACCATTGGTACCGTTAGCACCGTCTTTGCCATTTGTTCCATTTTTACCATCCTTGCCATGAAGAGAAGCAAGCCATTCTTCTTCAGTGCCGGTATAGCCATACTCTACAGCAATTTGATATGCGGACTTACCATCTTTGCCCGAAAGAGATTTTAACCAATCGCTTTCAGAACCTTGATAACCATGTTCAACAGCAATTTCGTATGCAGACTTACCGTCTTCACCAACTGCACCGACTAATGTTGCAAGCCATTCTTGAAGTGTGCCGACATAACCATTATCAACTGCAAGCTGATATGCAGATTTACCATCTGCTCCGTTTTTACCGATAAGATAAGCAAGCCATTCGGTTAATGAACCTTCATATCCATTTTGAACAGCAAGTTCATATGCCGACAGACCGTTCTTACCGTCTTTACCATCAACTCCGTCTTTACCATCCTGACCGATTAAAGAATCAAGCCATTCAGAAAGGGAACCTGTAAAACCATTATCTTTTGCAAGTTCATATGCGGATTTGCCGTCTTTACCATAAGCACCGGTTTTGCCGGCAAGAGAAGCAAGCCACTCGGTTTCTGTTCCCTCAAAGCCATTATCAACAGCAATCTCGTAAGCTGATTTACCATTGCTTCCCGCTGTACCTTTCAAAGATTCAAGCCATTCTGAAGCTGTGCCTTGATATCCGTTATCAACTGCAATTTGGTAAGCGGACTTGCCATCTTTACCGTCTTTGCCGTTAGTTCCTGTTCCGGTTCCTGTACCTTTAAGAGATTCGAGCCATTCTTCTTCAGTACCGGTATATCCGTGATCCACAGCAAGTTCATATGCAGATTTACCGTTAGTTCCGTTTTTACCGTCAGTACCATTTACACCGTCTTTACCATTTTTACCAACAAGAGTTGCAAGCCATTGAGTTTCCGTTCCGGTAAAACCTTTATCGACTGCAATTTCATAAGCAGACTTACCGCTTTTACCATCGGAACCTTTATCACCCTTGTCACCTTTTGCTCCGGTTTCACCCTTAGCGCCAACTAAAGAACCAAGCCATTCTTGAATAGTTCCGATATATCCATTGTCAACAGCAATTTCATATGCTGATTTACCATCAGCACCATTGACGCCGTCTTTTCCGTCAACACCGTTTGTACCATTGACGCCATCAGCACCCTTAGCTCCGACAAGTGATTGCAACCAGTCTTGAAGCGAACCGCTAAAACCGTTATCTAAAGCAAGTTCATACGCAGATTTACCGTTAGAACCATTTTGTCCTGCTTCTCCGGCTTCGCCAACAAGAGATGCGAGCCATTGTGCCTCTGTTCCGGTATAACCGTTTCTAACAGCAACTTCATAAGCGGATTCACCGTTTTTACCATCTTTACCATCTTTTCCTGTTTTATCAAGAATAGATGAAATCCATTCTGCTTCAGTGCCTGTGTAGCCATTGTCAACTGCAATTTGATAAGCGGATTTGCCGTCTTTACCGTCTGTTCCTTTTGTACCTGAGAGCGAGAGCAACCAATTGGTAAGAGAACCTTTATATCCGTTGGCAACAGCAAGTTCATATGCAGATTGACCGTTCAAGCCGTTAGCACCATCCTTGCCATTTGTACCGTCTTTACCGTTCTTGCCATTAGTGCCATCTTTGCCGTTTTTAACTGTTATGCCGGATTTATCCATGAGATTGTTAATCCATTCTTGTTCAGTGCCTTTATAACCATTGGCAACTGCAAGCTCATAAGCTGATTTGCCATTAGTACCATTTGTACCATTAGCACCGATAAGTGTTTTTAACCATTTGGTTGTATCACCCTTGTAGCCATTATCAACAGCCAAATCATAAGCGGATTTGCCGTTTTCTCCTGCTTCACCAACAAGAGATGCAAGCCATTGTTCCATAGTGCCGTCATAGCCATTATCAACAGCTAAATCATAAGCGGATTTTGCGTGTGTACCGCTGACACTTTTTGCTCTTTGATTAGTTACAACTGTTGCAGTACCAGCGGAAACGCCTGCAGCAAGAACAACAGCTAAAACAGTACAAAGAACCTTTTTCCATACTGAGTTTTTCATTTTTTCCTCCATTGGTTTTATTTTTGTTGTTTTTTTGGTTATAATATATATGTGTTATAATCTTAAGTGTACTTCTTTTTCATCCATAATTATTTCTCCTTTCAAACGAAAATAGATATGCTATATAGTAATGTGAATTTATTGAGTTTTGCTTATTCACATAATGTCAATATCCAATCATAATAATATTACATTAACAGTTTCCGTAATTCTATATGCCATCAGCGTACTATTTGAAATTTTCGTAGAACTATTACATCTACGAAAAAAGTGAGCAATCTGTTTATATAAACAAATTGCTCACTTATTTTGACCATGATGACGAGAATATTATCCCGTCAGATTATTCAATTTTTCCATTTGAATACATTTTTCTTGAAAAGACGGATGCACATAAGCGTTCAAGGTAAAGGAAACGCTTGAGTGACCTAATATTTCACTAAGTGTCTTGATATCGACTCCGCTTTCAATGCATCGTGTTGCAAAAGTATGTCTGAATGTATGAAAATGATGTGGATACAAATCTGCATCTTTCAATAACTTGTGATACCTATATTCAAAAGTTCTTATATTTAAAAAACTTTCTTGACTCGAAACAATATATGGCGATTTTTTATTGCTAAATTCTGCTGTTAGCAACTGATAAGATTATCTGTAATCGGAATATCTCGTTTTGAATGCGTGGTTTTAGGTGGCCCGATTTTATATATCCATTTATTATTTTTATTTTTAATACGGATAATAGTGGAATCTAATGTGATAACATGATTTTTAAAATCAATATTATTCCATTTCGAAGCACACACTTCACCGATTCTTAGTTCGGCATAAAGAGATAACATTCCCCCTAATGCCGTAAGACTTTGGTTATATTTGATGTATGTTCCTAATTGTCGTTGCTCATCAAGTTCTAAAATAATGACTTCTTTATTAGGTGAAAAGGGCATATTCACTTGAATATTAGACAACTCAGCCAACTGTTCCTTATGCCCATAATCAATTGCAGACTTAATAATTATTGCCATTGTTTTAACATATGACGAGGAATAATGTTTTAATTTGTTATTTAAAAATTGATTGACTTGAACAGATGAAAGATCTTTTAGTCGTGTTTCGCCGATTTCGTTTTTTATATGTTTATCAATGATGTAATTGTATTTATCATGAATCGATTTTTAATTTTTAATTTTACCATAGCATAGCCAAGAATAAATCAGTTCTATAAATGTAATAGGTTTGTCTATATTATTGACTAAAACACATTGCATTTTTTGTTCTAATTCATTTACGCTTTTTGCATAAACTGATTTATAAATCGAACGATTATTTTTGTATCCTACAACATAACGACCTTCCCATCTGCCGTCTTTTCGTTTATAAATACTGCTTCCGTATTTGGACATTTGATTTACCCCTTTCACTTTAAAATAAGAATAAATTTCACATAATTGTTTTGAGATAAATTAACTGTATTTGAATAGAAAATGCTATACTATCGCAGCGGAACAAATGGCGGTTCAGGTGGAAAACCATGAACCTTTTGGGGCAAAATGGTCTATGTTCTGCCGCCTGAAAGTCCGCAGCTATGTATTGGCTGCGAATGTTGCAGGTACGTTAAAAGTTGCGCCGCTTCAAATTCTCAAGTTCCCGGTCGTCCTTCCACATAAGTTTTTGGATGCCGAGAAGCTCAATCTGCGGTTTTCGGACGCATCCGAGATCACGGAAATTGCGGACAAGCTGCGGTGGTATCGTTATCAAAAAGGACTTCGTCAGCGTGATGCGGCGGACTATGCGGGCATCGACCGCAGTACCTACATCCATTACGAAGAGGCAGGGCGGGACTTTTATCCGAAGGAACATATGGAGAAGCTGGCAGAGCTATTTGAGGTACCGCTGGAGGATTTGCTGGATGACTATAACCTGTTTCTGCTGCGGGGACAGGGGGAGCAAATCAAAGCCATACGTCAGCGGCTCGGCTTGACGCAGAAGGCATATGCAGCGCAGCTTGGCGTCCCGCTGCAAAAGTTCAAGCGATGGGAACAGGGTACCGTGCAGATTTTCAAATCCA
>ENA-OPCD01002236-OPCD01002236.1-human-gut-metagenome-genome-assembly--contig:-NODE-2236-length-13949-cov-3.198863_pt1 | contig 13949 bp, 11 predicted proteins | sample MGYA00241560_ERZ501471 | MGnify/ENA primary metagenome ERZ501471 (study PRJEB25962, sample SAMEA2042578) | human gut metagenome | biome: human gut; feature: human-associated habitat; material: faeces...
AATTATGTTTACGAGCATAGTTTTTCTCCCTTCAAAGCTGGATTGTAATAGGCGTCTGCGAAACTCATCCTACTCTTCTTTCAATTTAGATTTTCATGAGTTTCGCAATTGTCTATCGTCATTATTTTTCTCTCTTGCGCTCATTATAATACATCTTAATTAAGAAGTCCAATTAATAATTGTTATTTGTTTTATTAAATGTATTTATATATTGTTGTGATCTTATTACATAATTATCAACTGTTTTGTCAAATATAAAAATTCCGGACACCGTCAAATAATCCTATTATTTTGGCAGTATCCAGAATTTTATATTTTTCCCGTTTAGCGGTCCAGCGGCTTATTCAGTTCTTCGATTCCTGCGAGCACAAAACGTCCATCGGAAATAATATCTTCTGTCGTACCATCCTTACGGATGACTGTAATCTTGTCAAGTTCATCATAAGGAATGGTAATATCTGTATGACAGTTGAAATATGCCTTGCTCATATCCTCGCTGCGGAGTTTTGAAAAATCGTTTTCTCTTGCAACGATCTGTTTTCCATCCGGGTTATAAGTCACCATGTCCTCCTCGTGGGAATAGCAGGTATCTCCCACTGCAAAGTGAGGTCCTGTCTTTTCTGCGATCAGGATTGGCAATTTATCTGCAATATCAAAATCTCTTGCCATGCGGTAAGCTGTGGTGTTGGTTCCGATCGCAAACTCACCCATCGGAAGTGTCGGGGGATGATAGAGAATATTTTCCCGGATATATTTCTGCAGTATTTTCTTCTAAACATTAGCAATAGCATATTATTTATCAATATCACAATATTAATAATGCTTATCAGCCAATTTAAAATATCACCTGATATATTTATCACTGCAAATACCAACAAAAACAGACTCTCAACCAATATGTTTTTCTTTTTAAACTCAATTATTATTTTCTTTTCCGATTCACCAAGCAGTTTTTTCCACAAGTATGTTTCGCCCTGATATTCTGATATACGATTATTTATATATATGTACCCAACACAAAGCAGAGCTATAATAATCAAGTCTGAAATGTAATCTGATTTCATAATATTATTTTCTCGTTCTTAAATAATTTAGATAAAATGTATACCAAAATAATTGTATATAACAAATTTGATATTACGGTTATTATAACATGATTTATGTTGCCATTGAACAAAAATATCTCATTCATACATTGCGCACTATTATACAATGGAATTATATAATGTATTAATCTATTACTACCATTTTGATTATACATCCCTGAAATTCCTACAAGGGCAACCAGTATTGTAAGCGGAGCCATAGATGATGATGCTTCTTTAATAGATCTTGCTAATACAGATACTATTGCAGTTAATGATATCATTATTAAAACTGTTGAAATTACAATTATAAATAACTCCAAATAATCATTGATTGAATATACAGATGTATCAATCTCATCTTGTCCAATACTTAAAAACGGAAGTGATAACATAGCACCTATAAAACTTGAAATTCCCCCTAACACAACAATAATACTTAATCCAAGTATTTTTCCAATTGCCAATTGCTCTCTTTTAATAGGTGTAACCAGTAGTGTAGCCATTGTTCCTCTCTCTTTTTCTCCAGCAATTGAATCAGGGGCCACCGATGCGCAAATACTAAAAAGCATGGTAATAAGTAACATTGGTAATATCATTGATACAAACTGACCTGTTGAATCTTTTGTTGTAGCTAAATCATATAGGTCATTTCCAGAATTTACATAAAATACATTTCGAATGCAATCTTTATATTCATTTAATATTGATGACAAAAGCATATATCCTGTATTCGAGGAATTACTTTGTGAGTTATAATATATTGAAACACTAGGTACTTGAACACCTTTTTCTGTTCCATTTAAAATATTATCTTCAAAATTCTTATCAAAATCTATATATAAATCTAAATTTTTATCTCTTATTTTATTCATATAATAATTTTGGGGTTTATTTTTTTCTTTAAATGAAATTTTATTTTTTAATAATAGTTCTTTAATGTCATTCGGAACATTATTTATAACTACAGTATATTCACTATTCTGTAAAGTACTGTATGTATTACTCATCACATTTCCAACTAAAGCATACATTATAAAAATCATCAATCCCGGCATAATAATAGTCGTAAAACATAGTCTTTTATCCGTTAGTATTCGTAATAATTCTTTTTTAACAATAATTAATATTTTACTCATTAGTGTTCTCCTTCTTTACTATAATACACTTCAAAAAAAACATCCTCTAATGATTTTTCTTTTTTTATTCTTGAAATACTATCTTCATATTCCAATTTACCATTTATTACAATGCCTACTCTATCAGCAACTTTTTCAACCACTTCAAATATATGTGTTGAAATTATAATAGTTTTTCCATTTGTCTTTAATTCTTTTAAATAATCAATTACCATTTTCGAACTAACAATATCTAGCCCATTTGTTGGTTCATCATATATAATTATATCTGGATCATGTACTAATGATATTGCAATTGCAACTCGTTGTTTCATTCCTGTAGACAAATTAGAAACTTTCACTTCTGCAAATTTATCAATACCTAAAGTATTAAATAATTCCTTTTTACGCACTATACGTAACTCTGATTTAACACCATATAAATCAGAAAAAAAATCATATAAATAATTTGGTGTAAAAAAGCCATCTAATTTCAATTCACTTGTAAGAAAACCAATCTTACTTCGAATTTTATCAGGTTCTTCCGATACATTCACACCATCAATATAGCATTTTCCATCATCTGGTTTTAGTAAAGTTGATAGAATTCTTAATGTTGTTGTTTTCCCTGCTCCATTTGTTCCTAAAAGAGCATATATTTCTCCCTTATTAACTTCAAAAGAAAGCCCATTTAATGCAATATTTGTTCTGCATTGTTGAATTTTTCGCTGCCTTTTCGATATTTTAAATTCTTTTTTTAAGTCTTTTACATTTACCACTATGCTCATTTTTATCACCTACTTTTTCTTATTACTTTTAATTTTTTTGATATAAAAAAGAGGGCTTAAAAGCCCCCTTTTTCAATTAATATACCTTTGTTTTTGATGCAACGATAATAATTGCAACAATTACACCGCCTACGATTACATGTATCATCTGCATTCCCTCCATTCTTCTTATGTTGAAATGTTCATGACCATTTCCTTATCTATGTAAATTAATTTTACATACACTTTCATAACCTCATAAATAAGATTTAAAAATTTCAATATACTCCCATATATAAAAACGGTTGCAATAAAATTAAAATTTTATTGCAACCGAACTGTCATAACAACAATGTTTTAGACTCTAGCTTTGCGTCATAAGATTTCCCTTATTTTGCCCAAATTGTTTATGTCATAATTATATATATTTATATTCATATTGTCAATAGATATAAATAATTTTTTTATCACAATTTCATTCATTATAATTTCATTGCTGATTATTTTAATAAATCGTTCTACAACTTCAGTTCCATCCCAGCTCCTTCCGGATAGCTGCACAAAGCTCATGAGGTGAAGCAGCCTCCCTGAGCCTGTCAGTCGCTCCATTTTCATTCAGAAGCTTTGTGAAGTCATGGAAAAATGCCTTTGTCGTGTTGACACTGTCAAAGTTTATCGCAAGCAGAAATATCATGTCTGCCATTCTCTCGCCCCACTCTATCGGCTTGTCGAGACGTATCACAAGTATCTGGCAGCGGTTTACATGCTCAGGCTTTCCGTGCGGTATGGCTATATTGCAGCCCACAGCGGTTGCCTCCACCTTCTCACGCTCCAGTACATCCCTCGCAAACTCGCTCTGCACTATTCCTTTGTTTATGAGAAGCTGGCACGCGCGCTTTAAAACATCCTTGCGGTTTTTCGCCTTTTTCTCAAATATGATAAATTCCTCCGACAGCATCTGTGAAAACTCGCTGACCTCCGCGCTCTGGCCGGTCATGAGCTCAAAGCACTTGTTTCTGATATTTTTCTCATCCTGCGCACTGATTAGTGGAGAAACATACAGAAATCTCATATCCTTGTGGATATCTGCCTGTGTGTCTATGGTCGAGAGTATGAGGTCGCAGTCATACTCGTCAATATGCTCTATGCGGTCTGACGACAAAATGCTTACTATCCTTACATCCGGCACCCTGTTTTCTATTTTGCCCGCTATTATACTGCCGGTCGCATAGCCTGCTGCACCGATTAACACTGCGCGCACTGTCATAGGATTTCTGTGCAGGGCTCCGCCCACCTGCAAGGCAATAAATGCTATCTCATTCTCGCTCGGCATGGCGCCTGTGTACTTTTCGTAGTATCTCGATACTGTAAAGCATACCGTAAAGAGACTGGCATACGATTGTGTGATATCCGAAAGAAACGGATTGTCTATCTCTATGCCGAAATGAGTCCTCGCAATGGAGCCCGGTAAAAAGCTACGCATGCTCTCACGTAGAAGCTCATTTTCAATCAGATTGGCTGCGAGAAGATTTGACAGATACACTATCATCTCATCCTCTATGCTAAGTGCCTCCTCACAGGACATGACAACACGGTTTTGTCCCTCGGCACAGGAAAAAAGCATTGCCAGATACATGATTTCAGGCTGTGAGAGGCTGATGCCGTGATGTCTGTCCAGAAAGCCTGCTGCCTCCTTTGCCATGTTCTCATGCTCTGTCATTACGAATCCATTTTTCTGTACCTGCTGCTCTGTTTCGGTGCCCGCATCCCCATCATTTGCATCATCACGCATTCGGTTTGACAAATCTAACTCATCCGGCTTCAGCTCTTTCTCCACATCCACCCTGAAAAGTGCAATGGCTATATACTCTGCCAGCATCTGAAATGTGTAATCCGTAAAGATGATATCAAAGCGTCTCTCCACATGATGTATCATGTCAACTGCCATCGACAGATTTACGCTTCTGAAATTATTGGCTATCACCTCGGCCGCGCGTCTTGAAAGCCTGTGGTCATCGGTCTTGATAACCTGCTTATCACTGATTGGATACCTGCAGAAATGCCTCATGGCTTTTCTGATATCAAGCTCACTGCCTGTCGCATATATTCCGTAACCCGCCGTTCTGTGCACCTTAATGCCAAAGAGCAGAAGCTCTGCGTCAAGCTCATTTATATCATCCATGATGACATTTTTGCTGACGTTTAACTCCTCCGAAAAAAGCGCATACGTGTATGTATCCCAGCCACTTAGCAGAATATACGATATGTAGTTCTGTCTCTTCTTCTGCGATACTGCTGCCGATTTCCGCCCTGCCACATCCAGAATCTTTCCTATCTGCGCATCGCTAAAGCACGGCTTCATGCCTTTGCCCGGCTTTCTGTCGAGCGTCATAGAGTTTTGCTCACAAAAATCAGCCACCTCCTTCAGATATGTCTTCACACTTCGCTCCGACATACCTGTGGACGCAGCAAGAGCCTTTGATGTGACAAGCTCATTGTTGTGCTCTGCCAGCTTTTCAATTATCAATAATCCCTTTTCTGAAAGCATAAATCAAAGTTCTCCTGATTATACGTAATTTAACAATTCGACCGGTTCATCTATCAGATTTGTTGCACCATGCTCCTTCAAAAACTCTACGTCCCTGAAGCCCCATGTGACAGATACGCACTCCAGACCTGAGTTTTTCGCTGTGGCGATATCCACATCGGAGTCCCCCACATAGATTGCTTCATCTGCACTCACCTGAAGCTCTTTAAGTGCCTTCTGCACCATATCAGGTGCCGGCTTTTTGCGTATACCCTCTTCCTCCATCTCGCCGACTGCCGATGTCATATACTCCTTGAAATAAAGCTGATTGAGCTCCTTTACCGCCGGGTCAAGCTTGTTTGAAACAATAGCAAGCTTTATGCCGTTTAATTTAAGCTCCTTTAAAAGCTCCATGATTCCATCATAAGGTGCTGTATTGTCATTGCAATGAGCCTCATAATATTCCTTGAAATCCGAAAATGTCTTTTCAAACTTTGGATTGTCTGCCCCCTGTGGCACTGCGCGCTCCATCAGCAGTCTGACTCCGTTTCCCACAAATCTGCGCACCTCGTCGAGTGTACGCTCCGGCATGCCATTTTGTTTTAATGCATAGTTTGTTGCATTTTTTAAATCCTCAAGTGTATAGAGAAGTGTTCCATCAAGGTCGAAAACGACCGCTTTTTTACGGTTTTCCTCCTCACCCTTTGCTATATGTGTCTTTTCAAATTCTGTCTTGCTTATCATATATGCCTCATTCCTGTCATCATTTGGCAGAACCATAATATCTCCGGGTCTGCCTGATATATAACTACTGTCATCCTTATTCCTAAATAGCTTTACCTTGTGCTTTAGCACAAATGCCCTTGAAAAATCCGCCTCAACAGGTATGCACACTCTGGCATGTGCCATTCCATCCACTATAGTCTCCGTATCCTTATTCTTGAACTTTGGGACATAATCTGTCTGTTTCACAGTAAACCGCCAGTCCTTGTATATCCTGAAGCTTTTGTTCAGCCTGTCCAGATTTAAAATCCGTACACTGCCGTCTTCTCCTATTATGACTACCGTATCTTCACCAACCGGTGTGGAGATATCCCCCTTAGCTGTCCGCACTCCCATGCAGCAGCCCACAGGCAGTATATCCTTTGCAATGATATATCCCATCGGTATCGGGCGTTTTTTATAATCCACTTTTTTGAAGCCACTCGTATCAAAATCTTCTCCGTAAATTATCTTTGTATCGTTTAAATAATCAAAAATCCTCTCTTCCAATAATGATTTGATTGCCGAATCCGAAGGACGTTTGTGTGTACCATCGCTGCTGTACTGAAATCTTGGTGTCAAGTCTTTTTCTCTGCAGTAGACATTATAGCTATCTATCAGCAGATCCATCGGAATAAATCCACCGGCCTTGTAATAATGTCCTCCGCCGGAGCCTATGTCTCTGCACACTTCCTGCGCCATTTCGCTTGCGCTCACCTCTTTTATGCAGCTTCTAAACGAAAGCTTCACTCCATTCTTAATCACTGAAAATACCATACATATGTCAATAGCATCCACCTCCAGCACAAAATCGCTTATGATGCCGAGTACATTTGGGTCACATGCCCCTGCCTTTACGATCGCCAGACGATATTCCTCTATATAATCGCGCCCCAGCAAAGCTGTTGCGGCTATGTCCAGCTCCTCAAGTGACATGTTGGCATTTCGGAATTTGGCCACTATAGTGTTGTCAAAATCCGCCTCATCGCGCAGGTCCCTATCAAGCGAATGTGTTATCTCGGTAAATTCTCCGGTGTCGGTGTAAAGTCCATAATACAGTGCTGTTGCCAGGTTTCGATTTATCTCTACGCCCTCCTCACGAAGCATATCCCACACAATTGTCGCACATGAGCCCATATAGCTCATGACACGGTTCATAGCAGGAAGCTGTCCCGATACTCTGTGGTGATCTATGACAGCCACATTTTCTGCCTTGAAAAATGTGACATTCCCACCACCGTACTGACAATCGACAGTCACAAGCAGCTGCGGATTGTCTAAAAAATCCACATGCTCTATCGGTATGCCAAGACTGTCTACCATAAGCACCAGATTGCTCTTGTGTATGATATTCCTGCCTCCGTATACAAGTCTGGGACTTTTTCCATTCATCCTCAGGTATTCATAGACTCCAAAGCCGCTTGCCAGTGCATCTGCGTCCGGATTATCATGACATTGCACAATTATGTTATCAAATTGTAATAAATCACTTAGCTTCATTATTAGCTCCCTGAATAGTTATATTAATTCATTTTCTCATATGTGTATTTATGGCTGCTTCAAATCATCACATTATTTCAGGTACGGAAACAGCAGCGAGCTTCTGTCCTTCTCATCAAACATCGAATTGTACTGCAGGATATTGTATGCCTTTATCCATTTTGCCTCGTCTCCTGTTGCGTCATCCACATGCATAAAGCACTCATTCTTTTTCGAATAATAGCCCCTTGAATTTATGGCCGGAATCTTCTCCATCAGCTCTGCGATGAACTGGTTGTATGCCGGCAGATCTATGTTGGCTCTCTCAAGTGTCAGTGTGGACAGATAGTTGAGGCTCGTCACATCAACTTTCTGTGCATCTGTCTCGTAATTGGTCCATATGAAAAACGGCACCTTGTACAGATTCTCAAGCTCCTGCTCCGTAAGTCCGGAATTGCCCTTGCCATTTAAAAGCTTGATAAAATCATTGCATAATCCCGGCTGGTGGTCTCCAAAAAATACAATCTCTACCGGATCATCCACGCCCTTAAAGTATGTGATGAGATTTTCGAGTGCCTTGTCACTTTCATTCAAAAGTGACAGATACTGGTTCGCATCGGTGTATGACGCTCCAACCTTGTAAACCTCCTGGTTGAAGTTGTCATATCTCTCACCGTAGCCACCGTGGTTTTGCATCGTGACACCCATGATGTAAAGCTTCTCGTCATCGCTCTTTTTCTCGTAGCGGTCAATAATCTTATCATAGAGCTCCTGGTCAGTGATATATTCCCTGAGTATCTTTGTCTGGTCAAAATCATCTATAAAGTAAGTCTCATCATAGCCCAGATGCGGATAAATCTTGTTTCTGCTCCAGCCTGTCGCATAGTACGGATGCATCGCAACCGTCGTATAGCCGATATTCTTCAGGTTCGAGACTATGGAGGTCGGGTCATCATTTATATACTGCTGATAAACCACCGAGCCATCCGGCAGAAATGCCATCGAGTTTCCTGTCTCAAATTCCCACTCAGAGTTCGGCGTCTTCGCACCGTACACGGACGAAAGAGCATAGCCTTTAAGCGTATTTTCACTCAGAGAATCCATAAACGGTGTGACCTGCGTGTTGGTCTCAAAATCTCCCACCACCGACAAATCCGCAAACGACTCATTCATGATAACAATGATTGTCGGATTTTTCGCATCAGACTGCGAATATGAGCTGTCCGTTTCCTTGAAATTGCCCGCTATCTTGTCAACTGCTGCCTTGCTGTAGCCATCAGGTGCCTTCACAAAGCTGTCCCTTATGCCGAGCACAAAGTTCAGCAGATAGCCGTTTCTGTACGTGCCCTTTTTCTCCCAGGTCTCGGTGTTCAGTGACATGGAATTCATGATGACATACAGCACGCATATTATTGTGAGAAGAATCGAAATAATTCTCATATGGATAGCTGACTCGAACTGCACTTCTATACGCCTTACCAGCATGATATACAAAACAGCCACCAGAATCACATACAAAAACTTGTAGTCTATGACGAATTTGTATTTTGTCACGACGGAAAGTCCTGTTCCCGCTGACTTCAAATCCGCATACGTAAACTCATTACCACGAAATTCATAGACAAAATAATCTATAAATCCAAACGCGAGTATGGCAATTGATGCTATGGTACATGTCAGCCTCGTGTTGTTTGTGATAAAAAGTATCACCAGATATATGGCGAGCGCCAGAACCACATTCACCACGCATACCATATCGGTGGTTTTCACAAAGTCCTCATCCGTCAGCAGCACATACTGCACCGAAAAAACAGATAGTATCGCTCCGATGACAAGCAGTATCGCAGCCCAAATCCACGACAACTTCACCGGAAGCTCAAGCTTCACATTTACAAGTCCAAAATATACTGCCGCAAACAAAAGAATCACCCACCAGCTTGCCGATGTAAAGTAACCTACCAGCGCGGCCGCCACTGCTGCAATTCCAAAATGTATGTTGTTTTGTTTTGTTATCTCAAATTTGATGCTCATTTCTGCCTCTTAATATTGCCTCTTAATATTGCTTCTTAATATTGCTTCTTAATGCTTCCTCTTAATGCTTTCTCTTAATGCTTTCTCTTAATGTTGCGATTTGATTTTAAAAATATTTCCTAATTAGCAAAGAAGTCCTCAATTTGACTGTATATAATGTGCATCAGATTTGTTCTTGCCTCAACGCTTGCCCACGCAATATGCGGTGTGATAATCAGCTTGTTTGAATCCTTTATTGCACGGAGCGGATTGTCCTCACTCATAGGCTCCTGCGCCAGCACATCAAGACCTGCCGCCGCCAGCTCTCCATCCATAAGCGCCTGTGCCAGATCCGATTCATTCACTATAGGACCCCTGCCAAGATTTAAAAATATAGCAGATTTTTTCATCTTTTCAAACGCAGCCTTGTCCATCAGACCAAGTGTATCATCTGTGAGCGGTGCATGCACCGACACGATATCAGACGTGGCAAGCAGAGTATCAAAATCCACCCTCTCATAGCCCGGCTGCGAGTTTCTTCCTGAGGTAGAATAATAAACCACATGGCAGCCAAAAGCCTTTGCGATATCAGCCACGCGTCTTCCGATATTTCCAAGCCCCACGATGCCCCAGGTCATACCGCTAATCTGGTGAAACACATTGGAAAAATGCGTAAACGACGTATCACCCACATATTTCTCGCTCTTCACATAATCATCATAATATCTCAGCTTCTCAAGCAGATAAAATAGCAGTGCAAACGTATGCTGCGCCACGGTCTCTGTAGAATACCCTGCGACATTTCTCCATTCAATGCCTCTTTTTGCCAGATATTCTTTATCCAGATTGTTTGTGCCTGTTGCAGTTACACATACGAGCTTTAAATTTTTTGCCTGTCCTATAGATTTTTCATTTACCTCGACCTTATTTAAAACAATCACATCAGCATCCCTTGTGCGCTCCGCTGCTTCCTCTGTTGTCGAAAAATCATATTTGACAACCTCTCCGAGCTTGTCATATTCGGAAAGGTCGATGTCGTCACCAATTGTTTTGGAATCTAAAAATACTATTTTCATGGTTTGTTTCCTCTGTGCTATATATTTATTTGTTTTAATTTCTATTTTTAGGGGACTTCGCACTTGCAGGCTGTGATGGTGCGCCGGCATATGGTATATTCCTCAGAAATATATGAAGTCAGCCACAAAAAATGCATCCGGATAGTCTGTTTTATCAGTCTGCTTTTTATTGTCACCGAAGGTTAATGGAACTTTGTGGCAGTTCATATATTTCTTCGGAACACACCATATGCCAGCGGTAATGCAGGTTTGCGTGTGCGAAGTCATCTCAATAATTATCTATATTTATCAATGTTTATCACTATTTATTGTTATTTGACAATTTTAATCTTTATTTGCCAATGTTTATGATTACTAAAAATACAGCTTGCTTTAAATACTAACAAATTACCTAGCATAATAGCATTAACATAATAGTATTAGCGCAATTTATAAATGTAATCATATGTTCATTTCATACATATAAATATATTTATACCACATTTCCGGAAATAAAACCACTGTATCAGTGTTTGATTAAACAAAGCTTAAGAAAGCCCACCATATTAATGATAAATTTCATCAATATGATGGGCTTTAACTATTCTGTGTTTCTCTCTTATGTTGGCATTTTATCTCACAGAGAATTTGTAATCTGTCTCTGTGTGGTATGTATCGCCAACCTTTGTAACAGGTGTACTGAAGTTGGTCTCATTTATTGAGTTTGGATAGAACTGTGTCTCGAGGCAGAATGCATCGCGGTTATTGTATTTAACTCCGCCCTTGCCTTCCTGTCCCACGATAAAGTTGGCAGTATAAAGCTGAATTCCGACACAGTCGGTGTATACCTCCATCTGTATGCCACTCTCAGGAGAGTATGCTGTTGCGACCTTTTCTACTCCCGGAGCGGTCTTATCTATTGCAAAATTGTGATCATATCCACTTCCATAGTGAAGCTGTGTATCATTTGCCTCGATATCTCTTCCGATTGGCTTAGCCTCTGTAAAATCAAATGGTGTACCCTCAACCGGTGCAATCTCACCTGTAGGAATAGCCTTGGAATCCTTTACAGGTGTGTAATGCTCAGCATTTATCTGCAATGTGTGAGTGTATACGCTTCCTGATGCATGACCATTCAGATTGAAATAGCTATGGTTTGTCATATTAAAGGTAGTTGTCTTATCTGCCTTTGCATTGTATATAATAGCGAGAGCATTTTCTTCTGTTACCTTAAATGTCACATCAACGACTGCATTTCCAGGGAAGCCCTGCTCCAAATCTGCATCCTCTATCTCAAAGGTAATCTCATCTGCCTTCTGCTCCTTAACAGTCCAGAAGCGCTTAGAAAAACCATTTGAGCCACTGTGAAGACTGTTCTCATTGTCATTAGCCTCAAGCTTATATTCCACTCCATCAATATTAACCTTTGCATCAGAAATCCTGTTTGCATATCTACCGACAGTAGCACCAAAATAGCAGTACTCCTTCTCATATGACTTTACATTGTCATATCCTAAAATGACATCTCTCTCATTGCCATCCTTGTCCTTTACAAAAATAGATACAACTGAAGCGCCATAGTCTGTCAAAAGTACTCTCAATCCACCGCCATTGCTGATTTCGTAAAGCGATGCCTCCACTCCTTTTGATGTTGTACCGAAAGTTTTTTTACTCATGCCCCATATCCTCCTTTGGTTACATTATGTCTGTTGCATTTTTTGTAACTTTATGTTTGTTACATTTTGTTTTAGTACATTATGTTTTTTACATTATGTTCTGTTACTCTTTGCCTGGTAGCATTTCGATTGCATAATCGCGTTTTTCTTATTCTACGCATTCCTTTGTATTTTACTTCTTTTGATCGCATAAGTAAACTTTTTCGTGCAAATATCCGATAAAATATTTATAACAAATATTTAAGTGCAATTATACGTTCAAAATAAAATCTAAAATAATAGTAACTGCATAGTTATAATTAAAAATAATAAGAGGATTAACATGAGTACACGAGTAAGTTCAGCAACAAATCTTTCAGCAACATATTTTATGAGAAATTTTTATTCAAACAACCGCGATGCCATGAAATCATCCAAACGCAAAGAATATAGTATTACAGAGCTCGCTTACGATGATTCAACCGCCCTGCACCGCGCAGCTAAAAAATTAAAGAACTACAAGTATTCGGACAACGAAAATACCGATAACATCCGCGGAACAGTCATGGCTCTTGTTGACACATACAATAATTCCATTGATTCCGCCTCAAACAGCAGTTCAACCTCCATGAAGCGTTATGCCAAGCAGCTCAAAAAGCTGGCAAGCAAATACACCGACGAGCTTGAGGACATTGGCATCACAATAAACAAGGACGGTACTCTGAAAGCAAATGAGGAGCTCGTCAAAAAAGCCGACGCAGACACTCTTAATTCTCTGTTCGGAAATGACAATGACTTCACAAGCAGTCTGTATCGTGTCTCACGCCAGATGAGCAGCTCGTCATATGATGATTACTACACATCTCTGCGGACAGGAAGCAATATAAATCTGACGGTGTAAATCTAACGGTGTTTTTTATAATGTAATTTTAGCATTTCAACTGTAGAATTTCGACTTTGCAAAAGAATAATAGATAATAAATATTTGGCTGTCTTTTTTTTAATTAGAGCAAAAAAAAGACAGCCATCGTTCTGCTGTCTTTTAGGAGAAGGTATTTTACTATGGGGATAGTAAAAAATATATAATGTATTGGGGGGTTTTTACAGTTATTATAGTATCACCTTGGCCTCTGAAAGTGTTAACAAACATGCACAAATTTTCGATTATTTTTTGTGCAGTTTTACTAATTAAAATACGTTGTCCGGAGTTCAATTCACCATATATCAATTGAAAAAGAAAACCACCACTCTTACGAGTGATGGTTTTCTTTTTCTAATGAGACATCGGGGATTCGGTCTACGCTCCGCTTCGGTCCGCACTGAACAGACGTCCCCCGGACGTCTAGCGCCCCGACCAACTACGTTGTCCGGAGTTCGAACCCTCCGTTGTCTTGCATTAAAAAACGCCTCTCCAAGAGAGACGTTTTTCAATGAGACATCGGGGATTCGAACCCCGGACAACTTGATTAAAAGTCAAGTGCTCTACCAACT
>ENA-OPCD01002238-OPCD01002238.1-human-gut-metagenome-genome-assembly--contig:-NODE-2238-length-13947-cov-4.002303_pt1 | contig 13947 bp, 10 predicted proteins | sample MGYA00241560_ERZ501471 | MGnify/ENA primary metagenome ERZ501471 (study PRJEB25962, sample SAMEA2042578) | human gut metagenome | biome: human gut; feature: human-associated habitat; material: faeces...
TTTAATTTTCGGCAAACTTTCCTAAGAACTCTTTCATACGCTCGTTGTCCGAACCAAATACTTCTTCCGGCGTTCCCTGGAGTGCGATCACACCGCCGTCCATAAATATGATATGGTTGGATACATTCTTTGCAAAATTCATCTCATGTGTAACAATCACCATCGTCATATGCTCTGCCGCAAGGTCTTTGATAACCTTCAATATCTCACCTGTCAGCTCTGGATCAAGTGCTGATGTAGGTTCATCAAAAAGCAGTGCCTTTGGTTCCATGGCAAGTGCTCTGGCGATTGCCACACGCTGCTGTTGTCCACCCGAAATCCGAGAAGGACGAGCATCGAGTTTCTCTGCGATTCCAAGAATTTCCGTCAGTTTACGGAGCATCTGCTCGTCCGGTGTCCGATGGTCGAGATAAAATGGAATCAGAATGTTGTCCCGCACCGTATACTCCGGGAACAGCCGGAAGTCCTGAAACACCACGGCGAAGATGCCCCGGTACATCGTGTTCGGGGTGTCGAGGAAGTCGAACAGCCGCTGCAGGAACGGCCCGTTGAGGTGCATTTCGCCCGACTGCTTGAGGATCACTGCGAACCCGAGGAACATCGTGGTGATCGCGCCGATGTACTGCGTGACCGAGTCGATGCCGAACGCGCCGCCCCCTGCCTTGAGGCACACGAACACGTAGGCGATGCCGGTCAGCAGCGCGGTGACCGCCGACGAGGCCGCCAACCACAGGCCCATCGGACCGTGGACAATTCTGGCCGCCGGGGACGTGACCGCGAAGATGTTGTTGGCGCGCCAGAACGGGATGGCCACGCGCTCGAACTGCCGGTATATCCGCAGATCCGCGGCACGCTTGGCGTCATTGAACAGGTGCCCAAAGAAGCTGAAGACGCGGTTGCCGAAGCGGCCAATGTCGTCGAACTTGAACCAGTACTGGTTGCCGAAATCATAGCAAAGCGACGCCAGCAACACGTCGCCGACCAGCACGACGAACAGTACAACGGCCATCAGCGGATTGTTGAGCGCGGTCAGCCAGCCGCCGGAGGGCACGGGAGCGGTGAATAATGTGACGGACAGCGCGACACCACCGATGACCTGGAATATTCCCGGCAACGACCGCTCGAAGATCCACGAGACTCGGCAGATTCCTTTACCGGAAAAAATGGGCGCTATTGCTGTTTTCATGGGTGGGGTTTCTCCGTTGGGTTGTTGAAGGAGTAAGAGAAGATCGCTTTTTGGGTAGGATGTTTTCGGTCAAGATAAACAAACAACCGCAGAGCGCCTGGTGAACGGCATATTCGACCAGCTTCTCAACGTCGAAGGCACGGTGGTCGAGGATGCGCGCATCGTCGACTCCCCATTGCGCCCCGATCCCGTGCTCGAAGTCCGTGTGCGCCCACGCAAGGGCATGCCCCGATGCCCCCGATGCGGCAAACGCCGGCACGGCTACGACCAGGGCGGCGGCGTACGCCCTTCAGCCGCTTCAGGGTGGAACCGGTCGCCTTAGCGCCTCGCGTGGACCATCCCGGGTGCGGGGTGGTGGTTGCCGGGGTGCCGTGGGCGGAGCCCGGTTCGAGGTCCACCCGGGACTTCGAGGCGGAGCGCGCGTGGCTGATGACGGCCGCCAGCCAGAGGACCGCGAGCGGTTTCCCGCGTGCATGAGTGGCGTCCGAACGCCGAACGCGTGCTCGACGGGTTCCACATCGTCTCCTAGATGACCGACGCGCTCGACGAGGTCCGCGAACGCCTGTAGAACCAGGCGCGCCGCGACGGCGACGACAAGGCCGTCAAACGCATGCGCGGCGTCAAACACGCCGTGCCGAAGAACCCCGGCGATCTGACCGGCAGACGGGAAGCCCCTCAACTCTTCAATTCCACTACAAAGGTCACATCACGGCATACGCACGCCGACGCGCGTATGCGTGCACGACTCCAGCAACGAGCCGTACCCGCCGTTAGATGGCAGGCTTCAGTATCGTGACGCCATGCGTTAGCGTCACCATGCAACGATAGGAACACACTATTCAATAGTGCATCATGAAAGCGTGACGTTGCCCTTGCGCAGGTGCCGTAAGACTCCGCGGACAAAGCAATGAGGCTTCCCCCGTGAGAAGGGAAGCCTCATATTCCATTCATTCTATTCAGCGATGATGACGCCGAATCACCGATCATCCTCTGGGAACAGCGCGTCGAAGGCATGTTCCATCACGGACTTACGGCGGATCACACCGACGAGTCTGCCATCACCATCCACCACCGGCAGTTTCTTGAACTGCTTCTTGGCGAGGATTCGGGCCACCTCTCCAACATGCTGGTCGGGCGTGGCGGCAACGACCTTACGCGTGGCGATGTCCATCACCTTCTTGCCGGAGAGCGCCTGCACCTTGGAGGCCACGGTTTCGTCGTCGAACACCACCATCGTCGAACCGGTGCCGGTGGAAACCGTACGGGATTCATAGGTGGCAATCGATTTCATGACATCGCCGTCGCTGACGAAGCCGACGAGCCTGCCATCGCCGTTCACCACGGGAAGGCTGGAAACGTTGAGGCGGATGAACTCGCGCACCACATGCGTGATGTCATCGCTGTCCAAGCAGCTGTAAGGCTGATCGTCCATGATCCCGCCGATGGACTGTTCCTGGGCCTGCTTGAACAGGGAGGAGGCGGGGGCCACGTATGCGCCGGCGTAGTGATGCTCGGCGGGCTGGCCTTCAGTGGTTTCGGCCGCGACTTCGGCGGAGGCTTGCGCCTCGTAGGCCTTGGCGTTGCGTGCGGCCTTCTCCTTGGCACGGCTGGTGACGGTGAAGATGCAGATGATCAGGGCGACCAGCGAGATGGCGGCGCACAGCAGGTAGGAGAACGCAATGCCGCTGGCCGTGGCGGACTTCACACCCTGGGACATGTGCGAGGCGGTCACGGATGTTTCTGCGGTGACCAGAAGCGAAGTCGCAATGGCTGCCGCGATCTGGCGGCCGGTGTTGGCGATGGCGTTGCCATGGGCGATCATGTCGTTCGGCAAAGCGTTGACGCCCCAAGTGTTGATCGGCATGTTGGCGATAGCCTGACCAGATGCCTGCAATGCGCAGAACACGGCGACAAACAGCACTGATGTCTTGGTGTTGATGGTGCCGAGAAGACCAAGAGAGATGGTCATGAGCGCAAGGCCGCCGATGCCCACGCCGCGCGGGCCGAATTTGTCGAATGCGGCACCGGCGACCGGACTCAGGATGATGCCGACCGCCGCGGCGGGCAGCATGACCATGCCGGTGACGGTGGCGGATTGGCCGAGCACATTCTGGATGAAGATAGGCAACGTCACGTTGGTTGCGGCGACTGCGGCGTTGATCAGAGTGACCAGAATCGCGGAGTTGCGGAAGTTGCGGGTGGCAAGGGTGTCAACGCGCAACAATGGCTCATCGAGCTTGACTTGCTTGTATACGAATGCGACGAAGGCCACAAGACCAACGACGATTGAGGTAATGACGACCGGACTGGCCCATCCCATCGTGGAAGCGGACGAGAAGCCATAGAGCAGGCCACCGAACGCGATGGTCGAAAGGATCACGGACAGGACGTTGAGCTTTGGGTTCTTCAACTCGCTGACGTTCTTGAGCATCATCGTGCCTCCGACAAGGATGACCAGTGCCACGACTGCAATGCCAATGAACATCAGGCGCCATCCGAAACTGTCAATCACCAGACCACCGACAACCGGGCCGATAGCCGGGCCGGCGGCCATGACGATACCGGCCATGCCCATGGCGGTGCCGCGCTTATCCGGCGGATAGACGAGCATCGGCACTACGGCGACCAATGGCAACAGCACGCCGGAGCCGGCGGATTGCAATACGCGTCCGATGAGCAACAGCACGAAATTCGGCGCAACGGCACACAGCAGTGTGCCGATCATGAAAGTGGCAAGGGCTCCGGCGAAGAGCTTTCGGGTGGAGAATTTATCAATCAGATAGCCTGAAATCGGCACCATGATGCCCGAGACCAGCATGTAGACGCTGGTCACCCACTGCACGGTGCCGGTGGTGATATTGAAATCACGCATCAGTGCCGGCAAGGCCGGTGACATGACGGTCTGGTTGAGCAGCGCGATGAACGAGCCGACGACGATCACGCCCACGACGATGAATCGGGCGTGCGAATCAATAGGCTTTACGGAACTGGCGGCGGACCCGGATTCCGCGGTTTTCTGTGAGGTCACAGCATTTCCTTCTGTTGGTAACGGCATGTGTGGGCGATCCGGCCTCATACTTGTGTCAAGATGCGGGGACACCGATGAGTCCGGGGTAAAGGAAAAGCCGCCATCCGTTCCGCATTCATATACGGCAAACGATTCGCGGCTTTGCGTAAGTTGATGGCTATGGTGAGCGATTCATGCGACGTCGACTGCGGATGGGCCATCGGTACATCCCGGCATAAGGCGTGTCCCCGCTACACCAGCATCGAGAATAGGGCCATTTGTGGATTGGCAAACAGAATATTGCCGACGAACGACCCACGGCAGGCGTGTGCGATGAACATCGCGTAGCGATACAGGTTCATGGCATCTCCTTGATGGGTCTTCGTACGGCAGACATCGAGAAGCCTATCATCATTCAGATCGACGGTGAAACCCACGCATGCCCGACAATACACAAAATCTTTACAAAAGGATTGGGCCTACCGCATACGATCCGCCTGGGTAGCGGTCCGAGGATGAATCAGGGGCGAGCCAAGGGTTGCGTCTCGTGTTTCCGTCATGATGTCTGGCAAAAAAGTGAAGCCGGACATGCGAGGCATCGACCGGAATCGGAAAGGGGCAAATCATGCGAGTTCTCGGCAATATCCTGTGGATCATTCTTGGCGGGTTGGCCATCGCAATCGGATGGGCATTGGTGGGACTGATTCTATGCATCTCCATCATCGGCATCCCGCTCGGCATTCAAGCGTTCAAGATGGCCAAGCTTGCGCTCTGGCCATTCGGAGCGGAAATCGCCAACCTGTAGATTCCAAATACAACAAAGCCGCCAAAGCAACCCTTGACGAGGCGGTCACCGACGTCAACAATTGGATTGATCAGCAAGCCGCCAAGGCCGAATAATAAAACACACATTATGCTGCTGCAGCAGCCAGTCCTTGCAGAACAATGTCATGACAAAGGCCCGAGAAGACGACTTCTCAGGCCTTATCCGTGCCGCTCCTCAGTCGCTTGTAGCGACAGCTCCCCTCAAAGAGGGGAGCCAGAGAAACACTTACTTCGAGATGTTGAACTTGAACTCGGCGTCTTACCGGTCTTCTTCGTCCTGCCTTGCCGCGGATATTCAATCGCATCGCAGGGTTGCATAGCCATAAAGCGATTCCACAAACTGGCTTATAGATGGCAGATTCAGAAGGCTGACCGGAGGCATCTCGCCTATGTATGGCAGTTCATTCCAGAAAGACCGCAGTTAGAGGGTACACAATTACCCCCTAACCGGTCTGTCACAAAAATGAGCTGCCACATATAAGCGAAATACGTCCGGACGAACGCCAGAATCTGCCATATATAAGACCACCTGTCAGAAATCTAATTCAAGACGATCAGCAAACCACCATTACATTACCCTTGATTTGGTGTATCTACAACACCTTAGTTATCCTTGATTTGGTGTATAAATAGCACTTCGCCTAGCCTTGATTTGGTGTATAATTAAGCATGTTATTACCCTTGATTTGGTGTATCTACGGCGGTGAGACATGGAAACTTTCGAACGAAAAGCGTACGAAGAACTGGCTTCCTGGAAGGATTCTTCCCAAGGAAGCACAGCCCTGCTCATCGAGGGCGCACGGCGCGTCGGGAAAAGCACCATCGCGGAGGAATTCGGACGACGGAACTATGCGTCGTATATGCTCGTCGATTTCTCGAAAGCCCCCGATGACGTGCTGGGCTACTTCGTCGACCTGCGCAACGACCTCGACGCGTTCTTCATGTACCTGTCATCCTTCTACGGAGTGGAACTGCACAGGAGGGATAGCCTCATCATTTTCGACGAGGTGCAGCTGTACCCGAAGGCCCGCGAGGCCATCAAGCAGCTGGTGGCTGACGGGCGTTACGACTACATCGAGACAGGCTCGCTCGTCTCCATCCGCGAGAACGTCAAGGACATCCTCATTCCATCAGAGGAGGAGTCGATCCGCCTGAATCCCATGGATTTCGATGAATTCCTCTGGGCTTTGGGAGAAAAGCCACTGTCCACGCTCATCGCGGACTCGTTCAAGAAGCGCAGGCCGCTCCCCGATTCGCTGCACAGGAAAGCCATGCGGCTATTCCGTGAATACATGCTGGTCGGAGGCATGCCCCAGGCTGTGTCGAAGTACGTCGAGACCCATGATTTCAGCAAAGTCGACAACGTCAAACGGAACATCCTCCGACTGTACAGGCAGGACATCTCCAAGCATGGCGGCAGCGACCGGATACGCATCACGCGCATCTTCGACAACCTGGTGGGTCAGCTTTCCAAGAAGGAGAAGAAGTTCAACATCACATCGCTGGGAGAGAAAGCGAAAACCCGCGATTACGAGGACGCCTTCTTCTGGCTTTCCGATGCGTTCATTACCAACGACTGTTTCAATTCCACCGATCCGAGCGTGGGCTTGAGCATTAGCGAGGACCATTCGACGGTCAAATGCTACGCCGCCGATACAGGGCTTCTCACTACGCTCGCCCTGGCCGACTCGGAACAGACCGGAAGCAACCTGTACCGGGACATCCTCCTAGAACGCATCGAGATCAACGAGGGCATGCTCGCGGAGAACGTCGTTGCACAGCTTCTCCGGGTCAACGGGCACCGGCTGTTCTTCTATTCGCGCAGCGATCGCGACGACCCGTCGAACCGCATGGAGATCGACTTCCTCATCGTCGAACCGTACGAGAACGCGGCAATGAAGTACAGGGTCAGCCCCATCGAGGTCAAGTCATCGAAACGCTACCGCACGGTCTCGTTAGACAAATTCAAGGCAAAATTCGATAAGAAGGTCGGCACCAGATACGTGCTGCATCCGAAACCGCTGGTTGTGGAAAATGACGTGGTCAAACTGCCGATCTACATGGCGGGACTGCTGTAGGAGGCTTCGTGCAGACAGCGCTTTTGGGTGCACTACCAGCGAATGACGCCCAACACTTGCGCGCGCATATGTTGTCCACCTTGAACACATCTGTTTGCTGCCCGTCACCCAGTTAACCTTCCAGCCACCTTTCAGACATCTGCTAGATACTCGTTCGTCCACAGCTGAACACTAAAATGTATGAAGTGGCCTGATTTTTGTTCCGTCCTTATAGTGAGGCGGCTTGTGCCGCTTGATGTTGATGATACTCGGTTTCCACCGCTTCGGGTGTCCTGTAGCCCAGGGACTGGTGCAGGCGCTTCGAGTTCCACCACGAGACCCACCGGAACGTCGCCAATTCCAGATCATCGATATCCAGGAATGGCTTGCGCCGCCGGACGAGCTCGGTCTTGTACGCGCCGTCGGCGCTTTCGGCCATGGCGTTGTCGTACGAGTCGCCGACGGTGCCGGTCGACGGCAGCATCCCATATTCCATAACCCCGGTGGCGTACACCGTGCCGGTGCACTGCGTGCCATGGTCGCCGTGGCGGATAAGACCATCCGTGCCGCCGCGGGACGCGGCCCGTGAGATCGCCTGCCCCAACGCCTGCAACGGCAGCTCCTGCGTGTTCATGGTCATGGCGCACGCCCATCCCACGATCCGACGGGCGTACACGCCGTCGGCGAACGCCGTGCAGCCGAACGAGCCGTTGGCCATGCGCACGTAGGTGATGTCGGCCACGTGCAGGCGGTTCGGCGCACAAGCCTCGAACCTCCTGTCCACCGGATCCGGCCTGCCGCCCGTGCCCTTGGCGGGTTTCGTCGTCACCGGGGTTTTGCCGCGGCGCACGCCCCGGATGCCAAGCCCGCGCATGATGTTCATCACCCGGTCGCGGCCGACCCCGGCCGGATCCCGGCCCTGGGCGACCAGCTGCGCGTGCATCTTCCCGCAGCCGTACACGGCCATGAAGAAATCCGAGTGGATCTGGAGGACGGCGCGGGCCAGCGCCTCATGCCCCGCCCGCATGCGGCTGACGGGACGTGTTCTGAACATGCGGTAGCCGCGCGGCGTGAGAAACCCGCAGTCCAACGATTCGGAAAGGACCCTGCAGATCGGCCCGACCCTGAAACGGCTTCTGTGCTCGTCGATGTACGCGGCCATCAACGCCGTGCCGGGTCGAGCCTGCGACCATCACGGGTGACACTCACAATCGGCATGTACAGCAAGGAAGGCATGCCAGAGCGTTCTTACCATGCCGCTAGAGCATACAACCAGAAGTGGCGAGAAGAAGGAATCGGGGAGATTCGTCTTGTACAAACATATAAACGAACTAATGTAATTTTTGGACTTAAGAAAATTACATTAGTTCGCCAGTGGCCATACCCAGCTTCAGAACCGCCATATATCAAGCATTTCAAGACTAATGAAATTTCTGAGGTAACAAAAATTTACATTAGTTTGCTTCAGCACTCAACCAAGAAAACAGCCATCTACTCTTGAAGATGCCACTTAGCAGCCGAAGTAGCACCTTCTGAGTAAATCTTTCCTTGCTTCCGAAGACTCTGGAGCAGATAGCTCACCCGCTCTCCCTTCTGCTTGGCACTTAGCGCCCCTGGCAATGCATGATCAATGGCGTTGAGCACCTCAAGTCTTGAAGAAGGCCTAGATCGAAGCAGCTCCAAAATCAGTTCCTTGCATATCTTGTTATCCAAGCCCTTGCTGCGCACATACTCCTTCTGCTTGCCCATGGCGTTCGCCACATCCGACGAAATGATCAGACGGGGATAACGCCCCTCTACCAAGCCGCGTGACCTCAGCGAAACAGCCTGCTCCCTCTCTATCACCAAGCCCTTTTGAATCATGTCGAGCCATACCACACTCTGCAAATCCAAATCCGGGAAGGACGCAAGTAATTGCGAATATTTCTCATCGAGGATGGTGCCATAGATCGAGACCGATACGCGAGAGCGATTCGACAAATCGTATGTGGGCAACGGCAGGCGGCGCTTCCTCTGCATCTCGAAAACATTCCTGATGCCGATGGCATTCTGATCAATCATGCCAACCTTGCTCATCGCCTTGGCAAGCAGAGAATTCCGATAATACGGAGGCTTGTACCCGACAGCCAGCGCAGCATCTATGCTTCCTGGAATGAACGACCCCTCATTCATAAACACAAGGCGGTCTTCATATTCCAGAAGATTGATCTTCCCCGACAAACGATAATTCTGATGTGCAATGGCATTATGCAATAGCTCTCGAATAATCTCCGGGCTATAGCGTTGCGCCACCTCGGGGAACAACGTATTTGGATCCGTGAAAAACCTGTATTTCTCGTTGCGAATCTTGTCAAGCACCTTGTCCACCTGCAATATGAACGGGGGCTCGAAATGCTCATATGAGACCACATCATTCGCCGAGTTATACAACGTCCAAGTGATGCGCGGCTCGATTCCACCAAGGAAAACCGTGGACTCAGGCTTACCAAGCAGCACCAGAGCGGCATTGGTCACATGTCCATGAATCAGGAGACCGATCTTGGTCAAAATCTCTTCAGACGAGAATCCCTCAATCGCCCGTTGCCTAGGCGCATACTTCTTCGAATACTCCTCGCAGGCAAAAGCCACGGCATCCGAATCAAGATCGCCAACATTGGCGTCATATGCAAGCTGACTGGACCAATCAGGTCTTGCTTGGGAATAGATTGCAGTCAGCTTGAAAGCAGGCATCTGCACAATGGATTCGTTCTCTCGAGAATAAGGAACGCCTTTCCAAGTAGTAGGCGTAGCGAATGATGCAGGGGGAATCTGAAAGACCACCACTCGCTGACGTTCTATCGTCAGCTCATATATTTCCTCGAACGTCATGCCGCTATTGGTATACAGCGCCACCTCATGCTTCAACTTGCGCAACCCGACACTTGGCTCATGCGCTTCCTTGCGGTATCCAGTCCCACATATCGTCCGATCGTTACGCACTCCGAAAAGAAGCCAGCCAGCATCGGCATGACGAAGATTGGCTTCATTGCTCAAAGCAGAGAAATACTTCCCCAAGTCGTCGAAATCAAAATTGTTCTTGGCAGACTTGTACTCCACCACTTCTGTTTCCACATCAGACAGAAGTCTCTGAACCTTGTTCACCACTTCCTCTGGCCGGTAAACCATAGCAGATCTCCAACTAATGTAAAATCGAACGAACTAATGTAATATTAGCGCTTCTTATGAACCTACCGACGAGCATGAAATCATGGCAATACGACTCCCACGCTCCGAGAAGAAGACTACGGGGAAAGACTTGCCGCGAGCCTAGGATGAAGCCCAAGCCGGCGAGCACAACACATGACCCTGTGATTTCCATGCAGTCGCCATGTCACCGGAAGACCGAGCACCTTAGCATCTTTGAAAACCGTTGAAATCATTGAGATTACGACACATTTCTCTGCTTCCCACTGGATTTCCATGCAAGCCCACTAGATTTCCATGTAGGCACAGTAGCTATCGAAGATTCGGAACCAATAGAGCTCCCCCAAGAAGCCAAAGCACTTTGAAAACACTAGGATTCCAGCATCCTTAGCCCCTCAACCGCGCACTTCCCACTAGGTTCTCGCTACTTCCCACTGGGCAACCGGCAAATCACGACGAGCAAATACGCGTGGCTGAACGCCGGCGTCCTCTCTGGTCCAACCGCTGGCCCTGCACCAGAAATCAGCGAGCGCTTTCGCCCCATAGCATGACAATGCTTCGCGCTCATTGCCATCAATTTTCAATCAATCGGCCATTGCCGGCACCGTTCAAGACATCTGCTGCGCTCTCCGCATGAGGCCGACCACCAACCAGTTTGGCTATCTCCTTTTCGCATTTATGCATGTATCGCAAACTCTTCTCGAAAGAAGCAAGCTCGTTCTTGGCTTTCTTTTTCTCTTCCTTGTTTAGGCTGGAATCTTTGGAACGTTCGAAAAGTATGGCCTGTTGGATTTCCATCTGCCCGATTTGATTGGCCAATTCGTGTCGAATTGACTCAATCAACTCCTCTGCTTTATCGCCCTGGACCAATGAATCTTTGCAGAAAGTGAGGAGCTTGGCGCATTCATTAAGCGCAAACTCTCCCTTGGTTCCGGTCAGCAGCGCGGTAATGGCTGTCGCCGCACCACCACTAGCCAAACCCAGAGCCGCACCACCACCAGCGATTATCGCTGTTCCACCTGCCATGCCAAGCCCGCCAGCAGCCAACGATCCATATCCAACTGCCGCAAGACTGGCGCTGGTAAGGGCAGCACCGGATAATCCAGCAACAGACGAACCCGCAAGCACCGGTGCTATAACCAGAGCCATCGCAAATGCGACACCTTCAGTAGCACCCATGATTGCCACAGTTCCCGCAGCACCGATGATTTTCCTGTTACGACTGCCGTCCAAGATGCTCGCGTTCCGCCTCAAGACTTTGGCAACATATTTCACAGACGATTTGTCCGGATCACCGAACACCTCACACCACATTTCGTCAAGAATCTTCGAATCAAACGGAGGACTCTTACCTTTCTTGCCAGTTTCGTCTTCACCAGATTCAATCAGCTCATACGGCTTAAACCGAGCAAGCTCAATCAGAACCAGTCGCTTCCAAAGACCGCCATCTCTTGCTACGAGATCCTCTGCCTCCTGCTTCACTTGACCGAGATTAAGCAGATGACAGCTCTCAGGAAGTCGCTTACCCCATTGATCAAGCCATTGCTCCTTATCAGCACGACTCTTTGGTTTACCTCGCTCGATGTCCTTATAAACGGACAACCGCTCAATAGAGAACAAAACAGACTGATGCTCAGGCTTCAGCAACAGCAGATTCAATGCCACCTGACCGTCAGCTACATCCTTCTGTTGCGATCTCACATGCTCGCCCCTGTGCTCCCACACTGTTTTGGCATCGACGCCCACCGCGAAGACCAAGCGGGCAACACCCACGTAATTGATTCTCAGAATGAATTCCTTGACGCCTTCTTTCGGCTCATCCTGTAACCCGACCAGCACAGCCCGAATGGCGGCATCAACTGTATCAACCGCAGTGAAAGTCGCCGAAGCAATGGACACCATGCACACGACTCTGGGATTATCGAACGGAAGCAACTCAGCTACATCTAGCTTCCTCAAGTCGCCCAACGACCTGAAGAAGAGCTGATTGACCATTCTGTGCGTAGGCATCAAATCTCTTTTTAGCAGTATTAGGCAACAGCATGAGGATATCAATATCGCTGGTATTGATTGCTGTGCCTCGCCCATATGAAACTACGTACAAACTGTGAGCAGTGTCGCTTTCATAATTCCAAAAACGACGATTCACCGCTTTCGTAATTCGCCTATACCGCATTGTTATATTTTCGCAAGCTTTAGCCGCGCACCTACTCCCCTATGACTATTCCCAGACCCAGTTTTCTGACGAGTTCGGTCATTCCATAAGCTACGGCACCGAATCCCACGAAATTAATCAGCACCATCAGCCATGGCGAAATATTAGGCCAAAAATTAAAGGATAGATATATCAGCGGAGAGTGGAAAAGGTATATTCCCATGCTGTTGCGGCTTATTTTCCGCAGTGTCGCTGTCGAATGATTCGGAACGACGAGGTATGCCACCAGAACGCAGATCAAAGAGAGGATTTTGCCAAGTAGCATTGATTCGATGCCACACCCGGTAATCAGACATCCAATACCTGCCGCACAGACAAGCACAATCTTCATTCCACCGGTGCATACTTCTCTAATCCACTTTTCATGTCTGTGGAAAAGCACACCCACCACGAACCACATATAGTTCTGGCCGAACTGCCCTAAATAAGGCCAAGACACGGGAATCGCAACCGTCAGCAAGGCAATCGCCACAAGACTTAAATCGAACAGTGATGGCTTGCTTTCGAAAAGCGGAACGCGGGCAATCAGGTCGGTTAGCACCAGCATCAGGAACAACGTCGGCAAGAACCAGAGATGTCCGTTGTCATAGCCAAAGTAAATATACTTGACAAGCACGTTGGCCGGGTTCACATCCTGATATGCCGGATAATCGGCAAGCATTCTTAACGGATACAACCACAATGCGCCAATAATCAGAAAAGGAACTACGACACGTCGCAGTTTGTTTTTCAGAAAACCCCTGAAAGAACGCTTCCCATTCAATGAATATACGAGGCAGAATCCCGATATCGAAAAGAACAACGGCATTTGAATAAGGTTAATTATGTCTTTCAGTCCGTTTAGAGGGGGGGGCTGAGACTGTTGTGGGATACAGCGCCCATTTATCCGAATACAGGATAACGCTGTGCCCTAGAACCACAAGAATTATTGCGACTGCTCGCAAATTCTCAATGTCTTCTCTTTTCTTCACCATTCATTCTCCTGCTTCTCTCTCGCTGAAATCTCTTTTAACCCACTAACCACCGCTCTGGAAAGCGCCATTATTTACGAATTAACGGCCTGCGCTTTGATATGGCCTGATTTTTCCGTCCTTAATAGTGGGGCGGCTTGCGCCGCTTGGTTTACATAATACTCGGTTCGGTCCGTTCCGGTGTCCGGTGGCCCGAGGGCCGGCGCGGACGCTTCGAGTCCCCGCCACGAGACCCGCCGGAACGTCGCCGATTCCGGGTCCCTCGGATCCCGGAAGGGCTTGCAACGCCGGACGAGCCCGGTCCTGTACGCGCCGTCGGCGCTCTCGGCCATGGCGTTGCCGTACGGGTCGGGTGGATTCTAGTGGTGGTTGCAACGCCTGATTGGTTTTGTTGGTTGTTAGGTTAGCTTGCGGTGTTGAGTAGTTCGATGATCTTCTCGCTGGGCTTCATGAACCCGAGGGTTTTGCGTGGCCGGTCGTTGAGTTCCTCGGCGACCGCGTCG
>ENA-OPCD01002239-OPCD01002239.1-human-gut-metagenome-genome-assembly--contig:-NODE-2239-length-13947-cov-2.631946_pt1 | contig 13947 bp, 9 predicted proteins | sample MGYA00241560_ERZ501471 | MGnify/ENA primary metagenome ERZ501471 (study PRJEB25962, sample SAMEA2042578) | human gut metagenome | biome: human gut; feature: human-associated habitat; material: faeces...
TAGGTCATATCGGTAAAGGCGAGGCTTTAAAGCTGGGTACGACAAATCTGGATAATGTCACGATCAAACGTATTAAGATATAATCGAGGATGAAGAAGCCTAATTACTTAAAAGGATTGCGGGTCGTACTCGCGATCCTCATTTTCGTACCCATACTTTTATTCTTCGTTGATTTCGCCGATGTATTGCCGGACAACCTGCACACGTTGTTGCATCTCCAGATCATGCCCGCTATTTTAGGGGGGATGGCGGGGTTGGTAGTCTTCCAATTCGTATTGGCTTTATTGTTCGGCCGGATCTATTGCTCGGTTATTTGCCCGGCGGGCGTATTGCAGGATATTATCAACCGGGTTTTCTGTATCGGGAAGAAGAAAAAGAAAAGAGTACGCAGGTTCGGCTATCATAAGCCCATGAATATCTTACGGTACTCTATTCTCGGGCTTACATTCGTATTGGCTGTTTTCGGGATGATCGAATTATGTACGTTGCTAGATCCGTACAGCAACTTCGGCCGTATAGCGAGCAACCTGTTCCGTCCGGTCGTCATGTGGGTCAATAACCTGCTGGCCGACGGATTGGCACGGATGGATAACTATACGCTTTATCACGTCACGATCAGCAACGTGACGGTATTCGGCGTGATATCCGCCTTGGTCGCGCTACTCGTATTCATCCTCATGGTCGTATTCCGGGGAAGGTTGTTCTGCAATACGCTTTGCCCGGTAGGAACGCTGTTGAGCCTGATCTCCCGGTATTCGCTCTTCCGGATCTCCTTTGACAAAGAGGCTTGTACGCATTGTGGCAATTGCGAGCACACTTGTAAGGCGGAGGCGATCGACAGCAAGAACCTCACCGTAGATACCTCCCGTTGCGTAGATTGCTTCAACTGCGTGTCCTCGTGCGCTAAAGGAGGATTGCAATACCGTTTCAAGCCTTCCTTCAAGAAAGAAGCCGAAACAGCTCGCGCACAAACGGACGTGATCCAACAGGCTAACGCTCCGAAAAGCCGCCGTACCGTCGCGGCCTCCCTCCCGATCGTATCCGCTATCGCCGAGGGTATGGGGAAACAGCAGGACGAGAGGAAACGGCAGCGTAGGAGACACGGCAATAAATGGCTCCCTATCGTACCGCCGGGAGCGATCAGCTTAGAGCGTTTCAAGGATGTATGTACCGGATGCCAGATTTGCGTGACCCAATGTCCCAGCCATGTGCTGCGTCCCACGGGACTGGAGTATGGCTTTGATTATATGTTGAAACCCCGTGTCGCTTACATCGACAGTTATTGCAATTATGAATGCACGGTCTGCTCGGAGGTTTGCCCCACGCACGCTATAAAGCCGCTTACCAAGGAAGAGAAAGCGACTACACAAGTGGGCATCGCCACCTTCTTCATCAACCGTTGTATCGTAAAGACGGAGAGGACGGACTGCGGGGCTTGCTCGGAGCACTGCCCTACCCAAGCCGTGCATATGGTTCCTTACGAGGGCACGCTGACCATCCCGCAAGTAAACCCCGATCTTTGCATCGGTTGTGGCGGCTGCGAATCGATCTGTCCCGTACGCCCGATGAGAGCGATCATCATCAAGGCAAACGAGGTACACAAGTTCGTGGAGAAGCCCAAAGAGGAAGAGGTGAAAAAGGTAGAAATAGATGACTTCGGATTCTAAGAGAAAAATGCTACCTTTGTCACAAATTTTTGATACATGACATTTGAATTACAGTATAACGATACGAAATCGAACGCTAGGGCGGGCTTGATTACCACCGATCACGGGGTAATCGAGACGCCTATTTTTATGCCCGTGGGTACGCAAGGTACGGTAAAAGGGGTACATATGACAGAGCTGAAAGAGGATACGAAGGCGCAGATCATCTTAGGCAATACCTACCACCTGTATCTTCGTCCCAGTATACAGATCTTGGAACAGGCCGGAGGCTTGCATAAGTTTAATACGTGGGATCGGCCGATATTGACCGATAGCGGAGGGTTTCAGGTATTCTCCCTTTCCGACAATCGCAAGCTGCATGAAGAGGGAGCCGAGTTCCGCTCGCATCTCGACGGCTCCAAACATATGTTCACGCCGGAGAAGGTGATGGATATCGAACGCTCGATCGGCGCGGATATCATCATGGCCTTCGATGAGTGTTGCCCGGGAGATGCCGACTATAATTACGCCAAGCAATCACTGGGCCTGACCGAGCGTTGGCTGGATCGTTGTTTCGCCCGCTTCAACAGCACGGAGCCGAAATACGGCTACCGGCAAAGTCTCTTCCCGATCGTACAGGGATGCGTCTATACGGACTTGCGGCAGAGGGCGGCGGAGAACGTGGCCCGAAAAGGCGCCGATGGAAACGCTATCGGGGGACTAGCCGTTGGCGAGCCTACCGATAAGATGTACGAGATGATCGAGGTCGTGAACGAGATCTTGCCGAAAGATAAACCTCGTTACTTGATGGGCGTAGGTACCCCGATCAATTTACTGGAAGGGATCGAACGAGGCATCGATATGTTCGACTGTATCATGCCGACCCGTAACGGACGCAACGGCCAACTCTTCACCCGCTTCGGTACTATCAATATGCGTAACAAGAAATGGGAGAACGATTTCTCGCCAGTCGATCCGGACGGACATTCCTACGTGGATACCTTATATAGCAAGGCTTATCTGCACCACTTGATCAAGGCGAAAGAAATGCTTGGCTTACAGATCGCTTCTATCCATAACCTCGCTTTCTACCTATGGCTGGTGAAAGAAGCGAGGGTACATATCATCGCTGGCGATTTTACTACATGGAAAAGTGGTATGGTCCGTCAATTAGCGAACCGGTTATAAAAAACGAGACAGATGAAATTTAAACTAAAACGGATCGATTGGTATATCATCAAGCAGTTTCTGGGCACGTACGTGTTCGCTATCGCCTTGATTATCTCTATCTCCGTCGTTTTCGATATAAACGAGAAGATCGATAAGTTCTTGAATCCGGATGTCCCCTTAAAAGCGATCATCGTGGATTATTACTTGAACTTTATCCCCTATTTCGCCAATTTGTTCAGTCCGTTGTTCACATTTATCGCCGTGATCTTTTTCACGTCGAAGCTAGCGGATCGTTCGGAGATCATAGCGATGCTTGCCAGCGGTATGAGTTTCCGTAGGTTAATGCTTCCTTACGCGGTCTCGGCTACGATTATCGCTATCGTAACGTTTATCCTGAACGCTTACATCATTCCCCCTGCGAATGAGACTCGTATCGATTTCCAGAACAAGTATATCCGCAACAAGAAGGTGGACTACGTAAAGAACGCCCAATTGGAGATCGAGCCGGGTGTTATCGCTTATTTCGATAGCTATGACGCTCGCTCGAACATGGGATACCGTTTCTCTCTGGAGCATTTCGAGGATAAGAAATTGATCTCCCGTCTGACCGCCAAGTCGATCAAATACGACTCGCTTTATCAATGGACCGTTATCGATTATATGATCCGTGACTTCGATGGCATGCGGGAACATATTTCCCAAGGCTCCCGTAAGGATACGACCTTGACCATCGTGCCCTCGGACTTCCTGATTTCCGTGAATGATTGCGAGACGATGACAACGCCCGAGCTGAATACGTATATCAACCGGCAGAAAAAAAGAGGTATCGGGAATATACAGACCTTCCAGATCGAGTATCACAAGCGTTTCGCCACGATCATGGCGGCGTTTATCTTGACTTCTATCGGAGCGTCATTGTCTTCCCGGAAAATAAAGGGAGGTATGGGTATGAATATTGGTATCGGATTGGCGTTGAGTTTTTCTTACATCCTGTTTATGACGGTTACTTCCACCTTCGCTATTAATGGTTATGTGAGTCCTGCCGTGGCGGCTTGGATACCGAATATAGTTTATACATTTATAGCGATATTCTTATATCAGAAAGCACCAAGGTAATTGATTAACTCCTATATTGGTATAACTCTGCCAAATTTCATCCAGTTGTAGAGACGGGTGTACTCCGTCTCTACAACCTAGGATTTTCAATTATTTCGTGAAATTAAGTCCAAACTCTAACGTTTTTGCGTTCGGAAGTAGTTGCAATACCATATCTACCATTTGCTGATAATTCTCCGGAACCATCGGTTTCAAGATAGGAGCTATCATGGTCAAAACCGGTACGATTAAATCCTTATCCGCATAAAAAGTAGCCTCACTTCCATCCACCTTCATGTTAAGAGGTAGACCATAATAACCTCCTAAATCAACCAAAAGCTTCATGATCTCGTCAATAGAGATACCAGCGGCCTCCAATTTGTCACCAGCAGCCTGTTGTAATAAAGTAGTCAAGACTGTCACATAATTTTTATCCACAGCCACCATAAATTTCCCGTCTACCACACAATATTGGATACTTGCCATTTTCGTGATCTCACCGATTCCTTTATCCTCAGAAGCCCCTATAGGTCTCCAAGAAACATCGAAGATTCCATCTTCCGGTAAGTTAACATTTACAGCGCTTACTTTGCCCCAAATCAAGTTACCGATAGCAGGTTTTATCATAGGCACGAGATTATCGATAGTAGAATTCCCGGTAACTATATTCGCATAAATAGCTCCCGCACCCGCTTTCAAGCTCCAATTACCTACGATAGAAGAAGTTAATTTACGAGTATAAACAACAGAAGCTACGCCCCCTTTCACCGTACCATTTACCGATACCACGCAATCGCCAACCGTACTCTCGCCGGTAAACGTATAAGTGCCGTCCGCTTCCTTCAACGCAGCATCGATAGCGACCGACTTATTTTCGGGGATGATATTGTTCAAGGTTACGGATGCCTTCTCCGCAGAGGAAGCGGCAATCACGACCGATTTACCGTCAACAGGGATTGTCACTTCACCCATTACCAGATTAACGCTCTTACCCTCGTACGTTTTCGACAGATCTTGCCAGTTACCGGAAGAACTTGAATCGTCATCATCACCACATGCCGTAAAAAAACCCATCGTGCAAATCACGGCAAATACATACAACAAACTCTTTCTCATGACTCTTGTTTTAAATTTAACATAAATAGCTATTAATATTATCACAAATATATCCATTCCAACTTCCACTAACAACAATAATTTAATATCAGATGTTCGATTCCTGTGTTTAGATCAAAAATTCACTACTTTTGTCGTATCAAATACTTAAAAACAATCTATCATGAAGAAAGTGTTTATCTCAATGGCCTGCGTATTAATCGCTCTATCCGGTTGCACGAATGGAGGAAGCAATAAAGAATCCATGGAAGTCGTACTGAATATCAAACGGAAAGTAAAACCCGAATGTGTCTCCGCCTTAAAGGAATCATTCTTGAAATGCAAGGAAAGCACGTTGCTAGAACCGGGATGTATCGACTACGGCATGTACCAGTCCCTCACCGATAGCACCGAATTCTTTATCGCCGAAACTTGGAAAAACGACGGGGAATTACAAAAGCACGGCGAAACCGCCCATCTTAAACAACATCTGAATGAGATCAAAGATATGGGAGACCCTTCCTATAAAGGTAGTTTCCGGAAGATTTATGTCTGCCCGAGTGTAAATGACTAATCATTAAGAATTGAAGATTAAAAATCAAGCTTCACATAAGCGTTTATTTTCAATCTTCAATTCCCTATATTTAATTACAAAAGATCTGACGCTAACTCAGATAACTCGCTTCGCTCGCCTTTTATCAAGTTGATATGGGCGAACAAGTCCTGTCCTTTCATCTTGTCGATCATATAGGCCAAGCCATTACTTTGGGCGTCTAGATATGGGGAGTCAATCTGTTGGATATCTCCCGTGAAGACCATCTTCGTTCCCTCTCCCGCACGGGTGATAATCGTCTTGATCTCATGCGGCGTGAGGTTCTGGGCCTCATCGATGATACAATAAGTCTCGGACAAGCTACGACCCCGGATAAAGGCCAACGCCTCGATCACCAACTGGTTGTTCTTCTGCATATCGTCGATCTTACGGACATCGGGATTACCCGGGGCAAACTGAGTCTTGATCACGTTCAGGTTATCGAATAGAGGTTGCATATAAGGAGCGACCTTTTGCTTCTCGTCACCCGGAAGGAAACCGAGATCCTTATTCGCCAAAGCGACGATCGGACGGGCCAAAAGTATCTGTTTATACGTGCCGGCTTGTTTCAAGGCAGAGGCCAACGCCAACAACGTCTTTCCGGTACCGGCCTTTCCGGTCAGCCCCACCAGCTTGATATTCGGATCGTTCAACACCTCGAAAGCGAAACTCTGCTCGGCATTACGGGGCTGGATACCAAAGTTCGTGCCTTTATCCACCTTCTTGATCTTATCCGTAAACGGATTGTAGCGAGCCAATACACTATTACGTACGCTTTTCAAGATAAAGCATTCGTTCGGGTCGAGCTTAGACTTGATATCCAACGAATCTGCGTCCACGCCTTCCGGAGAGCTGTAGATCTTGTCGATCAAATCGGGGTCTATATTCTCATAGGTCTCTTGCGCACGCTCGAAAATATCTACATTCACGACCTTATCCGTGATATAATCCTCAACGGGAATACCCAAAGAACGAGCCTTCATACGAAGGTTCACATCCTTGCTGACCAAGGTTGTCTTGATCTTCGGATTCTTCTCGGCAATCGTCAACGCACAAGACAAGATACGGTGATCTGGCGTTTTATCCGGAAAAGAATGCGCTATTTTCTCCTGGTACTTATCACCGGTCACGATATAAAGTGTACCTTTTCCCGGTCCTAGTGAGGCGCCTTTCAAGAACAGGTCATTACTGGTCAATAAGTCTAGCTCCCGAACAAACTCACGGGCATTATAATTGATCTGCTCACTCCCCTTCTTGAACTTGTCCAACTCTTCTAATACCACGATGGGTAGATAGATATCATTTTCCTGAAAGTTCTCGATGCACTTATAGTCATGTAATATGACATTCGTGTCCAACACAAAATTCTTCTTTGCTCCCATGGCCTTTCGATTTAATGATTATTGCTTCTAATATAAGAACAATTCTGACACGTTGATAGTTCAGGCCTGCTAAAATTAGTTACACACACCAATAATTTCGTCATATTGACCAATTCAAGGAAAAATATGTATCTTTACGAGGATTAAAAAATAGAGGAGGATAACGTCATGTTCACAAATTTCAATTTCCAACAAATACTTAGCGCATTCATCGTATTATTCGCTGTTATCGATATAATCGGAGCTATTCCCATCATCATAGACCTAAAGGATAAAGGCAAGGATGTCAATGCGTTGAAGGCAACCCTAATCTCCTTTCTATTGTTATTAGGGTTCTTCTACGCCGGGGATATATTACTCAGGCTTTTCCATGTGGACATCGAGTCGTTTGCCGTGGCCGGCGCTTTTGTGATCTTCCTCCTATCTTTGGAGATGATTCTCGACATAGAGATTTTCAAGAACCAAGGGCCGATCAAGGAAGCTACGTTGGTGCCGCTAGTATTCCCGTTGCTAGCCGGAGCGGGATCGTTCACCACTTTATTATCGCTCCGTGCGGAATATGCCAGCGTGAATATTATCGTAGCCTTGGTACTGAATATGCTATGGGTCTACTTTGTTGTCCGCATGACACGCAAGGTAGAGAAAGTCTTGGGGAAAGGCGGCATATACCTGATCCGTAAATTCTTCGGTATCATCCTGCTGGCGATCTCCGTCAAGCTATTCATGAGCAATATCACCCTGCTAATGGAACAGATAGAAGCGAGTACGAAAGCAATATAGGATTTCCTTTAGAAGAGCATCCAGTTTCATCCTATTGAAACAAAGAGTTCATTAGGATGAAACTACAAGGCATCTATTATTTTCCGAAACGAGATGTGTCTATCGAATCATGTTCCCTCTCCTTGTAACCACCAAACTTCCAGACAAAAGATAATTTCAGACATCTCTCATCATTCAATTTCCTCATCCGGCTCCATTGATTGCCTTGGTTTATCTTGATGGTACGTGGAATGCTGCTGGCGAAAATATCGTCTCCTTTAAGTGTCAAGCTGGCACGGTCATTCAAGAAAGTCCATTTTAATCCAGCGGATATCTCATACATGGAACCCAAGTCGTATATACCTTGGATGGCACCGGGAGTCACGTATTGGCCGTCTATCGTCATTTTTAAATTCGGTTTATCACATAGGTTAAATGTGTTACTCATATGCGCTAACCCGAGATAAGCCTCACGGTTATATGAGATGCCGTGGAAGTTATCATTCTTCTCTTGCATCCTCCAACCTCGCAGTGTGATGCGGCTATTCCAAAAACGACCCACATTAAAAGGAATGATCACCGCCAATCCCGCTTCCAGACTATAATCCATATTCTCGAAACGAAAAACGGTCTTCAGTTCCGTATCGCTTTGATAAGGAAGTTGGGCGAAATAATCCGGCGTGTATTCACAGAACGCTACCAGCATATACTTTTGGCGGAAGATATAGACCATCTGCCCCTCATACGTGCGATAAGGTTTCAACAAGGGATTTCCCGCCACCTCCGAGTAAGAGTTTAGAGGCGTTACTTGCGGGGAGACTTGCCAATAACCGGGATAGGTCTTATCGCTACTTATATCGAATTGTAAAATATGTCGGGGAGAAAACGTATAGCTCAGGGATACGGTGGGAAACAACGCCCCCTCATTCCATAGGTTCATATTTTCCCGGCTAGAGGCGTAGTCAGACTTAAAATACTCCCCTTTCAGCCCGACCGTAGCAGAGAAACGCTCTCCGAAGCTTTTCGATACCTCGGCGAAAATATCAGCGATGTATTCCTTTTGTGTATTATCCTCCAACGCTTCCTCGTCCATCTCATAGCCAGCACCTTGCTCATATAAATACTCCGAATAGTTTTTCGACGAGGCGTAACCTCCATGCACGCCGTAATTCAATCCCCACCCGGAAGCGAAACTATGTGTCTTATTTAGGAATACGGACCAGCGGGATACATCCTGTCTCGTATTATTTATCATATCAGTCCGGGAACCATTCGTATTCGTATCCTGGTAATCAAGTACCGAGGGCGAATGATAACGGGTGAAATCCGCTCCTGCCGATATCCCGGCATGTCCGTCATATTGTAAACGTATATTATGAATAGCGGAGTGCCCGTCATCACGGACCAAGCTCGTACTCTCACTTTTATTTTCCGGCTTCGACAGATCCAGATATGAGGTAAAGGCATCACGGTCCGATAAGACTTTATCTCCCTTCAGATAATATGCCAAAGAGAGTTTATCCTCATTCGCGAACGTATAATCCATTCCCAGACGAACCGTTCCTCTATTTACATGGACAAGGGCCCGATTATGTTGGCTTATTTCCGTCATACTACTATTTAATGTATGGCGGGCCAACATATCCTCCCCCATCACATCCCGTCTCTTATTACCATTCAACAGGAAATCTATGCTAAAGCCCTTATTCGTATAAAGTAAATTCACATGCGCATCTCCCCCCGCATGGCGATATTGGGTGTAATCCACACCCGTTTCACCTTGCCAAGAAGGAGTCTCGGACTCATTCTTACTCAATACGACATTGAGTAACGCCCCCTTGACATTATATTTAGCTGGAGCGTTATACATCACCTCAGCCTTTTCGACCCTTGAGGCCGGCATAGTTTTCAGTAACTGGATTAATTGATCTGCCGACATTGTCGTCAACTGCCCATTCAAGATTATATTCAAACGACTGGCCCCTACCAGCTCCAGATTATCATTCCGCTCGATAAGCCCCGGTAAGTCCTTGATGATCTCAAAAGCGTTCGTGGCAGTCTTATCCTTCATCAGTTGAGGGACATCATACGTCAGCTTGCCTCCCTCCAGTTTCACTTGCGGGCGTTCTCCCTTTACGGTAATCTCGGCCAACTGATAATCTTTCTCCTCCAGCACCACCGTACCTACGTTGGCGGTAGTTATCTCTTTCTCTACCATATTATATAAGATGTGTTGGAAAATAAGTCGATACGACTGGTCTAGCGGATGATTCAATCGAAAATCCCCAAGCGTATCGGTAACCACGGCATCCACATATACAGAGTCGAGGGTCTGTAAAATCACCGCCACTCCATCTACCGGCTGTTCCTTGCCATCCATCACCTTCCCGGAAATACCTTGTGCCATAATCTCACCGAGACTCATCAGCAAGCATAAAATCATGTAGTAAATAGTACGTTTCATATCGGTTTGTTTTTATCATTTTTCGTTCATACAAAAGAAACGTATTCTTAAAAGAAACTATGTTACCACTCACTTACGAAGTCTTACCTTGTCTTATCAGGAATGTTATTTAGTCTTATCGCCATTTATCAAACCCAACAAAGAGGAACAAGGTAATCTAGAAAACACCTTCGGAAAAGTAGTATGAGTGGTATCCTTTATGCTAAATCTCACCTAAGGGAATTGCAGGAAAAAGGTTTCAAGGCCGCCGTACTCTTTGACGCGAAAACGTAAACTGAACATTAAGAGGTTCTAACTGTTGATATATCAATCAAATATTTGAAGATAACCTATTAAAAGTTGAAAATCATGTGTACAAGAGTAGTTTATTCGGGAACAAACGGGATGGTAGCGACTGGTCGCACAAGACTTTAAGCCGGCGCAACCATTCAAGTTTATGGGTGTAAAGGATCTTATTTAGTCTTGGCTAACTATTTTTTGGGATAATATGTTCCATATTTCCTTTTACAACATTTGAGTTTCAATTAATATTTATATTTGACGTCAAAAATCTTACAATATGGATAAACAGTTCCTCTGCCTTGATTCACCTACGGACTTTATGGTTGGTAAATACATATCCGCCGACGAACTCAAGGAGTTTATAAATATTCCTTGTAAGATAAAAGCTGGGGTCTTTATCCTTTGCATGGAAGGGCAAATACGCTCAACTATCAATATGTCAGAATTGACCACTTCGAAACTCAATGTTGTAACGCTATTGCCCAATAGTCGCATACAAATACATGAGATATCCCCCGACATCTTGATCTATTTCATAGCGTTCTCTTTCGATTTTATGTGTTACACCAATTTTATCAAGAGCACGATGGGTTATCTACTGATGATTTACAGGTATCCGATTATAAAAATATCCCAAAACAGGGCCAACCTGATCACGAACTTCTACGAGCTTCTCTATCAATATGCCGTATATCCCGATATCTTGAACAATAAAGAGATGATAAAGGCCATTTTCATGATGTGTAGTCAAGGTATCATAGAAATATACAGTAAAATTTACCCATTAGAGAAACAGGAACTTACACGTCCGTTACAAATCTATCAAGAGTTCCTAAATATGGTATTGAGATACTATACGAAAGAGCATAACGTATCGTTTTATGCCGAGAAGTTGGGCCTCACGTTCTCTTATTTCTCGACATCCATCAAAAAAGCGATCGGAGAGACTCCTCAAGAGATCCTCACGCAAACAATAATCATAGACGCTAAGGCTCAGTTGAAAGGGACCAACCGAGAAATCAAGAACATAGCGATGGACCTCGGCTTTAATAATCTATCGTTCTTTAATAAATTCTTCCGTCGAAATGTAGGCATGACTCCACAAGAATACAGGGGTAAATCGTATACCTATTCTTGTTACCAGAAAACATCCGACTAGCCGAAAGCAAAAACGGAACATATTATCAAAAAGAAGAATTTCAAGGGTACCTTTTATAATTTTTACTTTTGTAGGATAATATAAAAAGACATACGATGGAAGGACGAGAGACGGATCTAGAATACAACTTATTGATGGGGCTTACGGGAGCTAGCGTTAGCAAACATTTATTGGATGAGCATTTTACACTTTTATGGGCAAATGACTTCTATTACGATATGATAGGTTACCCCAAAGAAGAATATGAAGCTCTTTTCCACAATAAACCCGATTTGTATTTTAAAGGTTATGATGAAGCTTGGAATATATTATCCAAGAATGTTTACGAGACGATAGCTAATAAAGCCAGCGGTTACGAAACCGTTATCCAGATGCCAACGAGAAAAGGAAAAAGATGGACTAAAATCACCTCAACGTTTACCGACCAACTACAAGACGGCATCCCTATCTCCTATACGGTAATGACCGATGTAGAGGACGTAATGCGAAGGCGGATCGAGCAAACGATCACTTATGATAATATCCCCGGCTTCATATCCAAGCATAAAGTACATAAAGACGGCAGTTTTACATTGCTGGAGGCAAATGATAAATATATGGACTTCTCTGGTATCGATAAAAATTCTTTTTTATCTTTCAGTCCTTTCTCCCGTTTAGATGAAACAAGCCGTAATACGATGAACGCACATATCTCCTGTATGCTAAAAGGGGAACCTGTACATTTCGTTATCCAGTCGAAAGACAAAAACGGCAACGGCGCTTGGCTACAGTTGAACGGGGAATGTATTGGCTGGGAAGGCGACGAGCCTATCTATCTTATCGTTTACATCAATATCACCGACATTACCGAACAGAGGGAGTTGCAAAAGAAACTGGAGAAACAGTCAAAGCAACTTAAAGAAGCACTAAAGTCGGCGGAACAAGCCAACCAAGCCAAATCTAATTTTCTCGCCCGCATGAGTCACGATATCCGCACACCCATGAACGCCATCATGGGAATGGCGACTATAGCCAAAGCCCATGTAGATGAACATGAAAGAATACTAGATTGTATGGAAAAAATCAATGGAGCCTCTAAATTATTATTGAGTCTGATTAATGAGGTTCTCGATATGTCCAAGATCGAGAGTGGCAGGTTAATTCTTTCGGAGGATGAGTTCAATGTGGGTGAGCTCTTGCAAGACTTGGTCGTTATGATGCAACCGGAGATCAAAAACAAACAACAAACTTTAAATATACACGTCAAGAACCTGAGGCATGAGAATGTAAAAGGTGATACGCAGCGTATCAAGCAGGTATTGATGAATATCCTCTCGAACGCAATTAAGTATACGCCGGAGAATGGGCGAATCACGATAGAGATCTACGAGAAGGACCCTCATAATGGCATCGGAAATTATCAATTCGTGTTTGAGGATAACGGAAGAGGTATGAAACCGGAGTTTCTGGATAAGATTTTCGAGCCTTTCGAGCGTGCGAGCGATGATGAGATCAAGAGGATACAAGGCACTGGCCTCGGGATGTCGATCAGCCATAAGATCATTCAGATGATGGGAGGAGATATCAAGGTGGAGAGTGAATATGGCAAAGGTTCCCGCTTCACCATCGACATGCCATTGGTTTGCCGGGATCAGAAGCCCGATGATAAGATAGAGGTAGAAGGTTTAGAGGTTCTTGTGGTAGATGATGATAAGATCGCTTGTCTAAACACGTCTAGCTGTTTGCAAGAGATCGGGATAAACAGTGAATGCGTATACTCAGGTAGCGAAGCTATAGAAAAAGTACGACAGCATCATTTAGCGGAGAAAGAGTATTTCGCCGTGATCATTGACTTGAAGATGCCTCAAATGAACGGCATTGAAACAACCCGGCAAATCAGACGTTTCGTGGGAGCGGACGTACCGATCATCATTCTCTCCGCATACGATCTTGAGGAATATGAGGCAGAGGCTAAGGAGGTTAAGGCCAATGGATTCATCACCAAGCCTCTCTATAAGTCCAAGCTACTCCAAGTATTGAGATCTTTCCTTGACGAAGGAGACCAGCCGGAACCGATCCGCCCATTCAAGTTATCAAACGTCGATTATTCCGGCAAGCGCATCTTGCTGGTGGAGGATAACGAGTTAAATCGTGAGATCGCCGTAGAGATCATCGGCAGCACCGGTATCACTATCAATACGGCGATAAATGGGCTCGACGCCGTACATAAAGTCGCCCAATCGGAAGAAGGATTTTACCAGATAATACTGATGGATATCCAGATGCCTATCATGGACGGTTATGAGGCGACCCGGCAGATTCGT
>ENA-OPCD01002261-OPCD01002261.1-human-gut-metagenome-genome-assembly--contig:-NODE-2261-length-13869-cov-4.619227_pt1 | contig 13869 bp, 9 predicted proteins | sample MGYA00241560_ERZ501471 | MGnify/ENA primary metagenome ERZ501471 (study PRJEB25962, sample SAMEA2042578) | human gut metagenome | biome: human gut; feature: human-associated habitat; material: faeces...
CCATACTGTGGCGGACTACGAAATCCTTGTAGGTGTAACCCTTCTGGAATTCTTCCACCACGATGTTCTCTCCAACCTCTTCATCCTCCACATGCATCACTGCATTATGGAAATCCGGGTTGAATTCCTTTCCCACTGCTTCGATCGGCTTCACGCCAAGCTCATCCAGTGTTGTGGTAAGCTGCTTGTAGATCATTTTCATTCCATCTGCAAAAGCATCGCCTTCCTGTGCCTGTGCAAGACCTCTTTCAAAGTTATCCACAACCGGCAGGATCTTTTCAACGATCTCTTTTGCTCCGATGATGTACATACTGGATTTTTCTTTTTCCGTTCTTTTACGGAAATTATCAAATTCAGCCATGGTACGCTTCAGGCGATCGGTAAGTTCCTCCACCTTCTGCTCAGATTTATCTTTTTTCTTCTTTCCGAAGAAGGAAGTTTTTGATTTTTCTTCTTTTTTATCCTCTGAGGCAGCTTCTTCGCCTGGAGTATTGTTTTCTTCCTCCGGCAGATCTTCTCCCTCCGGTGTCAGGTTTTCTTCTTCCTGATCTCCGTCAGTTACGGGGATTTCCTTCTCCGCTTCCTGCTCTTCGGATGTTTTCTTTGTTTCCTCCGACACTTTTTTTCTACCGCCTTTCTAAGTTTTCTTCTTTTTCAAAACGTCATCCAGATGATTCTTCAGTTCCTTCAGACTGTCCACTACATTCTCATAATCCATTCGTTTGGGACCGATGATCCCGATGGTTCCGTACATTCCGTCTCCCAGTTCATATCTGGCAGTTACAATGCTGCAGTCCTTCATGGTCTGGATCGGCATCTCATCACCGATGTAAACCTGGATTCCTGTATTCTCTCCATCTGACATCTGTTCTTTTACAAGATCGGCAAGTTCATGCTTCTCCTCAAATGCGGAGATCAGCTCCGTTGCCTTCTCTTTATCGGCAAGCTCCGGATACTTGAAGATGTTCGTTGCACCTGAAGTATAGATCTCCATATCTTCCTCTTCCACATGAATGGTGGCTGCCACTGCATCCAGAACCGTTGCTACCACACCGCTGTGGCTGCCTGCCTGTTCCTTCAGTCTGGCGATCATCCCAAGGTTGATATCCTGGATCGGGATACCATTGAGATTGGTGTTAAGAAGAAGATTCAGTTTCAGGATCGTCTGGTCGTCCATTTCCTCATCCAGATTGATGATCTGGTTCCGGACTGTGTTGTTGTCACTGACAACCACTGCCACAAGCTGAAGCTCGCTCATTCTCGACAGCTGGATAAACTTAATCTTGTTGCCGCTGTACTGCGGAACGGAAACCATGGTAGCATAGTTGGTATTGGAAGCAAGAACCTTCGCAACCTTCTTAAGCACCTTATCCATCTTATCTGTCTTCTCAATGATCAGATCTCGCAGCTCTGCAACCTCTGCTTCCTTCTCCTTCATCAGCTCATTGACGTAAAGTCTGTAGCCCTTATCAGAAGGAATTCTTCCTGCTGAGGTATGAGGCTGGACGATATAGCCCATATCTGTCAGGTCTGACATTTCATTTCGGATCGTTGCGGAACTTACATTAAGATCCGCATACTTGGAAATGGTTCTGGATCCAACCGGTTCTCCGGTCTCCATATAGGTCTTGATGATTGCCTGTAATATTTTTCGTTTGCGCTCACTCAACACCTCCTCCATGAAGCCATCTCCTTTCCTTTTGTTTTTCCTGACGGATGTTGATTCTTTTTTTATATCTGTTAGCACTCATTTTAGTGGAGTGCTAACATCTACAGTCTTTAAGATATCACCATGTAAAATATTTGTCAATATGTTTTGAAAAAAAGTTCTTATTTTTTCAAAACAAAAAAAGCATCAGTACGATGCTTTTTTGTAATACTGGTCTATGCAGTTCTGTGCCCCGGCAAAAAATTCCGCTTCTGTTTTCTGTCCCAGCATATATTTCTGAAATTCCGTTCCCATGGACGAAACGGCTTCTATGGAATCGGCACACAGTGGTCTTGCTTTCAGCTTATAATCTTTCAGATATTGCCGGATCATTTCAATGCCATCCAGATCAAAATTCTTATCCTCGATCACATCCAGTCTTGCCGGACACATTTTTGTCAGCTGTCCGTAATTTTTACTGGCCTCATATCCGGATACATACTGAAGGAACTTCAGAGCTGCTTCTTTATGATCAGAATTTTTATTCAGTACATACTGCCAGGTTGCGATATTGGTCACCTTCTCGTCAAATTCCGGAAATGGTGCCATATGGATCTTATCTTTTCCATACACGCCTGCATTCTGAAAAGTACTCAACACACCGGTATACATAAACATACATCCATACTGGCCGTTTATAAATTTTTCATTCAGCTGGTCATGCTGGTCGATCAGATTCTCCTCTGATATCATCCCTGTATCCAGCATTCGCTTCATATATTCTGCCGCTTCTCTTGTTTTCGGATCCGTCCAGTCTGTATAATCTCCTCCGAAAAAATCGACATACTCGCTGATACTATTATATATGTAAGAAATCTCCCATGCATCCCCATATGCATATTTTCCCGTATTCTGAAGCTTTTTCTGAAGGATCTCAAGATCACTGAGACAGGAGAGTCTGTCCAGACCAGCCTGATCCAGCAATTCCTGGTTCACCCAGAATGCCATGATATCCATCCTGAACGGTACCGAAAAAATATGTCCGTCTGACATGCATATTTCTTTCAGGTATTCCTGCAGAAAATTCGCCGCTGTCTCCTCTGTCATAACCGTATCTTCCAACGGAAGAAGAAATCCCTTATGTTTAAATTCGGATATCATCTCATCATTTACTGTGATCAGATCAACAGAATCATCTCCTGATGTCAGAAGAGTTGCTATTTTGGCCTGGCGATTGTCCGCATTGGCCGGACATTTTTCAATATGGATCTTTATTCCAAGATCTTTTTCCGCCTGGCTGATAAAAGAATCAAAGCCCTCTGTGCCTGCATCCACATGAAGGATCGTCAGTTCCTGTCTGTTCTCCGGCACAATATCAGATGCAGCCTCCTTCTTCTGGACTCCACATCCTGTCACTGCCAGAGCCAGGGCAAATACCCCGCAAAATACCTGTTTTTTCAATCTCTACCACCCTTTTTATCTGGGCCATCTATCCTCTTTTGACATCAACGGCTGGAACGGTGCATGAGGAAGTGTCTGATACCAGTACGCTACACTTGCCACATCATCCTGTCGTTCAAACAGGCCACGGTATCCGACGCCTATCTGCTGAATCGTAACGCGAAGATCCTCTTCAAAGCAGATTGGATCCTGTAAATGCCATCTGTAAAAGCCTCTCATTGGCGGGCAGTCATCATTATGATAAAAATTGTGGATCAGTTCGTCATGAGCAGAATAATACGGATATCCCAGATACGGTGTGTTATAATTCTGTTCCACGGTTTTTCCATCCACCTGTTTGGCAAAGCTCCAGGAACCTCCAAAGTAATCTTCCGTTCCTGTTCCGCAGATGGTCGGATACTCCTCATCTCCGTCAATATAAAACTTCATTTCTCCCTCGCCCCACCAGTAACGTTCCAGTGTGGTAAGTGCCATGTAGGTTCCTATATAATGGCCTTTTCCTTTTACTCCATCCAAAATTGTATAATCTTTTGTTTTTTCTGTCAACCGTTCCCGTCTCCACTGCGCATGGAAATAAGCAATATCGTCCGGAAGCTCATCATAGAGACAGTAATCTACCTGATAAAAGAAAGCCGGGATTTTATTTGCATGCTGGTTTTCCAGTGTGATCTTTGCTTTCTTCTTAAACGGCATCGGGAAATAGCAGTTAAAGCCCCTGTTTGGAACAACAGCCACCGGAACAGAATTTACAAAACATTCTCTTCCGAATCCGCAGCAGAAGAAATCACCCAGAGGACTTTCCACGGAAGGAGTTTCCTCGTCATCCCAGTACATACGGATCACAAGATCCCTCAGTACAAAGCAATCTGCCTCTGTAGTCTTGTTATCAACGGTGATCCAGATATGATTGATCTGTCCCGGTCCTTCCATTTCTGCCAGAGTTACCACAGTTCCCGGCTCAATATCCCTGAGACACGGGCTTCCTTTTCTGGACGGTCCCAGATGACTTGCAGCCATACCGCCTCTACCTTTTTCTCCATGAGGATTTTCCGCGTTGATCGCACGGCTTTTTCCATGCTTTGCAAGTGCGATTCCTCCCAGTCCGCCTGTAAATGCCTGATACATATCTGTTTTCTCCTCTCTTTTGGAAATTAAAAATATTTACGCTTTTACTCCACCTGCCATGATACCATCCATGATCTGTTTCTCAAAAACAGCTACAAAGATAATGATCGGAAGAAGGATGATCCATCCCATGGCACTGACCAGATCCCACGGAACTCCATACATGTTGTCACGTAACGGAAGCTGTACGATGGAAACAGAAAGTACCTGAATACCATTTGAATAAAACAGCGGTGTGAAAAAGTTATTCAGACAGGTAATAAAGTTGATGATACAAACCGTAGCGATCGCCGGCTTCATCAGCGGCAGAACGATCGTGAACAGTCTCTGTGAAAAAGATGCGCCGTCAATAGCAGCTGCCTCCTCCAGTGAGATCGGGATCTCACCGACAAAGTTTCTGAGGATCAGAACCGTAAACGGTATAACGGTACTGATATAAAGAAGGATAAGTCCCGGATATGTATCATACAGCTTTACCTTCTGCATAAACTCATACAGCGGGCGGGCTGTAACAACCTCAGGGATCAGCATGGTAGCCAGAACAAATGCAAATGCAACAGAAACTCCCTTTGAGGTAAATCTTGAGAATCCATAGGCAGCCATTGCACACAGCACGGTACTGATCACAAGTGTAAGGCCTACAATCAGAACTGTATTTCCGATCTTTGAAAGCAGTCCTACATTCTGTATCAGAAATTTATAGCTTTCCAGTGTGGGATGATCCGGAAGATAATCGATCGGTGTTTTAAACAATTCTCCTGACGGTGTGATCGAAGAAATAAAGATCCAGTAAACCGGGAACAGGATCAGAAAAGCCACGACTGCAAACAGAACCCATCTTCCAACGGCTACCACTCCATGATAAACATTATATTTTCCTGTATTCTTCACGATAATTCCCCCTAACTGTCAAACTTATTCATAACACGTATATTCAACCAGCTGAAGATCGCCATTACAACAAACAGCAGCATAGCCAGCGCCGAAGCATATCCTACGTTTAGATTTGTAAATGCTTCTGTTGTGATTCTGTATGCGATCAGCGCAGTATCCTCTCCAGGGCCTCCAGATGTCATGGAATAAACCAGATCGAAGGTTGTCAGTCTCCAGAGTGTGAACGGAATACATAAAGTCAGGACATTTTTTGCGATCAGCGGAAGTGTGATCCGGAAAAAGCTCTGGATCCCGTTTGCACCGTCTACCTTTGCTGCCTCATAGATATCGCCGGAAATAAACTGAAGTCCGGAAAGTACAAGGATTGCAAAGAACGGAAGGTCCTTCCACAGGTCCATTGCAATTACCGCTGCTCTTGCAGTACCTGTATTGATCAGCCAGCTGTTCTGGTAACCCGGTACAAACCAGCGGATAAAATCATTAATCAGACCATAATCATTGTTAAATGCCCATTTTGCAGCCATACCGGCTACTACTGCAGGCATAGCCCACGGGATCAGCACGATGGTCCTCAGAAAACGGCGGCCTTTGAATTTCATATTCAGGATCAGTGCCAGGATAACTCCGAGGATCACATGCAGGATCATGGAAACAACCACAAATATTGCCGTAAAGCTGATCGATGTGAGCACTTTAGGATCAGAAAATACCTTCAGGTAATTCTTGAAGCCTATAAATTCATTGATACCTGCAAGGATACTGATATTAAAGAAGCTGTTTTTCACAGTCATCAGAATGGGATATACTGTTGTAAAGCCTCGAATCAGTACAACTGGCAGGATCAAAAGCCACGGTATCCACTTCATAGTTTTTTTACTTATTGTCATGGAACTTTCCTCCCTGTTCATCAAGCAATGTAAAACAGACTTTTACCTCTGCTTTACATTGCTGTTTTTTTATATCTTTTACTTATACATATCTACCACATCCTGAGCCTTCTTGCAGAACTCATCAACTGTAATCTCGTCTTTCATACAGGACTGGAAGATTGTTCCCATATCGCTGATAAATTCCATTGTCTGTGCCACCATCGGACGTCCCTGTACATTGCATTCATTTGCATATCTGCTGTACATTTCTTTTGCCGGGTCAGAATCCGGAACTACCTTCTCTGCAACATCCTTTCTTGCAGGATATCTGTCAAATGCTTTATAGGAAGCTTCCATTCCGCCTTCATCAGCCATATACTGGAGGAATTTCACAGCTGCATCTTTATTCTTGGATGCTTTGTTGAGAACATAGCTCCAGGAATCTGTAAAGATCGCACGCTCTCCCTTGCCGCTGAAATCCGGTACCATTTCCATGTGGATCTTATCTGCGCCAAGCATATCTGCCTTTGCATAATCTGTTCCAAGGCCCCACATGAACCAGCATCCGTATTTTCCGTCATTGATCTTCGGATTCATCTGGTCATATTTATCTGCAATCTGTTCGATGGATGTTTCTTTATTAGCAACCAGATCGTGAAGGAACTGAACTGCTTCCTTGTTTTCCTCTTTGGTCCAGTCAAAATAATCGCCGCCGAACATGTTTACAAACTGTGCAAGCTCGTTAAATGCATAGGTTTTCTCCCAGGAACCGCCGTAGCCGAATCTTCCGTCCTTGGAAACAGCCTTCATATACTTCATGAAATCCTCTTTTGTATCAATGGATTTGATTCCGACCTCATCCATGATCTCCTGATTTACCCAGAATGCAAGATATCCTGTATAGCCTGGAACACCGACGATGTTTCCGTCCTTATCTGTGATCATATCCTTTACATATCCCTGGGCAAACTGATCAGCGATATCATCTGTCATTACTGTATCGTTCAGTCCTTCCAGCCATCCGGAATTTTTAAATGCCGCGCTCATCTCATCGTTGATCTCAATGACATCCACGGAAGTATCTCCTGTGGAAAGCATTGTGGTGATCTTCTGCTGACGGGTATCTGTATCTGTAGGTGCCGCAATTACATTAATGTTCAGGCCCGTGGCATCTTCCACATTTGCAAGCCAGTCCTCAAAATCCGGGTCTGTGGTGTTGACGCTGTATAAGGTAAGATCATATTTTTCCTTTGCGGAAACAGTAACCACGTTACCTGCCATACCCACAACCATCGCTGCTGCCAAAACTGCACTCATTACTTTTTTCTTCATATCTTTCTTCCTTTCTGGACATTTTCGTGTTTGTCCACACCTGTTTTTGATGGTTTAAGGATACCAGAGAGCCCCCTCATTCTAAATACAATATTTTATGATTTATTTATATTATTTTTCGTTCTCTTGTATTTTTGTTGTTAATTTTTTATAATCCTTTTATATAATCTATATTTGTAACGGCTTTTTTCACAGCTGGATTCGGTTTCATTAATTTGTTTTTGACATAAAGGAGAGTATGTACTATGAAATTCCACAAATGTATCCCACCCAGTTTTTCCTCATTTCGCTATAAGCTCCTGCTCGCATTTCTGATCGCAACTATGGTACCTCTGATTTCCCTGACCTTCATCAGCTATCACATTTCCTATAACATTGCCAGAGATCGTATCATCGATTCTGCCGTAATGACTGACAAGCAGCTGGTCTCTCAGCTGAACGACCGCCTCGGCCAGGTTGAAAATGTAGCAGATACCATACAGTTTCAAATGTACTCCCTAAATCATTCTTCCTCCAATAAGGTAGATGCACTGAAAAAATTCACCGCTGTGAAAAACAATATTTCGCTGTATAAATCCACATTCGATTTCTTCCATATATATGTTTTTCTGCAGCCCGCTCAGCTCGGTTCAAAAGAAGGCCTGTACTTCTTTTCCACAGATGAGCTTTCTGCATATGGTCTGGATAAAAATATTGTTTCCGGTTCAGGCTTTTCCTCTGTCTGGATACCGGTTTCCAATATGCCTCTGCCTAAAATACTGTCCACAAAAAAATCATCTGCCGATGTAATCCTCTGCGTCCGGGCACTGAAAAATCAGGCCACCGGTATTCTGGAATACGCCTACGGCATTGCTCTGGACACCTCAGAGCTTACCACTTATCTGCAGCCTGCTGCTTTGGATTCCCGCATATACAGCTACATTCTCACAGATCACGGAGAGATTGCAGCAAAAAATACATCCTCACTGAATTTATCCGGAATTTCCAAAGCACAGTTTCAGAAACTCAAAGGAAATGCAGATTCTTCTTTTCACAGCGGCGACAAATATTATAACTGCTGCACCTTAAGCAATGGCTGGCTTCATGTTACCGAAATCCCGGAAAGCTATATTCAGGGCAACACGCACATCCTGATCCGTGCCTTACTGATCACTGTCCTTATTTTCTTGCTCCTTACTGTTATCATCGTTATCCTGTTTTCCGAAAATCTTACCCGGAAGATCACTGCACTTTCCTATGCAATGGAAGCCTTTCAGCTGGGATATGACCCGGAACATCTATCTATCGTTACTGTTCCCCACCCGGATGATCCTTCCAGGTATGATGAGATTGACAGACTGGGCATCACCTTTGAAGATATGCAGCACACAATAGCCGGAAACCTGAAGTCCATTGTAAATCTTTCCGTAAACGAAGAACGTCTGAAATACCAGCTGCTCCAGTCACAGATCAATCCGCATTTTCTTTACAATATCCTGGGATCGATCCGTACCTGCCAGTCCCTTGGAAAGCTTGACATTGCTGATCAGATGATCGCAGATTTGACTGCCTTTTACCGTCTTACCCTGCGTAAATCAAAGGAACTTATTCCTATTAAAGATGAATTGGAAATTGCCCGGCTTTATCTGGAAATGGAAAAGCTCTGTCATAAAGATAATCTGGACTGGGAGATCGAAGCAGAAGATGGAATCGAAAATTTCCTGATCTGCAAGTTTACACTTCAGCCATTTCTCGAAAATTCCATTCTGCACGGGATTTCTTCGGGCACACCAGCTGTTTTCATTTCGATCCATGTTCTTTATGGCGATGATACGGTTGTGATCTCCATTGAGGACAACGGTGCCGGCATGGACTCCGAAACCCTTGCACAGCTGCGCCATGCTATTGAGCATAATGTTATTGATTATGAGAAGCATTTTGGAATTTCCAACGTAAGTTCCCGTATTTCCAACCCATTATACGGAAACGGTTCCGTAAGGATCCGCAGCAACCCCGGAAACGGCACATACGTCACCATTGAATTCGAACAGATGGAGGAAGATATCGATGAAAAAAATAATGATCGTAGATGATAATTACTTATCTGCAGAAGGTATCGAAAAAAACATAGACTGGGAAACACTGAATGCAGAGATCATCCATGTCTGCTACAATGGAACCTCTGCTATCGAAGCCATGAAAAAAGAACCGGCAGATCTGATCATTTCTGACATTGAAATGCCTGATCTTGACGGCATTTCCATGAGCCGTCAAGCTCTTGAGATCAATCCTATGGTGAAGATCATCCTGATCAGTGCCTATGATAAATTTGAATATGCAAGACGCGCTCTGCTCCTCGGTGCTCTGGATTATATCGAAAAGCCTCTGGATTATGCCTATCTTATCCAGAAGGTAAAAAACGCTTTTGCACTGATGGAAAAGGAACAGAAAAATCTCCAGCTTCTGAAACAAAGCAGGCCTCTTCTTACGGAAAAATTTTTCCGCGAGATCACACACCTTCCGTCTTCTGAAGCAGCCTACCGACTGAAGCCTTATCTTAAGTATCTGAACCTGGAGCTGAATTATGATTTTTATACAGTTGTTATTCTGGAGCTTGAAAATGCTCCGGATCTAAAAGCTGTTTACGGGATTGAAAAGTTTCAGATGGAGCTTTTCAACCTTCAGGATCTGATAACTGAGGAAACCGCTTCTCTTGATTTTGTGTATCTTCTCCCGGATATGGATGGCTATCTGTGCATTCTGGGACACAGCGGCTGTCAGTCCAACAGCTTCCGCCAGCTTACCAGCGGACTTATTTCCTCAATCGCAGATGCCTGCCAGCCACTGGGACTTTCTCTCAACGCAGGTATTGGAACAATTGTCCAGGATTTTTGGAACCTGAACCATTCTTATAAAAGCGCCGTACATGCACTGGAATACAGATTCTTTTTCCCGCATCAGAATATCTTTGACGGAAGAGAGGCTCTGGGTTCCGATCTGTCTGTTGCAGATTTTTCAGATACAAAGGAGGATGAACTGATCCGGCTTCTCTGCAAAAAGGATACCGCTGCCATAGATCTCTGGTTTCAGAATTTTTCCGACTGGCTCACTCAGAAATTTCGCACAAAGAATTTCGCTTTCATACAGATTTATTCTCTTCTTGGCCGGATCCTGAAATTTTTCTATGAATTAAATCTGGATACGCATGACCTTGAAGCTAAAATTTTGTATGTTTACAACCACATAAATGAGTTTCATAATACGGAAGAGCTATGTCAATGGCTGAAGGATCTGTGCCATCTTTTATGCCGGAAGCTTGATTCCTCCATGAATGATTATCACCAGAAGCTCTGTGAACTGGTGATTTCCTATATCAACGAACACTACACTGACAATACGCTCTGCCTCAATGATATTGCTGCCTCTGCCAATGTAAGCCCTGCTTATTTAAGTGCTCTTTTCAAAAAAAATCAGGGAATCAGTCTCAGTGACTTTATCACATCTCAGCGAATTTCCGCAGCCGCCCGTTACCTGACTACGACTACTATGAGTCTGAAGGAGATCAGCCTGAAATGTGGTTATGCCAATCAATATTATTTCAGCACCAGCTTCAAAAAGAAAATGGGGATCACACCTTCCGCCTATCGGGAACAGCATACATAACTTCTTCTCTTCTTTATAACAAAGTTACTGACACAAATGCCAGTGCCCTTCTCCGGAATTTTACTTATAATCAATCAATAAAGAGAACCATCATATTTTTTCGAAGGAGGGATTGCTATGAAAAAATGGAAAAAAATCCTGATATCTCTGATAACAGTCTTTGTACTGGCCATGCTTCCGGCAGAATCGGCAATTCTGCCTTGCACAGTCTGTGTTACAGAGGCCGCTCCCAGGATCAGTTCTTCCAAGCTTACCATGATCAAGGGGCAGAGCAGAACACTGAAGATCACCGGTCTCAAAAAAGGGCAGAAAATCACCTGGAAGAGCAGCAATTCCAAAATCGTCACTGTAAACAAAACAGGCAAGCTTTTTGCAAAATCTGCAGGAAATGCTACAATTACTGCTCAGGTAAACGGAATACGCTTTGTCTGCAAGGTTAAGATACAGAAAAAAGCTGCTCCGGCAAAGCCAGCTCCCACCGCTGCTCCGGCAAAACCAGCCCCTACTGCTGCTCCGGCAAAACCAACCCCTACCGTAGCTCCGAAGCCCGGCATAAAATTAAAAAACCACATTCTGAGCAAAGGCAAAAAGGCCAGTGATGGAAGCGTAAAAATCGAGCTTAACACACACGATGAATCAAAAAAAATCGATATGGATTTAGGCGGTTTGGGTTCGTCATCTTCTTCTATGCAGGTTTCCGTAGATGAATATCGAAGTATCACATACATTCCAAAAAACAACAGTTTTAAATTCTATTTCCGGTTTTCCAGCCATGATGATTTAAAAAGTGATATTACTTTGACTTTCCCGATGAATTCTACTGCGGCTTCTTTAAACTTTTATTTTTACATAAGCATACTTCCTGATGATGAATCCGGTACACTGATCGCCACTATGAGCAGCTCCGCTCCGCTTTCCGCCATCAGGAATGAATCCTCTAATTTATCCTTCCACTTCCAGAAGCTTACAGATCCTTATGAAATCCTGACACAAAAAGATGCTTCCGAGCTTGCCAACGACACTCTGGATATGGCTGTTCCATATTGGGCTGATCTTCTCAAGGGCTCCGGCATCACCCTGCGCTCCCTGGGCTTTTCAACTACAAAATAAGCTTTTCCCAAAAATAGATCGAACATACCCGGCAACACCCCTGGCTATAACAGCCAGGGGTGTTGTACTGTCAGCTGCTTCGCAGCCTATTCCATTAATTCTTCCAAATTCTTCTTTAATTCAAGCATCTTGTCTCTCAGCTCAGCAGCCTGCTCGAAATTCAGGTCTGCTGCCGCAGCACGCATCTGCTTCTCTACCTGAGCGATCACCTTCGTCAGTTCTTTTCGGTTCATGGATTCCGGATCCTTTTTAAGCTTCACTTCTGTCTCTGCCACCTTCTTCGAAACAGCGATCAGATCACGGACCGCCTTCTTGATCGTGGTTGGAGTGATGCCATGCTCCCTGTTGTAAGCCTCCTGTATCGCTCTCCTTCTTTCTGTCTCCGAGATTGCTTTTTCCATGGATTCTGTCATATTATCTGCATACATGATCACATGGCCTTCGCTGTTCCGGGCAGCACGGCCGATAGTCTGTACCAGGGATGTTTCCGAACGAAGGAAGCCTTCCTTATCTGCATCCAGGATCGCTACCAGCGTGATCTCCGGAATATCCAGTCCTTCTCGCAGAAGGTTGATCCCGACTAGCACATCAAACACATCCAGGCGCATATCGCGGATGATTTCCGCACGTTCCAGAGTGTCAATGTCTGAATGAAGGTATCGGACACGGATTCCCAGATCCTTCATATAATCGGTAAGGTCCTCTGCCATACGTTTGGTCAGGGTCGTGATCAGGACTTTATTTTTCTTTTCAATTTCCTTATTTACTTCTGCTACAAGATCATCGATCTGTCCTTCGATCGGACGCACCTCCACCTTCGGATCAAGAAGCCCTGTAGGACGGATGATCTGCTCTGCGCGGAGAAGCTCATGGTCATATTCATATTCTCCCGGTGTCGCAGATACAAACATTACCTGGTCAAGCTTGTTCTCGAATTCATCAAAGCTCAATGGACGGTTATCCTTAGCAGACGGAAGTCGGAAGCCGTAATCCACCAGTGTCTGTTTACGGCTCTGATCACCGGCATACATACCGCCAACCTGGGGAACTGTCTTATGGGACTCATCTATAATAAGTAAAAAATCATCTCCGAAGTAATCCATCAGTGTATACGGTGGCTGCCCCGGTGCAAGCCCTGTCAGGTGCCTGGAGTAGTTCTCGATCCCGGAGCAGAATCCCGTTTCCTTCATCATTTCCACATCAAAGTTGGTACGCTCCGCAATTCTCTGAGCCTCGATCAGCTTATCCTCACTTTTAAAGTATTCCACCTGCTGCTTCATTTCTTCCAAAGCTTTCTGTTTTTCCAGTTCAACCTGCCGCTCCGCGGCAACAATAATGGAATTCGCTTTCGAATGAGCTTCCTCTATGATTTCATCCGCCTGCTTCTCTGCCCGCTCTTTCGCTTCTTTGATAATCTCGCGCCCTTGCTCTTCCAGTTTCACAATCTGCCGATCATAATTTTCCATCTTTTCATCGGCCCTGCGGTTAATTAACTCCGCGTTATCAAGGGCATCCTGGATGGATTGTTTTCTTGTTTCCAGCATGTTCAAAAAAGGTCTGTACAGAAACTTCGTCAGCAGTCCTACCAAGATCAGAAAATTGATTACATAAAATACAAATTCTGTCAAACTAAGCCCTAAAGCTTCAACCATCGGCTCACCTCCCTTTGCATAACTGATTTTGTTTCCCGTCCGCGTTCAACCGAAGCTTTCAGGAAACAGCCGCTTCCTGTTACATCTGCGCGAACAGCAGGAACGCGACGAGAAGTCCGTATATACTCAGGGATTC
>ENA-OPCD01002291-OPCD01002291.1-human-gut-metagenome-genome-assembly--contig:-NODE-2291-length-13728-cov-4.337965_pt1 | contig 13728 bp, 10 predicted proteins | sample MGYA00241560_ERZ501471 | MGnify/ENA primary metagenome ERZ501471 (study PRJEB25962, sample SAMEA2042578) | human gut metagenome | biome: human gut; feature: human-associated habitat; material: faeces...
TAGCTACTGCCGCTACCTCTTCTACCCGATTCTCTTTGATTCCGGAAAACTCTAAAGCAACAGGAAATGAGGTCCCACAAGGAGCGTTTTCTGTGGGTCAGAGACGAGCAATGATCATTCTTGCAATCATCATATCTATTATTGCATGGGTATGGGCATTCGTTTTATTAGGCAATAGCCACTCTCATCCTGCTTATTTTGTCGCAGGACACGTAATGGTAGGGCTTGCTTGTATTTGTACCAGCCTCATAGCATTGGTGGCTACTATTGCTCGTCAGGTGCGAAATGATTATTCGGAAAAAGAACGGAATAAATGGCCGAAACTAGTTTTATTAATGGGATCTATTTCTTTTGTATGGGGATTATTCGTTATTTTGGCAGATTCGGGGAGTGCAAACGGTACCACCGGATATATCATGCTTGGACTGGGTCTTGTATGTTATAGTATTTCCAGTAAAGTAATTCTGTTGGCAAAGATATGGAGACGGGAATTTAAACTAGCCAACCGCATCCCTATGATTCCGGTATTAACAGCATTGACTTGTTTATTCCTGGCTGCTTTCGTATTCGAACTCGCTACCGTACATGCAGATTATTTCATTCCGGCACGTGTTCTAGTAGGATTAGGGGCTATCTGCTTCACACTATTTTCTATCGTTAGCATACTGGAAAGCGGTACTTCTTCTAAATAAAAATATAGCGTCACTATCCTAAACACATAGTGACGCTATTCGAGATATATGGTGACGCTATTTTAACGGGATAACGTCACTATTTTATTTTTTTAATTTCACTTCATAGACATCATTTCTACGATCTTTCAAATTGCGTACACTACCGTATGTATGTAACGCACTCAATAAATCCAGATCGACATCCGAAACCAATATCATTTCTGTATTCGGAGTCGCTTCCGCTCGTTTTCCGTCTGTCGGAAAAGCAAAATCACACGGAGTAAATACACCCGATTGGGCATACTGAATATCCATATTGTGTACGCGGGGGAGATTTCCCACGCTGCCTGCAATGACAACAAAACATTCATTTTCGATCGCACGCGCCTGAGCACAGACACGAACGCGGGAATAGGCATTTTGTGTATCCGTCAGGAAAGGTACAAACAATATCTGCATTCCTTGATCTGCCATTAGCCGGGAGAGTTCCGGAAACTCTACATCATAGCAAATCAAAACACCAATTTTAGCACAATCTGTATCAAAGGTTTGTAGTAATTTTCCCCCACTCAACCCCCAACTCTTGATTTCATCCGGAGTGACGTGCATTTTTTCATACATTTCGTATGTTCCGTCGCGACGGCAAAGGAATCCTACATTATAAAGCAGCCCGTCTTCTTTCACATAGGGCATACTACCGGTAATAATGTTTATATTATAGCTAATAGCCAGATTTATAAACCGATCACGAATCTCATCGGTATATTTTGCCAATCCGCGAATAGCCTGCGATTCTCCTTTATCATTATACTTCGACATTAAAGGCGCATTAAAGTATTCCGGGAAAAGAACAAAATCACTTTTATAGTCTGATACTGCATCTACAAAAAATTCTACCTGTTCGAACAGATCATCCAGTGTTTTATAACTACGCATCTGCCATTGTACCAAACCTACGCGAACAGTAGTTTTTGGATTGATATATTCTTGTGTAGGAGGTTGATAATAGATATTATCCCACTGTAACAAACAGGCATAATGTTTAGACTCCTCATCATTCGGCAAATAATTAGTCATTACCTTGCGGACATGGAAATCATTTGATAATTGGAACGTAAGCACCGGATCGTAAATATCACGTTGACGTACCCGTTCGATATATTCTTTTGGACGCATCTTGTCAGCATATTTATGATAATTCGGAATACGGCCGCCGAACATAATGGCTTTCAGGTTCAATGTTTCGCATAGTTCTTTGCGATATTCATACATACGTCGCGCCAGACGCAATCCGCGATATCCGGGGTGAATAAATACCTCTATGCCATACAGAATATTCCCCTCAGGATTATGCGTATTAAATGTTTCCTTACCCGTGACTTGTGCATACGTATGGTCATTCTTCACCTTATCATAATCAACAATAATAGAAAGAGCGCAACCTACAATTTTGTCGTCAACCACTGTAACAATCTGTCCTTCCGGAAAAATATTGATTAATTTCTGAATCTGTTTATGGGTCCAGAACACATCGCTACCGTCAGAATAAACACGAGTAAACGATTGGGATAATTGTGCGTAATCTTCTATTTGAAGATTACGTATCTGCACTTTATTAATTTTAATCGGATGTTGTTCCATAACAATACGTGTTTTTATATAAAGACAGTGCAAAGGTACAGCTTATCCTCATATATTGTTCTCCAAAGATAAGAAAATAAAAATCCGTAAATCACAGATTCCTATATCTGCTGATTTACGGATTTTCCACAAGAGATATTATCTGATTTATTTATTCTTCTTCCATAGTTTGCTCATATCCTCCAATGTCTTACCTTTCGTTTCGGGCACCCAACGCCAAACGAAAATAGCAGCCGCTACACAGATAATTCCATAAAGACTATACGCAAACATCGGGCTGAAATCGTACAATGCCGGGAAAGTAGAAGATACAATATAATTGAATATCCATTGGAAAGCCACAGCGATTGCCACCGCTTTACCACGAATTGTGTTCGGGAAGATTTCCGAAATCAATACCCAGCAAATCGGGCCCCATGACATCATAAAGAAGGCGGCATATACGATAACCGAAAGTACCGGAAGAATTCCTTTTATTGCCATGCTATCACACATCGCTACTGCAAATGCACCTACGGCCATACCGATAGAACCGATTATCAACAGAGGTTTGCGCCCGAAGCGATCTACTGTAAAGATTGCAACCAGTGTAAAGATAATATTCACAACACCCATAATAACCGTTTGCATCATGCCACCTCCTTCTGCACCTGCATTTTCAAAAATACGAGGAGCATAGTAAAGCACTGCATTGATGCCGATAGCCTGTTGGAATACGGAAAGCAGAATACCGATAACAATTACTGCCACTCCATAAGTAAAGAGTTTTTCTGTTTTTTCGTGAGCAGTAGCTTTAATATCGTTAAGAATTTCTTGTGCTTTTGTCTTACCATTGATCTTTTCCAGAATTGAATAAGCTTTTTCATCTTGTTGTACCAATACCAAATAGCGAGGAGTTTTTGGGACAAAGAACAATAATAGACCAAAGAATGCAGCCGGAAAAGCTTCCGAGCCGAACATAAAACGCCAGCCTTCAAATACAGTCCACATATCAGATTCTGAGCTAACTGATAAAACTCCGGCAGCATCTTTCAGAATAATAGGATTTTGGTGATCGCCCATAATCAGGTAATTCACAAAGTATACAACCAACATACCGAAAATAATGGCAAACTGGTTGCACGAAACAAGTGTTCCGCGAATGTTGGAAGGAGCTATTTCTGCGATATACATCGGACAAACAGCAGACGCAAGCCCGACACCGATACCACCTAAAACACGATATAAGTTAAATGTAACCAGCAAATCCATATTCGGTTTTCCATATTCGAAAAACAGAAATTCCGGATAATAGGAACCTAATGCTGAAAGGAAAAAGAGTACGGCAGCAAGTCTCAGGGAGTTACGACGCCCTAGACGGGAAGCGAATATACCGGAGAACGCCCCACCAAGTACGCAGCCTATCAATGCACTGGAAGAAGTGATTCCATGCATTACTTTATTATATTGAAAATCGGAAGCGGAAAGGAAGAATGCCTCCAGACCCTTCTCTGCACCGGAAATAACTGCTGTATCATAACCGAAAAGCAATCCTCCCAGGATAGCAACAGAAGTTATCGAATATAGGTAGAGTTTACTACCTTCGTTCGTTGTATTAATCATGGTGTATAAGTAGATAAGTAGTGTGTAGTAGTTGGATTAGATAATAGTAAGGCGATAAAGCTCTACCTCTATCGCCTTATATTTGATTCTCTATTAGCAGTACATATTCAGAATTGCTTCGTAAAGTTCTTGTTTGCCGCTAGTCTGCTTTGGTTCACCGTTCGCTTTAGCATAAGCAACTACATCTTCCAAAGTCAACTTGCCATCTTCAAACTCCTTACCTTTACCGCCATCAAATGAAGCGTAACGGTCAGCCAGCATTTTCTTATAGGGAGATTCGTTCAGCAGAGCAGCTGCGCTTTCCAATGCACGAGCCATAGCGTCCATACCTGCAATGTGAGCAATAAAAATGTCTTCCAAATCAGTAGAATTACGGCGAGTTTTGGCATCGAAATTAGTTCCGCCATTACCCAAACCGCCATTACGGATGATTTGCATCATCGCCTGAGTCAGTTCATAGTTGTCAATCGGGAATTGGTCTGTATCCCAACCATTCTGATAGTCGCCACGGTTAGCGTCGATAGAACCTAACATACCGTTATCCACTGCTACTGCCAACTCATGTTCGAAAGTGTGGCCAGCCAAAGTAGCATGGTTTACTTCGATGTTAACTTTGAAATCTTTATCCAAACCATGAGCTTTCAGGAAGCCGATCACAGTTTCCGTATCTACATCATACTGATGCTTAGTCGGTTCCATAGGTTTCGGTTCAATCAGGAAAGTACCTTTAAAACCACGGGCACGAGCATAATCACGAGCAATAGTCAACATCTGTGCAAGGTGTTCTTTTTCACGTTTTTGATCTGTATTTAAAAGAGACATATAACCTTCACGACCACCCCAAAACACATAGTTCTGACCGCCCAATTCGATAGTTGCGTCAATTGCATTCTTAATTTGTACAGCAGCACGGGCCACTACGTCAAAATCAGGATTTGTTGCAGCACCATTCATATAACGGGCATGGCCGAATACGTTGGCAGTACCCCATAACAGTTTGATACCAGTTTCTGCTTGTTTCTGTTTTGCGTATGCTATGATTTCTTTTAAGTTAGCTTCATATTCTTCAATGCTAGCACCTTCTGAAACCAAGTCTACATCGTGAAAACAATAGTATTCAATACCCATTTTCTGCATGAATTCAAAACCTGCATCCATTTTATCTTTTGCAGCCTGTATAACATCTGTATTACCGTTCCAAGGGAACAGTTTTGTTCCACTACCGAATTGGTCGCCACCTTCAGCGCATAATGTATGCCACCATGCCATAGAGAACTTCAACCAATCTTTCATCTTCTTGCCGTTGATTACTTTTTCAGCATCGTAATAACGGAATGCCATAGGGTTTTTACTATCTTTACCTTCGAATTTAATCTTTTCAATTCCCGGGAAAAATTCTTTTGTTGCCATAATTCTTTATATTTTAAATGATTATTTATATTGTTACTTGTTATCTGAGTTGAAAATAGAAATTTTATCGACCATTGATTTTTCTAGACGATATTTCCATTTGGCGTATGCATCTGCATATTCTTGGTGTTTAGCCACATTAGGTTCGATAATATTTAGCTTTTCAAGTGTTGCAAAAGCCTCATTATTATCCTTGTAGATACCTGCACCGATACCTGCGCCTTTGGCAGCACCGACAGAGCCATCCGTGTCATAAAGTTCGATTGTAGCCCCTGTCACTCCTGCCAAAGTGTCACGGAAGATAGAACTCAGGAACATATTTGCGTGTCCGGCATGAATCATCTTTACCGGAATACCCATTTGTTCCATAATATCTATACCATATTTAAAAGAAAACACAATACCTTCCTGGGCTGCACGAATAATATGATGTTTGCCATGAGTATTAAAATCTATCCCACGGATACTACAGCCTATCTCCTTATTATTCAGCATACGTTCGGCACCATTACCGAAGGGAAGAATGCTGATTCCTGCGCTACCTATCGGAGCTTTGGAAGCCAGCACGTTCATTTCATTATATGATATTCCTTCAGGTGCAATAGTACGTTTTACCCATGAGTTAAGGATACCTGTGCCGTTGATACAAAGCAATACTCCCAAGCGGGTCTGCTCTTTCGAATGATTCACGTGCGCAAAAGTGTTGACACGTGACTGCGGATCATAATTCACTTCCCCATTCACTCCATAAACAACTCCTGATGTGCCTGCTGTAGAAGCAATTTCACCCGGATTGAACACATTCAGAGAAAGAGCATTATTCGGCTGGTCACCGGCACGATAAGTAATGGGGGTTCCTTCTTTTAATCCCAATTCTTTGGCTGCTATTGCATTTACACATCCTTGCTCGGCAAAAGTCGGTTTAATATCGGCAATCAATGACGAATTGAATCCATAATAATCCATCAAGAAATCGGCTATACGATTGTTTTTGAAGTCCCAGAACATACCTTCCGAAAGTCCGGAAACAGTTGTACAGATTTCTCCGCTCAATTTCATGGCGATATAATCACCTGGCAGCATTATTTTGTAAATCTGTTCATAGATAGCCGGTTCATTCTGTTTAATCCAAGCCAATTTGGAAGCGGTAAAGTTTCCCGGTGAGTTTAGGAGATGAGAAAGACATTTTTCTTCTCCGATAGTTTCAAATGCCTTCTGACCACAAGGCACAGCACGCGAATCACACCAGATAATAGCAGGACGCAATACTTGTTGGTCTTTGTCTACACATACCAGACCATGCATCTGATAAGAGATACCAATTGCCTTAATCTCAGCCGCACTGACTCCGGATTCATTCATAATGGCTTGTGTAGACAACTTTAAGTTCTCCCACCAGCTTTCCGGATCTTGCTCCGCCCAACCGGGATTCACTGCAATAATTTTTGCCTCTGTTTTCGGAAAGAATGCCGATGATACACATTTACCAGTTTCAGCATTTACCAAGCTCGCTTTTACAGACGAGCTACCTATGTCATAACCTAATAAAAACATGATTTTATTTACGATTTAACGATTTTCAATTTTATTACTTAGATTTACCAAACACCCGGCATATATCACCGTCTCACCTTATTGTATATCTTCTTATCGAACTTATAATAGCGTGCGGCACGATGGGCTACTCCTTGTTGCTTTTCTTCCAAAGGAACCACATATTCCATCATTGCTATTTTTTTATGGAAGTTACGCACATCTACAACTTTGTCATATACTAGTTCAAAAAGAGTTCTCAATTGCGCAGCTGTAAACTTACGCGAAAGTAGTTCGAACAACATTGAAGGGTTAAATTCCACAAACTGACGGATGTATGTCATTGCTTCCTTAATAATCAGATTATGATCGAACGCCAATGTCTTTACTTCTTTCAGAGCAATCCAACAAGCCTGATGCTCGTCCAGATTCTTATCCAAAGTTCTATCTATCTTAACCATTGACAAATATGCAATAGTCACAATACGCTCTACCCTTGACTGCATTGCCCGTTCCAACCAGCGAACATCTTTCGGATTACTCGTTCTGTTTTTGGAACCGAATGCTTTAAACTGCATCAGGTTTACATTTTTAAGTCCTGTCAATTCATATAATACGCGCTGTGCAGCCTCGTCCAGATCCTCATCCATATAAATAAGACTTCCGGGAAGTTTCATATCGTGATATACTTCTCCATTATCTTCACCTGCACGTTTCACAAGCAACACTTTCAGTTGTTCGCCGTCAAAACCAATCACTACACAATCTACTGATATATGATTGTTGGCCAAAGGTGTATTTTTCTGTATATTCTGCATATCCGTTTTTTTAATATGGCGCAAATATAGAGGCTAATATTCGCTTAAACAAAAATAATTAATATGCTATAAAACATTGTTTATCACATAAATACATATCATATATTCTACAATATCAATACTTAGTGTTATCTTATGAATTACAATATGTATTTTAGTCTTTTCCAGGAAGAGTAATTGTATAAAGTACAAAAACCAGATTGATGCTTTATTTTCAGTACTTTTCATGATCTATAGAATAAATTCAGATAGGGATACTTATTGTACTTTAAACGATATGTCATTTTGTACCTTATCGTTTTTTATTCTATCTTTGTATCGTAACTATTAAAAAATCCAAAATGGAACGTCATCCAGTCATTTTATCCATTGCTGGTTCCGATTGTTCGGGAGGAGCAGGTATTCAGGCGGATATCAAAACAATCTCGGCTTTGGGAGGCTATGCAGCGTCAGTCATCACCGCAGTTACCGTACAAAATACATTAGGGGTACACGCTGTACAATCAGTGCTGCCTGAGATTGTCCGTGGGCAGATAGAAGCTGTTATGGATGATTTGCGACCGGTTGCAATCAAGATAGGTATGGTTAGTGACATTCAGATCGTTCGTACCATTGTAGACTGCCTGCGAAAATATATACCGGAATATATTGTTTATGATCCGGTCATGGTGTCTACCAGCGGACGAAAACTAATGTCGGACGAAACTATAGAAGAAATTAAAAGAGAACTGCTCCCACTCGTCACTTTAATTACTCCCAATCTTGACGAAGCAAGTGTTCTGACAGATAAAAGCATTCATAACATACATGAAATGCAGGAAGCGGCCAAAAGGTTGGTGGATGAGTATCAGACAAGTGTATTAATAAAAGGGGGGCATTTGGAGGGTGACAGAATGTGCGACCTCTTACATACGTCAGAATCGATCTTCCATATATATGAGGAGAAAAAGATAGAAAGTAACAATTTGCACGGAACAGGCTGTACCCTCTCCTCCGCTATTGCGACCAACCTGGCAAAAGGCTATCCTTTACGGGAATCTATCCAACATGCCAAATCATATATCACTCAGGCTATCATTGCAGGCAAGGATTTGCACATCGGACATGGCAATGGTCCGTTATGGCATTTCCCGGATTCGGTTGCACAAATATGTACATTTTGTGCGGTCGTATCATAAAAATCCGTAACTTTGCACCCGCAATTAAAAATCAATTAAATAATAAAGATATGAAAGCATTCGTTTTTCCCGGTCAAGGTGCTCAATTCGTAGGAATGGGTAAAGACCTGTATGAAAATTCAGCTTTAGCTAAAGAATTATTTGAAAAAGCAAATGATATTCTTGGATATCGCATTACAGATATCATGTTCAATGGTACGGACGAGGATCTTCGTCAAACGAAGGTTACTCAACCTGCCGTATTCCTTCACTCGGTAATCTCCGCTCTTTGTATGGGGGATGATTTCAAACCGGAAATGACAGCAGGACATTCACTCGGTGAATTTTCCGCATTGGTTGCTGCCGGAGCTTTGAGCTTTGAAGACGGTCTGAAACTTGTTTATGCACGTGCAATGGCTATGCAGAAAGCCTGTGAAGCGACTCCTTCTACAATGGCTGCTATCATCGCATTGCCGGATGAAAAGGTGGAAGAAATCTGTACTACCGTAAATGCTGAAGGTGAAGTTTGTGTACCGGCTAACTACAACTGTCCGGGACAAATCGTTATCTCCGGTTCCGTACCGGGCATCGAGAAGGCTTGCGAACTAATGAAAGCTGCCGGAGCAAAACGAGCTCTCCCATTGAAAGTTGGTGGTGCTTTCCACTCTCCGTTAATGGATCCTGCAAAAGTAGAATTGGAAGCTGCTATCAATGCAACAGAAATCCATACTCCTAAATGCCCGGTATATCAGAATGTAGACGCACTTCCTCATACTGACCCTGTTGAAATCAAAAAGAATCTGGTTGCTCAGTTGACAGCTTCTGTACGTTGGACTCAATCTGTTAAAAATATGATTGCCGACGGTGCTACTGACTTCACAGAATGTGGACCAGGTGCAGTATTGCAAGGTCTGATTAAGAAAATTGACGGTACTGTTAGTGCTCATGGCATTGCATAAAATCAAGAAATACTGTATTTATCAGTTTACAGCGTGTTGGCAGAATTGCCAACACGCTTTTTTTATTCCGAATCTTCATACCAAAAATAGAGTGATATGCTCTAAAACATTCAGGTAGATTTCTTTTTCGTAAACTTTCCGTATCTTGCTTCTGTTTTATTAGCAGGAATCATTTACTCAAATTTGTGAGCCATGAAAATACATGAATATCAAGCGAAAGAGATTTTCTCTAAGTATGGAATACCTGTTGAGAGGCACACTTTATGCCGTACTGCTGCAGGTGTTGTAGCTGCATATCGGAGTGTAGGTGCAGATAGAGTTGTCATTAAGGCACAGGTATTGACCGGAGGCCGGGGAAAGGCCGGAGGCGTCAAACTGGTAAACAACACGGAAGATGCTTATCAGGAAGCTAAAAATATACTCGGAATGAGTATTAAAGGCCTTCCCGTCAATCAGATATTGGTTAGCGAAGCAGTTGATATTACCGCCGAATATTATGTCAGTTTCACTATCGACCGAAATACACGTTCCGTTATTCTAATGATGAGTGCATCCGGTGGTATGGATATTGAACAAGTGGCTTGTCAGATACCGGAGAAAATTATTCGGTATTCAATCAATCCTTTCATTGGCATTCCAGATTATTTGGCACGTCATTTCGCCTTTTCACTTTTTCCCAAAACGGAACAAGCAAGTAAAATGGCTGTCATCCTGCAAGCACTTTATAAAATCTTCATGGAGAATGATGCCTCTCTGGTTGAGATCAATCCGTTAGCGCTAACAACAAAAGGTATGTTAATAGCTATTGATGCCAAAATTGTTTTCGATGACAACGCCCTATGTCGGCATCCTGAAATACATGCTTTATTCGACCCGACAGAGGAAGAAAAGGTAGAAGCCGACGCCAAAGAAAGAGGTTTCAGTTATGTTCGCATGGACGGTAATATAGGTTGCATGGTGAATGGTGCCGGACTCGCTATGGCAACAATGGATATGATTAAGATTTATGGAGGTAATCCTGCCAACTTTCTTGATATTGGCGGTAGTTCCAACCCCATAAAAGTAGTGGAAGCCATGAAGCTTCTATTACAAGATGAAAAAGTAAAAGTTGTTCTGATCAATATTTTCGGAGGGATTACCCGTTCTGACGATGTGGCAATCGGGCTTATTCAGTCATTCGAGCAGATAAAGAGTGAAATACCTATCATTGTCCGGCTAACAGGAACAAATGAAAATATCGGCCGCGATCTTCTACGAAATCATAGCCGTTTTCAGATAGCAACAACTATGCAGGAAGCAGCGTTAATGGCTATAAAATCATAATGCGTAACAATATCAATAAAAAGTAAAAAACAATTATGAGTATATTAATAGATAAATCCACCCGTTTGATTGTACAAGGAATTACTGGTCGGGACGGGCTCTTTCATGCCAGGAAGATGAAGGAATATGGAACCAACGTTGTAGGAGGTACTTCTCCCGGTAAAGGGGGAACTGATGCAAACGGTATCCCAGTGTTTAACACCATGTATGAAGCTGTGGAACAGACGCAGGCTAACACTTCTATTATCTTTGTTCCGGCACGTTTTGCAGCAGATGCTATCATGGAGGCGGCAGATGCCGGTATCCGGTTAATTGTCTGTATCGCGGAAGGTATCCCTACACTGGATGTCATCAAAGCGCATCAATTTATTAAACAAAAGGGGGCAATACTGGTTGGTCCTAACTGTCCGGGATTGATTTCTCCGGGAAAAAGTATGGTCGGTATCCTCCCGGGACAAGTTTTTCAGAAAGGAAACGTGGGTGTCATTAGCCGTAGCGGTACACTTACGTATGAAATTGTATATCACTTAACCGCTAATGGCATGGGACAATCCACAGCTATTGGTATCGGCGGCGACCCCGTAGTAGGGCTTCATTTCCGTGAACTGTTAGAAATGTTCCAGAATGACACCGAAACCGAAGCTATTGTTTTAATCGGTGAGATTGGCGGAAATGCGGAAGAACAGGCTGCCGAATATATTCGTAACCATGTAACTAAACCCGTTGTAGCATTCATCGCAGGGCAATCTGCTCCTTTGGGAAAACAAATGGGGCATGCAGGAGCTATTATCTCCGGAACTTCCGGTTCGGCTAAAGAAAAGATAGAAGCATTAGAGGCAGCCGGTATTCAGGTTGCACAGGAGCCGTCGGACATTCCTGCATTATTAAAAGCAGCAAAAGATACAACGAGAGATATTCTGAAATTACGGGAACAAGAACTGGTAGATTTGGAACTGGAACTCAATAACATGGTGGATGATGAAGAAAACAACAACGGAGATTAACAGAAAGAAGGGCGTGTTAGTTTCCTGACACGCCCTTTTTCTATCACTATTATTTAGTTTTAGTTCTTCGGCAAAGCTTCTTTCACTACCATTGAACGACCTACGTATTCTGCGCCATTCAACTGTTTGATAACATTATTAGCTTCTGCATCATCCGGCATTTCAACAAATGCGAATCCTTTTGATCTTCTAGTTTCACGGTCTGTGATTAACTTTACTGAAGCAACTGTTCCATACTCTTCCATTACATTTCTCAGGTCTGATTCCTTAACATTATAGCTAAGATTTCCAATGTACAAATTCATAAAAATACAAATATAAAAAATTAATAATTCAATAAGAAAGTTTTGGGAAGAGCTAAATTAGAGATGGATATGCTCAAATAAATGAGAAGATTCATGTAAAATAATCAAATCGCAATAAACCTCTTTATTGTTGTTGATGCAAAGAAAAGCATTATTTAGGGATATCGCACTATGTTAGCCCCTTTTTCTTCTCATAAAACATCTTTTTTATGAAAATAGGCCAATACTTAACGTTCAATACCCCTAAAAAAAGCCTTATACCTTTATAATCTCACTATCCGCAATGAAAATACTTATGTACCAAATCTAACATTTCCTGTGGTTTTCCTTCCAAATCCGCACGTAATGTCTTGTCGCCATAACTGCGAAGCTTACGGATGATACCATCAATCATTGCCGGACTGAATACATTATATTGTTCAAAAATGGCTCTTTGTTGTTGCAGGCAATCGGCAGAAGCCTCACAGCTATCCGGCAGTTGCGCTAATGATTTCAGCTTATCTTCATTCTCTTTCTGATGGATATTCACATTTACATAAGTTTTTTCAGCAATGTCCAGCGCATTTTCAATCTCAAAACCATGACGGCAGGCAACAGCCAAACCAGCCAACAGTTGATACAAATCTGCCGAACCATCCGGAGAACGCATTTCTACAGTCTGCTTCTGGCTGGTGTCAAAATGACTTTCAGCTTCCAACGGATTTGCCAATGTACACATATCTGTTTTTGCAGCCCACCCTAGAGGTACACGCACTAATACAGAACGGTTGCGATCTCCCCAACAAACATTGGTAGGTGCTTCCTGATGAGGAACAAGACGGAAATACGAAGTTGGATTGGTGTTTCCGAAAGCAGTGATTGAAGGAGCAAGCACCATCATTCCTGCAATTGCCTTGCGTGCCGTTTCCGACAAAACGCCATCTGCCAGCATTTGGTTTTTTCCGTCCTTCATTATACGCATATGGATATGTAACCCCGAACCGGCTTTTCCTGCCGTAATTTTAGGAGCGAATGTTACATTATATCCATACTTATATCCTAAATTGCGGATCACCCATTTAGCTATCATCAATTGGTCTGCCGCCTGTGATACGGGAACAGGCAAGAATTCTATTTCATTTTGTTCATAAATATAGCCATCCAAAGTAAAGTTACCCACTTCGGAATGTCCGTACTTTATTTGCCCGCCTGTCTGTGCGATATAAGACATACATTGGGTACGGAATTCATTGAATTTAGCATAAGGGCCCGATTCATGATAACCACGTTGATCGGTTGCCTCAAACATACCCGTATCCGGTG
>ENA-OPCD01002329-OPCD01002329.1-human-gut-metagenome-genome-assembly--contig:-NODE-2329-length-13607-cov-5.593713_pt1 | contig 13607 bp, 15 predicted proteins | sample MGYA00241560_ERZ501471 | MGnify/ENA primary metagenome ERZ501471 (study PRJEB25962, sample SAMEA2042578) | human gut metagenome | biome: human gut; feature: human-associated habitat; material: faeces...
CGTTTACAGCTGGAATTATTATACAGAACTGGGCATGACACAAAAACAATCCGGCCTTCGCGATGTTTTTTCAGGGTCAAATGTGATACATTATGATGATTTCTATTGAATCTCAGATATAACCATGATAAAATAAGATGAGATTATAGACAATGATGTCAAAGGAACGGTATCCTCCATTTTCTATGTGAAGGATACCCCCTGAATTGCGGAAAGGGGTGAACAAGGTGGCTTTATTAAAGTTATGCTCTGACGCAAAACTTCTAGGACTGACAACAACAAACGTCCGATATCTGGATAATGACCGTGATATGTTTGAAGAGCATTTCGATGGACATATTGCAAGTGAGATGAACCTTGACGAAGCAGTCGTCAGGGGTATTTTGCTTGCTCCGAACTATGTGACCACCGTCTATCAGTACCAGAAAGACTTGGCTCGCTACCAGACGCGGGTGGACAATTTACGCTCTCCCGGCATTCAGGATGCGAATCAAAAGTATCTGGATGCCCTGCGCCGTGCCTTGGAACAAACAGATGGATTAGATAAGGTATTTGAACATCATATCACAAACAAATCCGGCAAGTACATCGTGTTCTGCGCCGGCAAGGAACACATGGACGAGATGGTGTCCCATGTGCTGGAGTGGTTTGCAGGGGTCAACCCAGATGTGGTGTACGAAGCCTACTCCAATGACCCGAATACGGACAAGGCGTTTGCGGACTATAAAACGGACACCAGTGACCGGCTGAAGTTGGCACAAGAGCCTAAGAGGAAAAGCGAAAATCTGAATGTCTCAGCCGACCATAAAACGGGAGAAGGTATCGGTTGGTGTAGTCGGTCGTTTGACCCGGAGTAGTTACTTCAAAGTGGGTCAAAGAAGTTGTGAAAAATGAAAAAAGCTAAAGGAGTTATTGGGGTATTATGTCAAAATTTCAGCATGATGTGATGTTGAAAATCGCAAAAATCATCGATCTGGTAATGATTACAATTCCATTTGCACTTTGTTGGGAATTGTACTATTCATATCAGGTCTATGCAAAGTTTGGCTGGAAGGGCAATTGGGCCATGATCGGTCTATTTGCGGTACTGTTCTTCCTGCTGGGAAAAGTTTACGATGCGTTCTGGATGTCTTTGCAGCGCATTTCAGAATTGATTTATGGGCAGGTGCTGGCAGCCATGGCAACCGATGGCATCCTGTACATTGTCATCTGCCTGATGGCCCGGCGGCTCTGCAATCTTCTGCCGGGCATCGCAGCGATTGCCGGACAGATTCTGATGGCCTCAATCTGGGCGAAGTTGGCGCATGGATGGTACTTTAATACATTCCAGGCCCAGCCGACTGCAGTCGTTTATGATGTTCGTCATGGATTGGAAAAGCTCATCAATGAGTACGGTCTTTCAAAAAAATACGATGTCAAGATGACCTTGAACGTTGAGGAATGCCTGAACGACCTGAGCCTGCTGGATGGAATGCAGAGCGTGTTCATCAGCGGTGTCCACAGCCATGAGCGCAATATCATCCTGAAATACTGTGTGGGACAGGGTATCAATGTGTTCGTGATCCCTCGTGTGGGCGATGTGATTATGAGCGGTGCCCAGCCGATGCATATGTTCCATCTGCCCATGCTGCGTGTGGGCCGCTACATGGCAAGTCCGGAGTATCTGTTTGTAAAGCGTTTGATGGATATTGTGGTTTCGTTGGCTGGACTGGTAATTCTCAGCCCGTTGCTTCTGACTACAGCCATTGCAGTCAAGTCGGATGGGGGCCCTGCATTCTATAAGCAGGTTCGGCTGACAAAGGACGGCAAGCAGTTCGAAATCCTCAAGTTCCGTTCCATGCGAGTTGATGCGGAAAAAGACGGTGTAGCCCGCCTTTCTACAGGTGATAAGGATGACCGCATTACCAAGGTCGGCCATATCATCCGCGCTTGCCGCCTGGATGAGTTGCCTCAATTGCTGAATATTCTAAAAGGTGATCTGTCTATTGTAGGTCCGCGCCCGGAACGCCCTGAGATTGCCGCCCAGTACTGCGAAGAGATGCCAGAGTTTGCACTGCGGCTTCAGGCCAAGGCTGGCTTGACCGGTTACGCGCAGGTGTACGGCAAGTACAATACGACTCCTTACGATAAACTGCAGATGGATCTGATGTATATCGCCCATCCCAGCTTGATCGAGGATCTGAAGATCATGCTAGCAACCATCAAGATCCTGTTTATGCCGGAGAGCACTGAGGGTGTGGCAGAAGGTGCTACTACGGCGATGGGGCAGGAGACGGAAGAATGATGCAGAATGATTTTGGCCTGATCAGTATCATTATGGCAGCGTACAATGCTGAAAAAACAATAGAGCAGGCGATTAACTCAGTTTTGAGTCAGACTTACACGAATTTTGAGCTTCTTGTGGTCAATGATTGCTCAACAGACAGAACGGCAGAGTTGGTCAAAAGTATTGCGGCCAAGGATAGTCGTGTCCGTCTTATCTCTAATGTAAAGAACAGCGGTGTGTCCTATACGCGCAAGCATGGACTGGAAGAAGCGAAAGGTTCATGGATCTCGATTCTTGACAGTGATGACGCATGGGCACCGGAAAAACTGGAAAAGCAGATTGACCTTCAGAGAAGAACCAATGCTGACCTCCTTTTTACAGGTTCTGCTTTTATGGATTCGGAGGGGCATCCAATTGACTGGTATCTTCGTGCTCCATCAGAAGTGACTTATCGACAATTGCTGAAACAGAATGTGTTATCTAATTCCTCTGCGCTAGTCCGCAAAGAGTTATATGCGAAAAATTATGCGGTCGGAGATGAGATGCACGAGGACTTTGCCATCTGGCTCAGCATCCTGAAAAAAGGAATGAAAGCCTATGGTGTAGATGAGCCGTTGCTTATCTACAGAATTACAAAGTCATCGAAGTCGGGCAACAAGTTCAAGGCTGCAAAGATGAATTGGAATACATATCGGTATGTCGGATTGAACCCGATAGAGGCCGCTTATTATGAGGGCTGGTACATGATAAAAAATGTGATTAAGTACACGAACCTGAAAATATCCGGGGGGGTATGGAATGAGGTAATTTACATTGCTTCGTTTGATATTCTGGTCTTCCCTGAGCAACTGCATGAAGAACAACTGGAGGCTGCATGATGGCTTCCAAGTATTCTGTATTGATGTCAGTTTATCACAGAGAAAAACCAGAGTATTTGAAGCAAGCAATTGAGAGCATTCAAGCACAGACACTCCCGACGGATGATTTTGTGCTGGTGTGCGATGGTCCATTGAATGATGCATTGGATGGAGTGATTTCTGCAAAGCAACAGGAGATGGGTACGGTGCTGAATGTTGTTCGTCTCGCAAAGAACGGTGGACTTGGAAATGCACTGAATGAGGGTATCAAACATTGCAAAAATGAACTGGTTGCCAGAATGGACAGTGATGATATTGCGTATCCGGATCGCTGTGAGAAACAGCTTGCTGCGTTTAACGAGCATCCAGAAGTGAGTATTTGCTCCGGCATCGTGGAAGAGTTTACTACTGATCCGAATACCGTCGATGCGAAGCGTGTGCCACCGGAGACAAATGCGGAAATTGTGGAGTTTGCAAAGAAGCGTAATCCGTTTAATCACCCCTGCGTGATGTATAAAAAATCAACAGTTGAGGCAGTTGGTTCCTATCAGGACTTCTATTTGCTGGAGGACTATTACCTTTGGCTCCGGATGCTAATGGCCGGATATCAGGGGTACAACATTCAGGAGCCGTTGCTCCATATGCGGGCAGGCTCGGATATGTATAAACGGCGTGCTGGTTGGAAGTATGCCAAGACGCAGGCAAGGCTGTTTAAATTCATGAAAGAACAAGACTTTATTGGAGAATGGCAGTACATAAAGAGCTGTGTGATTCGTAGTGGGTCGGCGTTGGCTCCGAACTGGCTACGAAAGTTTATGTTTGAGAAAGTACTGAGAAAGTAAGGAAAACATGAGAATTGCAATTTTGATTCAATGCCATAAAAATCCGAAACAGATCAACCTTCTTCTGGAGAGGTTGAATCACCCGGATATTGATTGCTATCTTCATATCGATAAGAAGGCTGACTTTGCAGATAAAATTATTCATAGAGAAAATGTGTTTGTGCTTCCGGATGAACAGCGTGTTTCGGTGGAATGGGCACAGATTTCGCAGGTTACGGCAACGCTAAATCTTCTGAATACAGCTGTTGCTTGTATAAGGGGAGGCTATGATTACTATTGGTTAATCAGCGGGCAGGATTGGCCGCTTCGTTCAGCAGATGAAATTGTAAAGTTCTTTGAAAAACACAGCGGCGTGAATTTTGTTCAGTATTGGGATAGTAAAAATCACGGGAACCATAAACAAAACAATTTAGACAAACGAAATCAAATCTATTTTCCAATTAAACTTATTGGCAGAAAACCGTGGCAAAAGATCATCAAGAGGGGGTGGGTTGAATTCACCGGAGGATACAATCGGACGTGGAAAATTTTCGAGAGAAAACAGCTAGGGATAGATTTCTATTTTGGAAGTTCATGGTGGGCATTAAAGAAACAATTGATTGGATTATGCAGTACCTCACTATACATCCGGAATATTATAAATTCTATGAAAATACAACTTGTCCGGATGAATCCTTCTTTCATACATTGGTGATGTTGTCACCTTATGCTGATGAAAATACAGACTATCTTACATATTTACATTTTCAAAAAGGTGCGAACAGCCCGGATATTTTAACAGAAGATGATTTGCAGAGGGCAAAAGAAAGTAAATATCTAGTTATGAGAAAAGTTGACATGAATGTGGATGACTCGTTCTTACAGATATAAGAGAATTGTATGAAAAAAATAAAAGTGTTAATGCTTGTTCCTAATCTTTTTGTTGCAAACGGTGTGGCAAGCTTTGTGATGAATTACCTGCGTAATCTCAATCATGATGAGGTGCAGGTGGATATTGTATCTTACAAAGAGGGCGACTCTGTTTATTATGCTGAGGTAGAGGCTGCAGGTGGAAAAATGTTTTTTCTTCCGGGTATCAAAAACCTTCCTGAGCATGTTAAAGTCTGTAATAAAATTTTGTCGGATGGTCGGTATGACATCATCCATGATAATACCCTGCATATTTCTATTCCAATGATGTGGTGCGCAAAAAAGGCAGGTGTTCCGGTACGGATTTTGCACAGTCATAATTCAAAAATGGGAGAGACACCTGCTAAAGCGTTCCGAAATCGGTTTTTTCTTCCAGTGTTGCGTTCGCTGGCGACAAATTATGCGGCATGTTCACAGCTGGCAGGCCGTGCAATGTTCGAAGATCAAGAGTTTACGGTGATTCCGAATGTGATTCAAACAGAAAAATACCGCTTTGATCCAACGATGCGTAAATCTGTGCAGCAAAAGATGAATGCTACAGACAAGTTTGTAGTAGGAACGGTAGGACGATTGGCAGAGCAAAAAAATCCATTTTTTGCAATTGACGTTTTTAAATGCTTATTAAAAAATGTTCCGAATGCAGAATACTGGTGGGTTGGAAATGGACCACTTGAGGAACGGGTGAAAACTTATATAGAAGAGAAAAAGCTTACAAAATATATAAAGCTTTTGGGAAGCCGGAACGATACGGTGGAATTGTATCAGGGCATGGATGCATTTTTTCTCCCCAGCTTTTTTGAAGGACTTCCAGTAACAGGCGTTGAAGCACAGGCGATGGGATTGTCGATGGTAGTATCTGATACAGTTACGCGTGAGATGGTATATACAGATCTTGTTGATTATGTGAGTTTGAACGATACGCCGGAGGCTTGGGCAAGTCGGCTTGAAATAGCGTTACGAAAAAATGCAAAGAGGGAGCAATATGCCGATCGCCTAAAATTAAGCAACTTCTCTAATATAGGGTGCGGAAATCGGTTAGAACAAGTCTATTGTTGGTGGATAAATGGTTAATTATGGAGGAAAGTGTGCTTGCAACAGTAGAATTTCTCGGCTTAGTGGGCTATGAAGTTTTGACAGCTTATGCTATGAAAGCATTTTGGCCAATGAATCAGAAAAAGAAGATAATTTACCTCTTTTGGGCGTTGCTTCCGTTGGCGTTGATGACAATGTTCCATAGCGAAAATATTGGTAATGACACCAGAGCGTATACTGACCTATTTGAAGCTGTAAAGGAAATGACGCTGAAAATGGTCCTCTCCAATGGACGATTCGAGAAGGGGTATATGCTATTTACATATGTCCTGACAAGGTTGTTTTCAAGTCGACAATGTGTTCTGATTGCAGAAGGAGCTATTGTATATCTGTCTCTCGCTCGGTGGCTAAATAAGTGGTGTAAAGCACCGGGATTATTTGTCTGTCTGATCGTTGAGATGCTGGAAATTGATGGCTGGATGAGCATACAGCGGCAGGCACTTGCGATGGCAATATTGTTCTTTGCATATGATATGCTGATTGAAAAGAGATTGCTTCGCTTTGTTGTTCTTGTGATTCTGGCAGCGCAATTCCATGCTGTAGCATATGTTTTTTTGTTGACATGGCCGATGCTTTGGTGGTTTGAAGAGCATCGAGTGAACTCGTTGAAAAAGAAGTGGAAGTTTGAAAGACTGATGGCAGTTTGTGCTGTTGGAATTGTTCTGCTGATGTGGCCGATGATAAACTTTCTATTGAGGATATTTCCTAAATACCAATATTACGTGGCAGGTGCGTATATGGACGGACAGGCACGGCTGGCAATTGTTCTGAAAATTATTGTCTACGCACTGATGTTGATGGTTCCACGATGGATCAAAAATCAAAAATGGGAAGCAGGGCAGAGCGTAGTTGAGTTGTCGCTATATCGCATGGCACTTGTAAATATTGTAATTTTGATTGCGGCAAATCAGGCAACAATTTTAACGCGATTTTCAGGGATATTTTCTGTTTATGCTGTGGCGGAATTTTCGGAACAAGCTTCAAAGTTGAAACGTGGAAAAAATAGAAAGATCGTAACAGTTGCAGCATTGATTCTATTTGCGCTGTATGGAGTCATTATCACAATCTATCGGACTCCAGAATGGCAGACAACATATCCGTTTGAGTGGTACTTTTGATTCTAGTTAGAATAGGAGAAAAGGCAATGATACCTAAAATTATTCATTATTGCTGGTTTGGCGGGAAGGAACTCCCGATTGAGGTTAAAAAGTGCATTGCCTCATGGAGAAAAATGTGCCCGGACTATGAAATCATACGTTGGGATGAAAGTAATTTTGATGTGGGACAACATCCTTTTGTAAGGGAAGCCTATAAGGCAAAGGTTTGGGCGTTTGTTTCGGATTACGCTCGGCTGAAGGTCGTGTATGATAATGGCGGCATTTATCTGGATACGGATGTGGAGCTTCGAAAAAATCTCGACTCCCTTCGGGAGCATGGGTGTTACATAGGAATTCAACAAAATGAATTTCTATGTACCACCGGATTAGGATTTGGGGCAACAAAATCTAATCCGGTGTTACTGAAAATGTTAAAATCGTATGACGATTTAACATTTTCTCCTTTGCGTGCGCGCGAACTGGCTTGCCCAGCATTGAACGATGCCGTGATCCGCTCTTATGGTAAAGTGAGCAACAGTGAAATTACGGAGTTGGATGAGGTGACAGTTTATCCTCCTCGGTATTTTGATCCGTACGGTGGTGAAAATCTGTTGTGTGAGGATACATACTCCATTCACCATTATGCTGCGTCGTGGACAAGATCCGGAAACAAATTCAAGAGAAGGATTGCAAGGCTGATAGGGCAGAATAATATCATCCATATCAAAGCGTTGCTCAAACTGTACACAAACAAAATATAAGGACATCCGTTGGAATGTCAGCTAAAAAATAATAAGATGGAAAAGAAAAAATCACTAGTCAGCATTATTGTGCCTGCATACAATGCTGAAAAATTCATAGACAAATGCATTCGGAGTGTATTGAACCAGTCTTATCCGAACTTGGAACTTATCCTTGTAGATGATGGCTCCACGGACGAAACTGGGAAAATCTGCGAAGAATACGCATCAAAAGATACTCGTGTCCGGGTAATTCATAAAAAGAATAGCGGAGTCTCTGCGGCAAGGAATATGGGTCTTTCGAGTGCCATCGGAGAGTACGTTGTGTTTTTGGATTCTGATGACTGGCTGGACGAGGACATTGTTGAACTGGCATTAAAAAAATACCAGAAGAACTGCATCAATATCTGGGGCTTTGTATGCTACTGGCCTCGGAATGTTCTGAAGACAGAGGAGCTGAGAGCGGAAGGTCTGTGTCAGGAGGAGCTAATCGCAAATGCGATTTTTACACGCTCAACTGCCCACTATGACCTCGGCAATTATTTTCGCGCAGGATGTGGCAAAATCTATGAACGGGCAATTATTGAAGAAAACAGTCTGGCATTTCCGGAAAAGCTGTTTATTGGTGAAGATGCTGTGTTTCTTGTAAAGTATCTCCGATATGTTTCGGGAGTTAATTTGATTTCTCAAAGGGGATACAATTATAATCATCTGAACGAAAATGCCGCAACAACGAAATATCAGAAATCGATGTATGAACAAAGCGAACTTCAGTATACAGAACTTGTGAATGCCGTTAAAGAAACTGGTCTTGCAGAAAATGATTCAATCCGGAATGCATTTGTAAATTTCCGGTGGTGGATGCTTGCCAGCTTAAGCATGAACAGCTTGAGAGGTTTTTTTCAGAAAAAAGTTTTTATAATAAATCTAACAAAAGAATCCATGCGATGGGTAGAAAAACATCGGGAAGAAATGAAAGAAAGCGCCACAAGTCCAGAAGAAGTGAGTCCTGCATTCCGCAATATTTACCGGTATCGTGAAAGTCTGAGCAAAAGAATATTGTATCAGCACTATTTTATTCCAAAGTTTGAAAAGTTCATTCAGGAACATATGCGGTGAAATAGAAAGTCTTGTTCTTAAAGAATGCCGTATCGGGCAATGCTATTGTTGAAAATGTGCATATTAACTTCCTGACATTTTTGAGATAAAACGAGGAGTCATTGAAATGAATGAAAGCCCATGGATTAGCATCATTATCCCGGTTTATAATGCGGGACAATATTTTGAAGAATGTCTTCAAACTGTATGCGGAAATACACAACTGGATATTGAAATTATTTTAATCGATGACGGCTCAACAGATGGAAGTGGAAACACTGCCCGGAAGTGGGCGGCCAAAGATGTGCGAGTCCGGTATATCCAGCAGGAAAATCAGGGGTGCAGTTCAGCCAGAAATCACGGCATAGAGCTGGCCCGTGGGAAATGGATAATGTTCGTGGACGCGGATGACACCATTGAGCCTGATACGATGAAAAAGCTTCGGGTGCTAGAGCCGAAATTTGAGGATGCAGAAATCGTATGCTTTGGCTGTCACATGAATTTGCCGGAAAATATGACGGAGTTGCATAAACTAGAAAGTGCTATAACGGAAGAGCTGGCTTTATCAGCCTGTGGCGTAAGGCGTCCGGAGAATGGCCTTCCGGAGACAAACTTCGCCAGTATGTGTTGGAAACTGTACCGTGGTGATTTCCTTCGTCGGACAAACTTGAAAATTGATCGGGAACTTGTCCGGGGGGAGGATTTGCTGTTCAACTGCCATGCATTCAGCGAGGCCTATTCCATCGCATTCTCTCCATATGATTATTACAATTATCGGAATAACCCACAGTCTGCTACCCGGCGGCGGAATCCTGCAATAAAAGAAAGGGATGCAGTGTTTCAAAAAAAACTTCAGGCATTTGCAAATCAATATAGATATAGGCATTTGGAACAAATCGGTGCGTCTTATTCGGCATTGAACGGAATAGCTGTCAGTTTTGAGGCATATTTCAGCTTTTTCCGTCTAGCGGAATATCGGGTTTTTCGCTTGGAATTGACGAACTTTTTGCAGAAGGATTGCTATCAAAAATATTTGAAAAAAAAATGTCCAGGTGCACAGTATCTGAATCGAAACTCCAAGATATTGATTTTTCTGCTGGCTCATAGGATGTATTTTCTATCGTGGCTTCTGTTCGGAGTAGGGCGGAAAATAAAGAGAACGTTAGACACGGTATCGAAATCATGAACGAACGAAAAAAAGGCGCAATATTATCCTATATACAAGTGTTCCTGAGCGTAGTTGTCAGTATGATCTACGTTCCAGTTCTCCTGTACTTTCTCGGACAAAGTGAATACGGACTGTATCAGATTGTCGGCTCATTCTTTTCGTATGTCACTGTTTTCGAGTCATGTGTATCAGCCGGTATTCTAAGAAATTACTGCAATGCACTGGGGCGCAGCGACCATGAAGAAGCCTCTGTGACCCTGTCGATGGCAAGAAGCATTTATCGTTTTCTGGCACTCCTTCTGGATTTTGTAGGAATTGCTGTGATATTTGCTTTCCGGAGCTTCTATGCAGCTTCATTCACCACCTCGGAGCTGAACGAAAGCATTGCTATTCTGATCCTTCTGTTCGTAAATATGACCTTCACCTTGCAGGGTTCGGTTTATCTGACTGTGCTTACCGGGCATGAAAAGTACACCTTTTTGCGGATATTATCCATCCTGATGCAGGTCATCCAACCGCTTCTGGTCATCTTGTGCGTCAGTCGGATCCCATATGCAATCACAGTCTCGGTGGTGATCGTCCTTCTAAACCTCCTGACCATTGGAATTCGGTATGGCTATGTGACCCAAAAACTAAAAATACGGATCACAAAACAGCCCAAAGATTCCCGGATCGTGAAAAGCATCCTCGGTCTTTCTGCTGCCATCCTGCTTGGAAGCATTGCGGATCAGATCTTCTGGAAAACAGATCAGGTCATTTTGGGACGGATGTTCAACACCGCAGTCGTTGCCGTTTATTCTGTCGGCGCTCAAATTTACATGATGTATATGCAGTTCGGCACACAGGTCTCCGGTGTTTTTTATCCAAAAATCAGCGCTTTGTATCAGGAAGAAAACGGTTTGCAGAAAGTCTCGGATTTGTTCATCCGGATAGGACGAATCACCTTCTACATCATTCTTCTAATTTTGTCCGGCTTCATCATTTTCGGACGTGAATTTCTGCTGTTGTGGGTCGGAGAAGGTTACGAAGAAGCCTATTGGGTTGCAATTATCGTTATGCTTCCTTTTTCCATCGATCTTGCACAGAATCTCGGGCTTTGCATTCTGCAGATCAAGGGGCAATATGGCTTTCGTGCAAAGATTTATTTCCTGAGCGCTGTCCTGAATATTGTAACAACTGTCTTGTTTACAAAATTGATTGGAATTGTAGGTGCCGCACTTTCAACAGGTGTTTCCATGTTCCTGACCAGTGGGTTGATTATGAATTGGTATTTCCAGAGAAAAGCTGGTCTAGATATCAAAAAATTCTGGAAAGAAACAGCTCCAGTCATCATTACTGCAGTTTTGTTGACAATGAGTGCACTGATTCTGAAGCAGCAGCTTAAAATAGAACCAGCTGGGTCCATTTGGAAATTTGGTGCAGGAGTCCTTCTTTATACGGCTCTTTATGCGGCGGTCATGCTTGGAATCGTGGCCAATCAATCTGAAAAGAAACAATTTCTTCAAATTGTCACAAGCTTGAACCTCACTCTAAAACGAAAATAAGTGCCACCTAACGAAACCACATGCTTTTTAACATTAGGGTTTGTAATGCCGGGTGGCATCCGATTCGAACATCTGCCGGATATAGCGATTTTGACCCACCCGGAGCGCCTCAAGCAGATGCAGCCTTTGGGAAATTTCGTCTGGGAAACTTTGCGTGACAAACAAAACGAGGCACCCGATTTAAACGTCGGGTGCCTTGTTTCTTTGTGGAAACGTGTTTTCTCTGAGTAGTCACCATATTTTATACCGGTCTGGGGAAAACAGATAACTCTTCCGCTCGTACCCGCCTAATGAAACCATGTCTTTCCCTGCTCTCTCCAAAATGCGATAATAATACCATGAAAAAATGCATTTTTGAGAGCAGTCTGAAAAATACAGAGGCGCAGCAAGGAGAGTCCAAGGCTTTGTCGGTATTCTACCGGACTTAACCCACCCAATGTGAGCTTTATCCGTTTTTCATTATACCAATGTAAATAGTTATCCAGTATCTCCATAAATTGGTCAAGACTTACCCTCTGCCATAATTGGCCATAGAACATTTCGTTCTTCAGACGGCCGAAAAAGCCCTCACAAGCAGAATTATCCGGCGAACATCCCTTCCTGGACATAGAGCGAACCGAGCCGGCTTGGACTACCATATGAATCCAGTCAGGCCAACGATAATGACATCCACGATCCGAATGAATGATAGGATGTTCGCCAGGTTCCAGTAAGAGCAATGCATTTTCCAGCATTTGATTAACTAGGTTCGCATACAGCTTCACTGCTTTTATTCAATCCTCATAGCTGAACATTGCTTCCCTCCTGCTCTATCTAAAGTCCAAGATTTTGTCCGCACCCCCTTCACAGTGTGGATCAGTCGGAGCGTAGAGTTATAGCTCTGGCAATTCACGCGGTTTTCTTATATAAATGGTAATTGATGTGACTCGGAATGAATAGAATCGTTCCATATCAAACATAAATGACTACATTTCCAACACCATGGCTCAAAATCACGTCCGGAGAAATTTAGCATCTGAGCCAGTAACTTTTTGCGCGACAATGGAAATCTTTCCATATGAGATCTGTCCAATTACAGCACAATCGAAATTGAAAATTATTATATATCCTACGAGAAAAATCTGCTAAGGAACTGTAAGCTGGGAAATAAATGAAGTCCTATTTATAGTATTGTAAAAATGCGCGACAAAAATGCGACAATGCACAGAAACAATGCAGAGTAGTCTGTAACTGAATGAGACGAAAATAACGCTTTATCGGTAAATTTGATGAATATGAAGACGAAGTTATCCTGAGAATTACTCTCTTTTAATCAGAGGGCCAGGGATTCGAGTTCCCTCGAGCGCACCAAAAGGACGACAAATCGTTGAAAGAAACGGTTTGTCGTCTTTTTTGTTTTATGCGGACATTTTGAGCTTGTACCTATGATTTTTTCAAAAATTTTAGAGGTCAGAGGTACAGAAAAAATGAAGAAGATTCAGAAAAGTGCAGTCCGGTTTGATAATCTAAAACAAGATTTTTTGGATGATAAGAAGTATTCTGGCACGGCAGAAGCCACGTTGAACGGCTATCGGTATGAGATATTACACGGTTTTTGAAGTTCCTGTCAGATGAACAGTTAGCCGTGAATGAGGCAGGATTCAAGCGGTATGTTATCCACTTGACGGATAGCGGAATGACCGCAAACAGCGTCAACCACTATATCCGTTCGGTGAAAGTGTTCCTTTACTGGTGCATGGAGCAGGACGAAATAGCACTGTTCAAAATCAAGATGGTAAAGGCAAAAGAAAACATCAAGGACGTTTACATGCAGGAAGAATTTTGTGCACTGATTCAGCCGCCGAAACGTGAGGACAGCTTTGTTGTCTGGCGCAGTTGGGCTATCATCAACTTTATTTTGGGAACAGCAGCACGAGAAGCAACAGTCTGTGAAATGCAGATCCACTTTACCGTTTTATAGCAATTCAACATCTTCATGTAACAGCAACAGCGTT
>ENA-OPCD01002365-OPCD01002365.1-human-gut-metagenome-genome-assembly--contig:-NODE-2365-length-13457-cov-2.202507_pt1 | contig 13457 bp, 7 predicted proteins | sample MGYA00241560_ERZ501471 | MGnify/ENA primary metagenome ERZ501471 (study PRJEB25962, sample SAMEA2042578) | human gut metagenome | biome: human gut; feature: human-associated habitat; material: faeces...
CAGCGGAAATATGCTGATCTCCAATCTGATCCGTCGAAGTCCTGCAAAGATCAAGACGGAAATGGAAGATTTATTAAACGGCAGAGTGATCTGCACAGAATTGGATGAGCAGGTTATTTTTGAACAGCTTGGCAGAAAGCGGGGAGCCATCTGGAGTCTTATGCTTGCGAGCGGATATCTGAAAGTGGATCGGTACGAAATGGATAACCGAACAGGAAAGCGCCAGTATGATTTGAAAGTGACAAATCATGAGACAATGCTGATGTTTGAACAAATGATAGAGGACTGGTTTACAGAAGAAGATTCTGCATATGGCAATTTTAAAGATGCTCTGCTTGCCGGAGATCTGGATTATATGAACCAGTTTATGAATCAGGTTGCACTTCAGACCTTTAGCAGTTTTGATACCGGGAATAAGCCATCCGAAGAACAGGAACCGGAGAGATTCTACCACGGATTTGTTCTTGGACTGATCGTGGATTTAGCCGAAAAATATAGAATTACATCGAACAGAGAAAGCGGATTCGGACGTTATGATGTAGTAATGGAACCTTTGAAAGAAAATTTGGATGCAATCGTGATGGAGTTTAAAGTCCAAAACATGAAAAAAGAAAAATCACTCGAGCAGACAGTAGAGAATGCACTGCGTCAGATTGATGAAAAAGAATATGATACAGAACTACTTGCCAGAGGAATCAAAAAGGAGCGAATCCGGCATTATGGATTCGCATTTCGTGGAAAAAAGGTTTTGATAGGAACAGAAGAACAAAGGTAAAATAAAGGGATGAAGACTTTAGTGGATTCATCCTTTTGTTATAGTAACAAAAAGATTTTAAAAAGTTTTCTTTCCACTGGCTTGCCTTGTATTTACCAGTGAAATCGGATATACTAAAGAATAGTCAATCTTTGAAAAATTTGATATTTATAAGAACAAAAACCAAGGAGAAAAAGAATGAGTATATATGATTTGAATGCATATGAAGTGCTCCAGACAGAAGATTTATCTGATCTGAAGTCAAAGGGGACACTTCTGAAGCATAAGAAAAGCGGAGCACGAGTGCTTCTTATGGAAAATGATGATGAGAACAAGGTGTTTACAATTGGATTCCGTACACCACCGTCAGACAGTACAGGAGTTCCACACATTATGGAACATTCTGTTCTGTGCGGATCGAAAGAATTCCCGGTGAAGGATCCGTTTGTTGAGCTTGTGAAAGGTTCTCTGAATACATTTTTGAATGCGATGACTTATCCGGACAAGACGGTATATCCGGTGGCAAGTTGCAATGACAAGGATTTCCAGAACCTGATGCATGTTTATATGGATGCAGTATTTTATCCAAATATTTATCAGAATGACAAGACATTCCGCCAGGAAGGTTGGAGCTATAAGCTGGATGATCCAGATGGAGAGTTGACAATCAGCGGTGTTGTATACAACGAGATGAAAGGAGCATTCTCTTCTCCGGAAGGCGTACTTGACCGCGTGGTTCTGAACTCTCTGTTCCCGGATAATACGTATTCCGTAGAGTCCGGTGGAGACCCGGAGGTAATTCCGGAACTTACGTATGAGCAATTTTTAGATTTCCATAGAAAGTATTATCATCCATCTAACAGCTATATTTATCTGTATGGTGATATGAATATGGAAGAGAAATTAAGATGGCTTGACGAGAAGTATTTGTCAGATTTTGAGAATGAACCGGTGGATTCAGAGATTCATCTGCAGAAGCCATTTACAGAGATGAAGGAAGTCGTTCAGGAGTATTCCATCGCAAGTGAAGAGAGTGAGGAGGATAACACCTATCTTTCTTATAATAAAGTGATCGGTACTACACTGGATGAGAAACTATATCTGGCATTTGAGATTCTGGATTACGCACTTCTGTCCGCACCGGGCGCACCGCTGAAGAAAGCACTTCTGGATGCTGGGGTCGGCAAGGATATCTCAGGATCTTATGACAACGGAGTTTATCAGCCGATCTTCTCTGTGATTTCTAAGAATGCGAATGTAGAGCAGAAGGAAGAATTCGTTCGTGTAATTGAAGATACATTGAAAGATATTGTGAAAAATGGAATCAATAAGAAAGCACTTCGCGCAGGAATCAACTATCATGAATTCCGTTTCCGCGAGGCTGATTTCGGAAATTATCCGCGTGGATTGATGTATGGTCTTCAGTTGTTTGACAGCTGGCTGTATGATGAGACGAAACCATTTATCCATATGCAGGCGATTCCGACATTTGAATTTTTGAAAGAACAGGTGGAAACAGGATACTTTGAAGAACTGATCCAGAAATATCTCCTGGATAATACACATGGTTCTATCGTGATCATTAAGCCGGAGCGTGGACGTACTGCAAGAATGGATAAGGAACTTGCAGATAAGCTTCAAGCATACAAAGACAGTTTGTCAAAAGAAGAAATCGATGCACTTGTGAAAGCAACGAAAGAGTTGGAAGAATATCAGGAAGAAGAGTCGGCACCGGAAGATCTGGCGAAGATTCCTGTACTCGGACGCGAAGATATTTCCAGAGAGATTGCACCGATTTATAATAAAGAGCTTGAGACAAGCGGAGTGAAGCTGGTACACCATGAAGTTGAGACGAATGGAATTGGATACACAGCGCTTTTGTTTGACCTGTCCGGTATTCCGGAAGAGAAACTTCCATATATCAGCATTCTGCAGAGTGTGCTTGGAATTATTAATACAAAGAATTATGAATACAGTGAATTATTTAATGAGATCAATGTACACACAGGAGGAATCGGAACTTCTCTTGAGCTTTACACAGACGTAACAAAGGTAAAGGAGAAAGAATTCCGTGCAACATTTGAAATCAAAGGTAAAGCACTGTATCCGAAGATGAATGTTCTGTTTTCTATGATGCGTGAGATTCTGATGGAATCTGATCTTGGAGATGAGAAGCGTCTGAAAGAAATCTTAGCAATGTTGAAATCCAGACTGCAGATGTCCTTCCTGTCATCCGGACACACAACAGCAGCCCTTCGTTCCCTGTCTTATACTTCACCGATGGCGAAGTTCAAGGATGATACAGATGGAATCGGTTACTATGAGGTTGTAAAGGAACTGGAGGAAAACTTTGAGGAGAAGAAAGCAGAACTGATTGAAAACTTAAGACAGATTGCACAGCAGATTTTCCGCAAGGATAATCTGATCATCAGTTATACTTCATCAGCGGATGGTCTTGCACCGATGGAAGAGGCATTTGCAAAGATTGCAGACACACTTCATACAGAGGAGAAGGAAGCAGAGATACCGTGTGAAATTCATTGTGTGAAACGCAACGAGGGATTCAAGACATCTTCAAAAGTTCAGTATGTTGCAAGAACAGGTAACTTTATCGACCGTGGTGTTGAGTATACAGGAGCACTTCAGATTCTGAAAGTCATCTTGAGCTATGATTATCTGTGGCAGAATGTCCGTGTGAAGGGCGGAGCTTACGGATGCATGAGCAGCTTCAATCGTATTGGAGAGGGATATCTGGTATCTTACCGTGACCCGAATCTGGAGAAGACAATGGAAATCTACGAAGGAGTTGTGGATTATCTGAAGAACTTCAATGTAGATGACAGAGACATGAACAAGTTTATTATCGGAACGATCAGTAATATCGACCGTCCGATGAATCCGGCAGCAAAGGGAACAAGATCATTTGGTGCATACATCTGTAACACAGATTATGAATCACTCAAGAAAGAAAGAGGTCAGGTTCTTGACTGTAATGTAGAAAGAATAAGAGAGCTTGCTCCACTTGTAAGATGTGCAATGGATGAGAATTATTTCTGCGTTGTGGGAAGCAGCAAGGAAATCAATAAAGAGAGTGAGCTTTTTGATAAGATACAGCCACTTATCAAGGTACAGGGATAACAGAAAGGAAGAATGTATGAATTTAGATGAGATGCTTGCAGCCAGCGGAATTACCGGGGGCGCTAAGGCAGAGAACACAAGAACTAAGACAGGCTTTGTAACATTTATAGGAAGACCTAATGTTGGTAAGTCAACACTTATGAATCAGATAATCGGACAGAAGATTGCGATTACTTCTAACAAGCCTCAGACTACAAGAAACAGAATACAGACTGTATACACTGATGAGCGTGGACAGATTGTTTTCGTTGATACTCCGGGTATCCACAAGGCTAAGAACAAGCTTGGTGAATACATGGTTGGTGCGGCAGAGAAGACAATCAGTGAGGTTGACCTTATATGCTGGCTTGTTGAGCCTACAACACATCTTGGAGCTGCCGAGGAGCATATCGTTGAGAAGCTTAAAGAATGTAAAACTCCTATAGTTCTTGTTATCAATAAGACTGACACAATCAAGAAAGAGGAGATTCTTCCGGTTATTGACTGCTACAGAAAGGAACTTGATTTTGTTGATATTGTTCCTGTGTGCGCAAGAAACGGCAATAATGTTGACGACCTGCTTGATGTTATATTCTCACATCTTGATTATGGTCCGATGTACTATGATGAAGATACAGTAACAGACCAGCCAATGAAGCAGATTGTTGCAGAGCTTATAAGAGAGAAGGCACTTCATGCATTAAATGATGAGATTCCACATGGAATTGCGGTTGTTATTGACAGCTTTAAGGAAAGAAGAAATGCAAGAGGTCCTATTACAGATATCGACGCTACTATCATATGCGAAAGAGATTCCCATAAAGGAATTATTATCGGCAAGGGTGGTGAAATGCTTAAGAAAATCGGAACTAATGCAAGATACGAGATTGAGAAGCAGCTTGACATGAAGGTTAATCTTAAGCTCTGGGTAAAAGTTAAGAAGGAATGGCGCGACAGTGATATTCTTCTTAAGAACTTCGGATATGACAAGAAGAAGGACAAATAATATACATGACAGGAGGGTGCGATGGCGGAGGTTACTACTGTTACAGGCATGATACTTTCCGCCATGCCTGTCGGGGAATATGACAGAAGACTGGTTATACTGACTAAGGAGTATGGCAAGATAACGGTATTTGCGAAAGGTGCGAGAAAGCCTAACAGCGCATTGATTGGTGTTACGAGAAGCTTTATATTCGGAACATTTGAGGTGTACCGTGGACGCGATTCATATACGATGTATAAGGCATCAGCTAAGGAGTACTTTGAAAATGTGGTAAATGACCTTAATGCCGTGTGCTACGCCTGCTATTTTGCTGAGATTGCAGATTATTATGGCAGGGAGAATCTTGATGCATCAGAAATGATTAATCTGCTTTATATCACTCTAAAGGCATTGGGCAGAGGTGCTGTAAGCCATGAACTTATAAGATTCATATACGAGATAAGAATGATTGCAGTCAACGGTGAATGTCCGGATTTCTTCACATGTCACGAATGCGGAAGAGAAGATAATCTGTATGTATATTCATATTCAAGAAACGGACTATGCTGTAAGAATTGTGCCACAAATGTATATGATGGAATTACACTTTCGGGCTCAACGGTATATACACTCCAGTATATTGTCACAGCACAGCTTAACAGGCTGTATTCATTCACCGTTACCAAAGAAGTCCAGGAAGAATTAAGGCTTGTGGTAAACAGGCTGGAAAGCATTGTATTCGATAAAGAATTTAAGTCGAAGGAAATGCTTAATCTGACCATATAAATATTACATAAACTGGCTATGTTATCATATGCCAGTTTTTTGTATATTAAGGGGTAAAGATTTTATGTAACATTCAGACGAAAGGAGAGACAATATGCCGGATAAAAATGTGTCTCATAATAACCAGAAGAAAATAGCAGCAATTAATGATTATTCTGGTTTTGGAAGATGTTCTATTGCAGTTGAGCTACCTGTTATATCAGCAATGAAGATTCAGTGCTGTCCAATGCCTACATCGATATTTTCTAATCATACAGGTTTTGACAGCTTTTATTTTAAAGATTTCACAGAGAATATGTCGCCTTATATGGCAGAGTGGAAGAAGTTAAACCTTAAATTCGATGGAATTGTAACAGGGTTCTTAGGTTCACATAATCAGATTGCAATTGTTGAAGAATTTTTCAAGAATTTCAAGACCGAAGATAATATTGTTGTTATCGACCCGGTTATGGGTGATTACGGAAATCTGTATCCGACATATACTGATGAGACATGCCAGGAGATGAAGAAGCTTGTAAAATATGCAGATATTCTTACTCCAAACCTCACAGAAGCATGTATTATAACTGACGAGCCATACAGACCGGATTATTCCAATGATGAGCTTAAAAAAATTGCGATGAAGCTTGTTGCAATGGGACCATCTAAGATTGTTATTACAGGAATCCAGCGGGGCCATTATATTGGTAATTACTGTTACGAAAAGAACAGGGAAGACTATCTTATTAAGACTATGAAGGTTGGAACACAGCGTTCCGGAACAGGAGATATATTCGCATCAATAATAGCGGCAGACGCTGTCAATGGTGTGAATTTCCACGAGTCAGTAAGAAAGGCATCTACATTCATAAAGAAATGCATACTCAAGGCTATAGAGATGGATATTCCTCTGTCAGACGGTATGGCGTTTGAGGAACTGCTGACTACGTTGAAGTAAAAAGGAGAAGAATTACAATGGAGATATTATATAAGGTTCATAATAATTTATATGTTAATTTAACTAACAAATGTCCATATTCATGTACTTTCTGTTTAAGACAGACAATGGACAGAATCGGAGAGTCAGGCAGACTCTGGCTTGAGAGAGAACCATCATATGATGAGGTTATTGCTGAATTTGAAAAGTTCAATATGGATGAGTATGAAGAAGTCGTATTCTGCGGATTCGGAGAACCGACAGAAAGATTCGATGTTCTTATCAAGGTTGCTGAGTATGTCAAGAAAACATATGGCAAAAAGACAAGAATCAATACTAACGGAGTTGGAAATCTTGTTAATGGCAGAGACATTGTGCCAGAGATGGAAGGCTTGATTGACACAATATCAATCAGTCTTAACAATCCACACAAAGATGAATACAATGCACTTGTAAGAAGTAAGTTCGGCGAAAAATCATTTGATGAAATGATAAGCTTCGCAAAGGAATGTACCAGGTATATCCCTAATGTTGTTCTTACAACAGTTGACACAACCATATCTCACGAGGAAGAGGCAGAGTGTCAGAAGCTATGTGATGAGATAGGGGCTGCTTACAGGATTCGTCCCTGGGAGGATTAATGGCAGCAGTTTTATAATGTGACGTGTACGTATATAAAAACAATTCTTTGTTAAATACATTAAAAATATTGACCTTGACATTGGTTCATACTATACAATTGCATTATGAATATTAAATAGTTTTTGAAACAAAAATTATTGATATTCATGCAAATATATAATATAGTGATGCCTTTTAATGGCAGAAAGGGAGGTCAATATGCGCAGAATAACTAAAAGACGTCTTAGCAGTCTTTTATGTGCAGTTCTTATGCTTATTACAAGCATAGATGTGGCTGCATTTGCAGCAGGATCAGATGCGTCAAAAAGAAAGATTGACGTATGGGATATGGGTGCAGTACAGGAAGCAGATACTAGTAAATATAATAATAATATCACTGCTTCTGACTGGGATAGTTGTGCCAATGTATCCCAGGCTGGAAAATTTGTTGCTGGAGAGACAACATTTGGTGATCTTACTATCAATCATATAGCTAATGACAGATTGTTCTCAACATCAAGCAAAAACTATGGAACCAATGCTTTAGCAACAACAGCATATGATGATGGATATACAGCGGGTGGTATGTATTACTGTAATGGTACAGGAGGAGAGACAAGAAGAAATGTTACCATTAACAATGTAATAGCAGGAGATAAGATAGTTGTATACATGGCATCAAGCAATGCTGCTACAGGAACACTTGTTTTTAAATATCTTGGTGAAGATAATGAACAGGTAGAAAAAGCCAGCTTTACTAACAAGGGTACTAAATATGAATTTGTGGCTAAGTATAGTGGATCATATAAGGTATATACAGATGCAGCAGCAGGAAAACCTATATATAACAGAATTGTCAGGATACCTGGAGTTGCAGTAAGTGGAACAATAGATGGCGCACAGCTAAGCGGCTATAAGGTTATGTTTAAGGATGAGGCTAATGGTATTACATATGATGCAGATATAAAGGGGAATACATTTACAGCTACACTTGCAGCAGGCTGTAATTATACTGCAGTATTATCAGGAGTAGCAGGATATGGATTTTCGAATGCTACAAAGAATATTTCGACAACAGTAGATGAAGCTCTTACAGGAAAGTCTGGAGTTACATTAAGCATAGAAGAGAAGAAAGTGTATACATACACAGGAAAGGTTACAGGCTTTGCTGCTGACTATGATACATCTAATTTATCAGTCAAACTTGTGGCTGATTCATCTTCATTAGCAGATGATGTGATTCTTAAGCTTGATTCTGAAAAGGCATTTACAGCTACACTTGAACCTGATGTCAAGTATACAGTTGAACTTATCGGAGTTAATGATTATGAAGTTTTAAGCGGAGGCGAGATAATAAGTCAGGTAAGCTATTCCAGAGATATTGAAGTTTCTGCCAGAAGGTTATATAAGGCAGCAGGAAAGTTTGCAGGACTTGATGGTAATACAGCTGTTACAGATGTTAAGTTTACGAATGTAGATGATAAGTATATATATACAGGAAAAGTAACGACAGATGGATATGAAGTTATGTTAAGAAATGGTTCATATTCAATCGAAGCTGTTGCTGATGGATATAGAACAACAACACATATAGTAGTAAGCGATGCTGATGTGACTAAAGATATTTTAATGGTATCTACCAAGGATAAAGAGCAGGTTGAAAGAGTATCTGATATATATGTTGGATATGAAGAAAAAGGAAATATTAATTTTAATACAGTAAAAGAGGCGATATCAGCAATATCGGCAATGACACCAGCTCCGGATGAAAAGAACGGAGTTACTGTACATATTGCTCCTGGTACATACAGAGAACAGGTTGTTATATCAACTCCTTATGTAAGACTTGTTAATGATGAAAAGTCATCAGGTAAAGAGGTACTTCTTACATGGTATTATGGAATTGGATATGAGTATTACAGCATAGATTCAACCGGTTATTATAATGCTGAAAATGCATATGATAAGTATGATAAAGCTGCTGCTTCAAAGTGGGGTTGTTCAGTATTGCTTAAAAATACAGCAACTGGTTTTAGTGCTGATGGAATTACATTTGAAGCTTCTTTTAACCGATATATAACAGATGAAGAAATAGAAGATGGCGTAAGTCCAACTGATACGAAGCTTCCAGAAAGAAATTACTCAACAGATGTTACATCAAAAGCAGCAACTGAAAGAGCAACAGCCATGGCTATAGAAGCTGATAAGGTAGAATTTACAGATTGTGCATTCCTTGGAAGCCAGGATACATTATATACAGGTAATTCTGCAACTAATATGTATTTTAAGAACTGTCGCATAGAAGGTAATACAGATTACATATTTGGTGATGGCAATGCAGTATTTGACGGATGTGAGCTTAGATTCTTTGGTTATAGTACAGGCTCTGTTGGCGGGTATATTACAGCACACAAGCCAACAGCAGCAACTAAGGCAGGGTATGTGTTTAGAAACTGTACAATAACAGGAAACGATGAACTTGAGGTAAATGCGGGATATCTTGGAAGACCTTGGGGACAGGATGCGAGAGTAACATTCCTTAATACTAAGATAAATGGCAGTTACATAAAAGATGAAGGATGGTTTGATATGTCTGGTAACAAACCAGAAAAAGCAAACTATAAAGAATATAATTCTGTTTACACAGATGGAACAGCAGTTGATATGTCTAAGAGAGTTACAGGAGTTGTGACAGATGACAGCGTTGCAAAGAAAGATGTTGTGAATGATTATCTTTCTGGCTGGACACCTTCGGATTATGTTGCTGATGAGAGTACAGTGATATTTGAAAAAACACCATATCTTGTTGATAATGGAGATATCAATGCACCATATCCAGGACATACTCTTACTGTAGTATACTCACTTGGCAATGCAAATGATGCATCTGATGCATCAGTAATCCGTTGGTATATTGTTGATAATGATGGAAACAGGACTCTTGTAAAAGCAACAAGCGCCAATGTAGACAATACATATAAAATCACAAAAGATGCAATTGGAAAGTATATTGAAGTTGAAGTTGTACCTGAAAACATAAGCGGAATAAAGTCTGAAGCGGTAAGTTATAAGGCAGATGCATATGTAAGGGAAGGATATGAAGATCCAACGGGTTCAACAGATATAGAACTTGGAGATGGAGTAAATGTATTTTTAGCAGGTGATTCAACAGTTAAGGATTATTCAGCATCAGGTATGTATATGAGTGGCAAGGCTCAGGCAGAAGGTTCATGGGGTGAATATTTACAGACATTCTTTGACTCTTCAAAGGTTAAGGTACAGAACTATGCTAATGGAGGAAGAAGCAGCCGTAACTTTATTAATGAAGGATCATTAGATAAGATAAAAGCCAATATTAAAGAAGGCGATTATCTGTTTATACAGTTTGGTCACAATGATTGCGCTAATGGAAAAGGATATCTTGAAGATAGATATGTACCACTTGGAGAACCAGATGCTAACGGAATATATCCGGTAACAGCAGGAACTAAAGTGGCAACACCATCATCGCTTGCTTCAAAGTATGGTGACAGCTTTTATTCGTATGATTGTGGTGGTACTTATAAGTGGTATCTTACACAGTATATCGAGACAGCGAGAGAAGTAGGAGCTATACCGGTTCTTGTAACACCAGTATCAAGACTTTATTATACAAATGATGGAACTATCAAACCACATCATGATTCAACAGATACAACAACAGGAACACTGGTAACAGAAAATAACGCCTATGTTGAGGCAGTTAAACAGCTTGCAAAGGAACAGAATGTGTTGCTTATTGATGGATTTGAGATAACAAAAAATATGTATGAGGAAGCATACAAAGCAGATGAAAAGGCAGCTAATGGCAAATCTGTTAATGGTATGCAGGTTATGTCAGCAGGAGATAGCACACATAGCAATAAGCTTGGCGGTTTTATAACAGCAGAACTTTTTGCACAACAGATTCAGAATATGAATATATCACTCTCAAAGGCTGTCAAAGCACCATCAAGGGTAGCGGGCGTTAATCCAGATGGACAGCAGGTATTTGTTGTTGATAAAAATGGAACACTTACAGCAAAAGCAGCAGATTCAGATGGCAGTTTTACAGTTGATGCAGTTTACTGGACAACAAAAGGTCAGAGTCTTTTAAGTGCTATTAGTGCAAAAAATGAAGAGCTTAATAAGAGTGATAATCCGGCGCCAGGACCAACACCAACGCCAGGACCAACACCAACGCCGGATCCGACACCAACGCCAGATCCAACGCCAGCACCGGATACGGGTGATGATAATAAGAAAAGCGATGAAACCATTTCAGGTGATAAGGAACAGGCAGAAGATAGTGTAAAGACAGCTGATGTGTATAATGTAGCAGGTTATAGTATAATGTTGTTTATGGCATTAGCAGGAATTGTATTTGTTATACATGAAGATAAGAAGAAAAAGAACACTATTGATTAATGCATAATATAAGCCGGATGTATAATAACAGAAGTTGTTATATATCTGGCTTTTCTGATATTTTTTGAATTACATATATGTTGGCAGTGCATTAAAAATTATACAATGTGCTATTTAAGTGTGAAAGTATATTGAGCTTGGGAGGATTAAGACATCATTCCTCTTGCTAATCAGCACTAAATGTTATAAAATAATTAAGATTATGTAGCAGCCGATGCAGTTCGATGTAGTCAGGCTGTTGCCTTTAGGAGGATTATATTATTATGGAAAAGACAATGGAGAAAATTGTTTCTTTAGCTAAGGCAAGAGGATTTGTTTACCCAGGTTCTGAAATCTATGGCGGATTAGCTAATACCTGGGATTATGGTAACCTTGGTGTTGAGTTAAAGAACAATGTTAAGAAGGCATGGTGGCAGAAGTTCGTACAGGAAAGCCCATACAATGTAGGTGTTGACTGTGCAATTCTTATGAACCCACAGACTTGGGTAGCATCAGGTCATCTTGGTGGATTTTCTGATCCATTAATGGACTGCAAGGAATGTCATGAGAGATTCAGAGCAGATAAACTTATAGAAGACTGGGCAGACGAGAATTCATATGATCTCGGCGGTTCAGTTGATGGATGGACACAGGAGCAGATGAAGAATTTCATCGATGAGAAGAATATCTGCTGTCCTTCATGTGGAAAGCATAACTTCACAGATATTAGACAGTTTAACCTTATGTTTAAGACATTCCAGGGTGTAACTGAGGATGCCAAGAACACAGTATATTTAAGACCAGAGACAGCTCAGGGTATCTTCGTTAACTTCAAGAATGTTCAGAGAACATCAAGAAAGAAAGTACCTTTTGGTATCGGACAGATTGGTAAGTCATTCCGTAATGAGATTACACCAGGTAACTTCACATTCAGAACAAGAGAGTTCGAGCAGATGGAATTAGAGTTCTTCTGCAAGCCTGGAACAGATCTTGAGTGGTTCACATACTGGAGACAGTACTGTATCGACTGGCTTAAGGCATTAGGAATGAAAGAAGATGAGATGAGAGCAAGAGATCATTCACCAGAAGAACTCTGCTTCTACTCTAAGGGAACAACAGATATCGAATTCCTCTTCCCATTCGGATGGGGCGAGCTCTGGGGTATCGCTGACAGAACAGATTATGACCTTACACAGCATCAGACAGTATCTGGTGAAGATATGTCATACTTTGATGATGAAGCTAAGGAGAAGTATATACCATATGTTATCGAGCCTTCACTTGGTGCGGACCGTGTAACATTAGCATTCCTTTGCTCAGCTTATGATGAGGAAGAGCTTGAAGGAGGAGATGTAAGAACAGTTCTTCATTTCCACCCAGCATTAGCACCAGTTAAGATAGGTATTCTTCCACTTTCTAAGAAGTTAAATGAAGGTGCAGAAAAGGTGTATGCAGAACTTTCTAAGTATTACAATTGTGAGTTTGATGACAGAGGTAATATTGGAAAGAGATACAGAAGACAGGATGAGATTGGTACACCATTCTGTATCACATATGATTTTGATTCAGAAGAAGATGGTGCTGTAACTGTAAGAGACAGAGATACCATGGAGCAGGTTCGTATCCCGATCGCAGAGTTAAAGAGCTATTTTGAGGATAAATTAAGTTTCTAATGGAGTCCGGAACGTGTAAAGCACAAGACTGGCTGCGGAGCGGATCTGCAGACGGCGTGTGAGCCGCATGTGATTTAGGACTTTATGACAGGATGAGGCGGCTGGATCTTATGTCAGACCGCCTCTTTCTTCTATAAAATAGAAAAATGCGATAGTTTGAGTATGAAACTGTCCGTGCAG
>ENA-OPCD01002366-OPCD01002366.1-human-gut-metagenome-genome-assembly--contig:-NODE-2366-length-13451-cov-2.562929_pt1 | contig 13451 bp, 5 predicted proteins | sample MGYA00241560_ERZ501471 | MGnify/ENA primary metagenome ERZ501471 (study PRJEB25962, sample SAMEA2042578) | human gut metagenome | biome: human gut; feature: human-associated habitat; material: faeces...
AAGGCTTTTCCCGCCGACAATCACGCCAAGCGAAAGATTCCCCCCCATACGGGGCATATACAGGGCAAACTCGGGAACATCGCTCGTTTCGAGTCTGAAACCCGTATTACTGCCATACAAAGCTCGGGTAAACTTGCGATTGCCATTGACGATGACAAAATCTTCTCCGTCGGGCTGGTAGCGCAACGTGCGGTTTTGGCCGGGAGCGGTACGCTTCGAGTCGGAAGAGGTAAACAACTGCGCCTGCGCAGGAACAAGGCAAGCCGCCGATAGAAGCAAAGAACAGAATAATCGTGATATATGCATAGCGTCAAAAAAAAAGTTATATATGTAATATCGGGAAAACACGAGTGTCCGAAGCAGGATATTCCGCTCCGGACACCTTGTCTTAAACAATGTCGACAGACATTAATTTCCTTCGGTCAAATCATAATCGATAAACCAACCTTTATCGGCAGAAAGTATCGATTCGACATCTCCGCGTCCGGCGGCCATCGATTTGATGAAATACTCTTTCTTTTCGGGATAGTTTTGCATCATACGATACAAAGCAAACATTACCTGACCTTCGCCCGAGAGTTCGAAGAAATACTCATCGGCAAGCAAAGAATCGAGTTTCCAGCATTGCTCTTCGGGAGTATACAAAGGTAAGCCCGAATCTCCATCGGTCGACAAAATATCGCCACCCACATTACCCATGGCTACACGACCGCGTATACCTTTGTGAATATACTGCGAAGCGCTTTGCGTATGGTTGGTTCCCCGATACAAGTTGGCAAGATATTTATTCGCATTGCTGGGATCGAAATACTTGATAACTTTATCGAAGCAGCTACCGGCCTTAAAATCACCGGTCGTCGTGTCCCAATAAGTTCCGATACCCTGGTTGAGAAGCACGAGGGCAGTTTCGATAAAAGCATTTCTCATCTCCTCCGTAGTCGAAGGATCTTTGGCTAAACCGGCCAAAGCCTCGCAAAGAATCAGGTGCAAACCGCTGGCACGATACAGAGGAATGACTGTTTCGGTCGTCTGAGCTACACCGCTGACCCATTTCCGAAGAATGATCTGTCCGGTTTCCGTTTCGGCAAACGTTCCTCCTCTACCGCGGTAACGGTCGGATAAGATTGCATTTTCGATACATGGTACACTTGTCGTATCGAAACGGGCCATAGCCACTTGGGTAGGACGCACATAATAACTATACGGAGAAACATTCGAAGCAAAATCTTCGAGACGGTTCGTTTCATACATTCTGGGATTGTACGAAGCCATCGTAATGTCTTCCCAGCGGAAATATGTATGTATGCAATTTTTCCAACCGCTGCTGTAAGCACCGCGCAAAGGCATGATATAGCATTCACCGCCGCCGGTACGACCGCCGAGTGTAATCTCGGTCATCGCATTGATGGCAGCATTGTGATAATCTCGTTTATACAAGTACAACTCGGCCAACAGGCATTGCGGGGTAAATTGATAACGGTCGTAACGCATGTGTCCTTCGTTCTCGCCCGTAATACTCGGGAAAAGGAAAGTTCTCCACCGTGTTATCTGTTTACCGTCGACCCCGTACATACCGGTATTCATGAGTTCCAGACATTTATCGATAATCTGGTCGAAACCGAGTTTCGGATATTTGGCAATGTCTTGATACTCGCTCAACGGATCGTCGAAATAGATAGCTTCACCGTATATTTTGGCAAGCATCATATAAGCCCATACTTTATAACGGATCGCGGTAGAAATATACAAGTCGAATGTTACACCGTATTTCTCCTCGAAGTTAAGGGCCGTAGGGTTCTCTTTGCGATACTTGTCGACATGCGCCACATAGTCGTTGACATTCATGATGACACGGTAATAACCCGCAGGGTCGGCAAGGGTGTTACCATTGAGGTCGCTGTATTTCCAGATATTCCATACCTCGGTTCCGGCATTTTCGGTCGGTTCGAGCAGATTGCCCCGGAGAGCTTCGAGAATAAGCGCCTGATCGGCCACATCGGCTACGGTCGAGGCACACCCCCAAAGACCGGAATAAAGTTCGGAGTTGACTCCTACATAATTGCCTTCATCGAGGAGGTCGGTCGTCTCATCGGAACATGAGACAAAGAGAGCCGCAACGATAAATAAGGCAGCAAATTTTTCCATTATATTTTTCATAATCTTAAATCTCCTTATGGTTAGAATTCGAGCTTAACACCGACTTTAAACGAACGAGGAAGCGCCACTTTGGCATAGTCGAATCCGCGCAACGAAGCATCGTAAGAATAAGTTGTTTCGGGATCAAGACCTAAATACTTGGTAAAGGTGAATACATTCTCGGCCGAAGCAAACAAGGTCGTTCCACGCAAGAAGTTGAATTTATAGCTTACGTAAATCTCTTTGATTTTGAGATACGAAGCATCTTCGATCCAACGGTCGGAGAAACGATTATTGCCCATCGGGTCGCCATAAGTGGCTTTCGGCATCGTGGTGATGTCGCCGTTGCTTTGCCAACGGTGGTTGGTCGACACGAGCTGATTACCGTAATCGCTCATGCTCTCTCCGATACGGCGCACGGCATTATAAGATTTATTACCCTGGCTGTATCCGAAATTAACCGACAATTCGAAATTTTTATAACGCAACGTCGTATAGATGTTACCGAAAATTTTAGGATCGGCACTACCGAGGTTTACACGGTCTTTCTCATCGATCACACCATCATTATTTTGATCGACAAAGTGTACATCACCGGCACCAAAAGCAACACCGCCCGGAGTTTTCAGGTTGGCAGCCGCAGCCTCTTCCGGCGTAGAGAATACGCCGGCTGTCTCATAGCCGTAAAAATTGTACAGAGGTTTACCCACTTCTGAAATAATAGCTGCTCCGTCGCTCATTTCGCTTATGATAGAGGCATTGCCGTCGAGAGAAGAAAGACGGTTCTTATTGTGGGCAAGTGTGGCACCGATATACCATTTGAAGTTTTTGGTATATACGGGAGCAAACTGGAATCCCACTTCGACACCTTCGTTTTTCAAGGTTCCGATGTTGTCATACATCGTACTGGTACCAAATACCGACGGAATACTGCGAAGCATGATCACGTCGTTGGTTTTCCCGTTATAATAATCGACAGAGGCATCGATACGGTTGTTCCACAACGAAATATCGAGACCGACATCGAACGTACGGTCGGTTTCCCATTTCAGGCCGGTATTGGCAACGCCGGCACGTACAAGACCGGACAAAGCACGGAAGCTGGCCTGCGAGTAAGCATATTTGCTGAGACCCGAAGAGAACCGGCTGTTACCCGTTGTTACATATTCGGCGCGAAGAGTCAACTGATTGATGAAATCGACATTGCGCACACCGGGAGCATTCTTGGCATAGAATGCGGCATTTACAGAGGGGAACACGGCCATCGACGGAGCATCGTTTCCGAAAGAAGATGCGTAGTCCGAAGCCAACGTTACTCCTACTCCTACCAAGTGGTTATAGGTATAAGTCAAATTGGCATTGATGTTGACCCAGTTGAACTTGTCGATATATCCGCCTACTTTACGACCGATATTGCTGCTGGTGCTACCCAAGAGATAATAGTAGTCGCTCTCGGCGTTTATACCTTCACCGCTATCGTACTCGGTGCTGTTGATAACAGCCTGCACGCCCAAAGAACCTTTCAGGTTGTGCATTCCGGCAAAAGTCTGGTTGTAACCTGTACGAGCCGCAAAATAGAAGTTGAGCAACTCGGTTTCACCCACACGCGAAGTATTCTCGGCCAATCCGTTTTGCAACGGCATGATGGTCTGGTTCGTTGCACCGGGAATGAAGATCGATTCTTGTTTCTTGTAGTAATAAAGACCGGCCGAAGCACCCAGCGTCCAATGTTCTTTGATCTTTCCGTTCAGACCGAAAAGAGCCTGAACATCATAGATATTGTTTTTGGCTTGTATCGTATTGACAACAGCCGAGGGATTGGATACGGCATTATTGGTGATGATTTCACCGTTTTCGTCGCGAATAGGCGCATATTCGGGCAAAAGCTGGTTTTTATCGTCTTTTTCAAAAGGCGAGAACAAAGGAGCTTTACGCAAAGCCGTGAGGAGAGGATTGGTCTCATAAGAGAGTCCCTGCTCCTGCAAATTGCTGTTGATGTAAGCCAACGACAAAGCTGATGTGAGCGTCAGGTTACGGCTCAAAGCGATATCGGAGTTCAAACGGGCGTAGTAGCGATTGTAGTCGGTTTTATCGACCTGACCTTCTTTCCGCTTATAACCGATCGAAAGGTCATACTTGGCAATGGCATCACCACCTTTTATTTTCAAGGTGTTGTCGGTTACAAAACCGGGGCTGTAAATCTCGTCCTGCCAGTCGGTATTGTTGTTGTAAAGATAAGGATTGACATAGGTCGAGGGATCTTGCGAGAGATACGGGAAATCGGTAATAAGATCGTCCATATCCTCATAAGCACCATCGGTAAGACCCAACGCCGAGACATACTTTTTATAATCTTTTACATTGAGAACCGGCAAAGTCGACTGATTGAGATCGACACCATATTGTCCGATAAATTCCACCCGGGTATCGAGGTCGATAGCCCGCTCGGTCTCGATGGCGATAACGCCGTTCGATGCCAAAGAACCGTACATGGCGGCATCGGCACCTTTCAATACCGAAACACTGGCAATATCCTGAGCATTGAGCGCATCGAAGATACTCGACGAATACCCGTTGATGACACCCGACGTATTCAAGTCGCCGAAATAAGGCTGACCGTTGACAACGATCAAAGGCATACCGGTAGCATTGGCCGTGCGGTTACCGCGAATCTGGAAGAAAGCCCCCTCTCCGGGCATACCGCTTTTCTCGGCCACATAGAGACCGGGAATATTGGTAAATGTCTTTTCTACATCGACTGTCGACGAAGTAAAATCTTTACTTTGACGAGCATACGTATTGGTATTTTTATCCTGACCGGGAGTAACGGCATTGGGTGTAAGAATCTGGTCGTTATAACCGTACTTGTCTTCGGGAATCAGTATGACTTTGAAGTTTGTACGGCCGTTAACGGGAATCACTTTGGTATAAAAACCGGGATACCAAACATTCAATTCTCCTTTTAGGCTTGAAAGTTCAGCCTTAAACGCGCCATTGGCATCGGTCGTTACCGATTGTTTCAGGTTTGTTGCCGAAACAACGGCTCCTTCGATGGGCGACCCGTTGTAAGGGTCGACCACCTGACCTGTGATCGTATAGGTACGTTGCGCAACTGCCGGCATCGACACCAAAGCAATCAACAGGAGCAGAAATATGTTTCTAAGTTTTTTCATATCGTATTGTGTGTTTGATATCAATAATTATTCTCGGTAGGTACAAGACACCAGTGATAAAGTTGCATTTTCAGATTTCCCGATACATACGAGACTTTGATACGTACCGACTGCATACCTTCACCTTCTACGGTTACGGTACCCACTTTACCTCCATTGGAGTTCCAACGGTTTTTACCATTCGAGTACTGCGGCATCTCACCACCCTCGGCACGGTCGTAGTTCCACGGCGTAGCTGCCGTAAAGTCGATATTCGACGCAATAAGTTTATAAGGCGACATCAACTTCACATCTTGTACACCGGCGGCATCGGCCGAAGAGGGGTCGAGTTCGAGCCCGCCGTTTTGAGTATCGGCCGTTGCAAAATAGACGTTACCGGTACACATGGCCGAGGAACGGAAGCCCAAATAGAGCGTATATTCACCTGCGGGAATTTTATACTCGGTTATCTTATAGGGAGCATACGGTGTTACCGGAGAGAACGCAACCGAGAACTCGGTTGCATCTTCTGCACCAGTTGCCTCCAATACCCTATAATTGGCAAAGTAGGTATAGGTGTACTCGGCAAAAGCCGGCGAATTCCAATCTGCTCCCGCATTGGCGGCCAAAGTAGGAATGGCGTCTTGATCTGAAACCTTTACTGCCCCCGCTGTTCCTCGGATACAGAAGAGAGCCGCCAGTGAATCGGGATTGGTTATATTCTCATAGTGGTAAACAAACTGTTTGAGGCGCGTTATAACCACATTGTTGGGAACTTTCAAATCTTGTACGTAATACACACGGCCGTTGGATAACTCTTCGGGGTTCTGCACATCGATTACCTGCACGGGATTTCCGTTCATATCGGTATTCTTCCACTGCTTATCATAAGCCGAGTAAAGATCTGGTACCGAAGCTTCGGCTTCGGAAAGAGTACCTTCGAAGATGGTAGCCCTTTTTATCCAGTTTATGGCAAGTTCCATATCGCTCTGCGCCAAATAGGGATATTCGGCACTTTCGTCGATAAGCGGACGACCGATAGCCTCATACGTGGAGTTCATTTTTGTGAAACAGTCTTTCATCACGTTATTGTCGGGAATGAAGCAGGTGAACTGCTTGAACTCCGAATTGATCTCGACCGTATCGAACAACGGATTGTACACGACAAATACCGAGTCGTAAATGGTGTTACCTGTCTTGTCCACGCCGATAGGTGTGGATTTCGACTCGTCAAACAATTCGACACTGTATGCCATGATAGAATCACGGTATATCGAATATTCATCGGGCAACTGCTTGATATACTCGTAAAGATTGATACGGGCAGCCATCATTTCATCGATAACATGTATCACACCGTTGTTGAGGCGATAGGTTTTGAGGACTTTCGAGGCATTGGCATATATATCGCCGGCCTCGTCGATGGTAATCTGCACATAAATACCGTTCAACGTTTTCAAACGGGCTCCGTTTTTGAGCTGATCCCGATTGAAGGAAAGATAATTGACATGGTATTTGACACGGGTCGTATCGGTGGCAAGCGACCCTTCGGTATATTCGCCGGCAGCAGCCGTTACGCCGGAATTGCCAACTGCCCAAACCGTAAGTTCCTGATCGGCTTCGAGCGAAGACATGGCACCTACGTCTTGAAGGAGTTTATAGAACTCGGCATACTCGGCATGGGTTTGGAAAAACTCTATGATAGAGCAATCCAATACTGTTGTTGCCGTATCGACACTCCCGCTCACTGACGATCCGTCGTAGTAATCATTCCAATTGTCATTGCAAGCCCACAGACCGCAGACAGCAAGGAGAAGAAAGAATGCTGTTTTTTTCATATTTCTCATCGCTTTTATTTTTTAGGAGTGAACAAAATATAGTCGAGGTAAATATCTCCACCTTGATTATCCTCGATACGCAACTTGTGTTTACCGGTAGTTTCAAAGGTTACTTCACCTACGATATATTCGTTATTTTCGGGTTTTTTCTGATCTACCTTAGGTATGGCAATCCATTCCTCGGGTTTCGGATCTTTTTTGAATCGGGAAGGAGCTTTGCCGCCACTGGTATACATCGTACCTACCAGCTCGTCATCGAGATAGATGGTAATACGGTTACCGGGAGCAGAACCAAACGTATTGTAGAAGCTCAACCCTACATAATAAGTCGTCGAGTCGGCAACAATCGTAGGCGATTCCATTTCGACATAACCATACTGTCCGAGGTCGATATTCAATGCATCGTGGTTCATAAAGTATTTACCGATCGAGTCGGTCGATGTTCCCACATAATAGGAAACCGGAGAGAAGCGGGAAGCGACTGTCTGCCACTGATAGGGGAACGACGCACCGTATTTCTCGAGAAGATCGCCGAGAGGATAGTCCAATGCCGACGTAAGCGACGAGAGACGGTACTCGGGTATTTCACGAGCCAATACATCATAGTCGGTCAACTCCCACGTCGTGGCAGGAATCGTGCTCGGAGCCTTGATATACATCGGGGCATCGACCGTATGTATCATACCGTTCTTGCAAAGGAGGTTGGTCGTTTCCAGGAATTGTACGCCCGACATGGAAGCCGTATCGTAATTGATATAGAAATTCGATTCGATACTCTGGAATTCGAGGAAATCGGCTTCCGAAAGCGTCTCCAAAATAAGAACTTGAGAAGATGTAGAGGTTGTATCGACTTTGACAAAATCATTGGTTGAATATGCCCCCGAGAGGAAATGGTAAGCAGCATAACGATACATGGCATTATCGGTTGCTTTCCATGCTTCGCGATCCTGCCCAGCATTGAGGGTATCGGCCAAAGCACTAAGATTGGAAATATTAGCTGCACCAAAAACCGAATTGGGAACGACGAAGAGCGTATATTGCGATGCCTTACCGCTCTCGGGTTGCTTAACGAGCGAATCAAGAGCCGTAGCTTCGAGCAGTTCCTTGAAAAGAGACCATTCGGCATCGTCTTCCAACCGATCATAGATGTACTCCGTTACCGGAGAAAGCATCTTGTCGATGATAAAGAGCGTGGCATTGGTCGTCGCGATGTCGAAATTCGTAATTTTCGCTTCGGTATTCACAAAATAATCGCCATTATCATCGAACGTTACCGTAAGGCGGTCGCCGGTTGCTGTCGTATCGGGCAACACGTCATTGGTAAAATCGACCTGCGAATACTGGTTACCCGCAATGGTATGGTATTTTACCAGCAATTTGGCATAATCCATGTTGATCGACGAAACCGAAGGATAGTTATTTTCCGAGAGATAAGCGTTTACCGCCTCGTTATTGGGGACGAAAAGGGTGTAATCTCCGGCATTGAGATTGATGGTACTGTACAGATTGGTATATTCGAGAAGACTCACCCACTGGGAATAGCCGTTCTCTTTCAGCCATGTAGCTGCCGGAACCTCTTCGGAGATCGTAAAAGTCGAATCCTCAAGATTATCGTTGCATGCCGAAAGCATAGCTACAGCCACGAACAGATATAAAATTTTATGTTTCATAGGATATTACTTTACTAAATTAATTTCCGAGGTTTGCATAAGCCGGATTCTGTACCAAATTGGGGTTGGCCTCCAATTCACTGGTGCTGATCGGCAAATACCACGAATAAGGGATATTTCTCTTCATCTTGGAACGTACCAAAGCGGCCGAAATCGATGTCAAGCCATTGGTACACTCATCGAGCAACAGATCCTGATAATTGGGATTATGCTCATAACGAAGACCGGTACGCAACAAATCGTACCAATTTTTTCCTTCGGCGAAAAGTTCGACAGCACGCTCATCCAAAATAGCCGTTATCACGTCATATTCATTTCCGTACAGTGTTTCTTGCAACTCATCGCTACCGGCACGGGTACGCACATCATTGAGAATATCTATCGCCCCACTGAAATCTTGTTGCAAAGCAAGAGCTTCGGCTTTCATCAGATAGACCTCGGCCAACCGGTAAATGATCCAGTTCTGATCATTTTCCAAGTCGTTTCTGACGGTCCCCTGCATATCAGAACCATAGTATTTCCACACCGTCGTATAATTATAAGTTGTCGTAGTAGCGGGATAAGAACCTCCGGCTCCTCGTACATCGGTCGGAGCAAGCGAAGCAAGTCTCATGTAGCTGATAGCACTGGTATAGAAATAACGTCCGTTTGCCGTAGATATTACGTCTTGTGTACCACCGAACCAGTTCATAAACGAGTTCGTCTGTGAAAGAGCATTGGAGAATTGCAATTCGAAAATACTTTCGTTACTGTTTCCGGGATAGAAATTGGTAAACCATTCCGATCCGGCGATAAGACCTACACGGCCACTATTAATTACCGCATCACAAGCGTTGACGCAATTCTGCAAATAGGTCTGCGCATTGCTTGCATCGGAAGCGCTCAGCCACAGGTTCATATCGGCCAAGAGCGTGTAGATCGCCCAACGGGTAGCCCGTCCTTTGGTATCGACTTCTTCGGGGAAGAATTCCTTCGCATACTCGATATAGGGAGTAATGGCAGCTATTTCGGATCGGAGGATCTCATTTCCGTCGGTCTTGGGAAGCCAAAAATCGGCATCGTCATTGACATACGGTTCGGTAACGTAAGGCACATCGCGGAAAGTACGCACAAGCGTAAAATAACAGAATGCGCGCAAGAAATAGGCTTCGGCCAATATAGAGCGCATTTCTCCGTCATTGAACGATGCGTCTTTCTCTACCACGGTAGGAGCATACTTGATCACCGAGTTGGCCATACCTATGACATTGTACATGTCTTCCCATTTGCAAAGCGAGTTACTGGGTAGGATATTTCCGTTACGGATATCGTATGCGCTACCCTCAATGATGCCGAGCCCGTTGCCCCGCATTTCTCCCCAATAGACAAACGTCTTGTTGGTAATCGCTTTGCGCATATTCAGATATGCAGTTCCCAAGACGGCCTCTACTTCGCCCGCATTTTGCCAGTAATTGGTGGTATTCTGCTTACCGGCCGGGTCGATATTCATCCAGTCTTCACACGACACGGCCGAGAAAGAAAGGACGAATGCAAGTAAATATATATATGTCTTCTTCATATCGGTAAATTATTAGAATCGAAGGTTAATACCAAATTTCACACGAATAGGCTTGGGCGTAGACGCGCCGTCGACAGCCAAACGAACGATTCCGCTATCGTCCATCTTCTTTTCGCTGACCTCGGGATCTTGTCCTGAGTACTTGGTGAAAGTAAGCAAGTCATAAGCCGTCAAGTAAAGGTCGAATGCCGTGAGGTGCATTTTCTTCGTAAGATTTTTCGGGAACGAATATTTCAATGTTATCGTTTTCATACGCAAGAACGATGCATCTTCGATATAACGGTCGGAACCCAACGAGTTATAACCTCTGCCATAAAGAGCACGCGGCATATCGGTAACATCACCCTCGTTTCTCCAACGACGCAAAGTAGCGGTACTTTGATTGCTTTTTCCTCTCATCATCTCGGAGTTGAGACGAGTCTGGTTGAATACTTTCTGGCCGACACGACCCTGGAAGTTGGCCGAAAGCTGCCAGTTCTTATAAGAAAGACGGAAGTTGAAACCACCGATAATCTTCGGGCTGTAATTACCGAGATACACAATATCGTTGGCATCGATCACACCGTCGCCGTTGATATCTTCATACTTGGCATCACCGGGGTAAACCTTTTCGGTACCATTCTGCACGACAACAGGTTTTCCGTTGATGTCGTTGATTATGTTACCGTTGAGATCGCGCGCATAGGTATCTTCGGTATTTTGATACACGCCTTTATAGCGATAACCGTAGAAAGATCCCAGCGGATTACCCGACATGATAAGGTATGCGTACTTTCCATTGTCGAACTCGTAGTTTTCCATATCGAGGTTCGAGGGGAATTCGTTTACCTTGTTTTCATTCTGAGAAATGTTGAACGAGAAAGTAAAACGCCAATCTTTGGTCTTTACAATATCGTTGAGGTCGATACGGAACTCCCAACCGCGGTTGGTCATTTTACCGGAGTTGAACCAAGCGATATTGCTAAAACCGGTAGAAGTCGGGAGTTTCATTTTTTTCTGCAACATATTATTGGTTACGTTCTTATAAAGATCGACGGTGAAAAGTATACGGTCATTGAGGATACCGAGGTCGATACCGGCATTCCATTTGTCGACAACCTCCCAATCGATGTTGTCCAACTGAATGGAAGAAGGATAAATCGACGACATATCGAGATAACCCGATGAGTTGGCACTGAACGTTCCCACATAAGGTGATACGCCCGAAGGAGCGTTACCGGTCTGTCCCCAGCTCACACGCAGTTTCGCCAGAGAGATAACTTCCTGATTCATCATAAAAGGTTCGTCGCCGAGCTGCCAACCGATACCGAATGTCGGGAACATTCCCCAACGGGTATGACTGGGAAGCGCCGAAGAACCTTCGACCTGGAAGGTTGCATTGAACATATAGCGGTCGAAAAGGTTATATTGGGCAGAGAAGTTGGAGAACATACTGCGCGTAGTAGACTCACCGCTGCTAAGGTCTACGATATAACCGCCCGTCGAAGGATCGGAGAGGTAATAAGATGCGTTACCGGCTGTTTGCGCTCCGTAGTTGGTCGCCGTCGTCTGCTCGATTTGCAAGAATCCCGAAGCCACGATGTTATGTATATCATTGAAAGTCTGGTTATACACCAAGCGGTTCTCGGTATAGAGATAAAGCTGCTCGTTCGACGCATCGGAACTGCGGTTGTACCAGTCATTGGCCAAATTGGGATCGCTCGTGCTGATCCAGGGCACACCGCTTACCTCATTAGGAAGATACTTTTTCGTACGTTTGCTGTCGGCGGTAAGAGCTACCGTACCGTAATAATTCAACACCGGCAATATCTGGTAGTGGAGCTGGAAACTGAGACGGGTAGAATACGAGTCGAGTCGGTTTACCGCTTCATTGACCATAGCGACCGGGTTGTAGTTGCGATTATCGATAAAGGTCTCACCGAAATCTTCATACGGAGAGAAATAGGTATTGGTACGAGCCGACCCGTCGGCCGTCATGAAGTAAGGACTTTCCTGAGGCATCTTATTGATGGCCATACCACGCGGGTTGGAGGGTTCTTTACCGTTAACTTTTTCCGACCAGTTGGAATTACGGATATTGTAGGTGAACGAGAACTCCGAAGTGATATCCAATTTCTTGGAGAAACGGTAGTTCATATTGAAACGGGTCGAGAAACGTTGCACGTCGGCACCGATCGTCGTACCGTTTTCTTTCAGATAACCCAAAGAGAGACGATAGGTAGCCTTGTCGCCACCACCCGACATAGAGAACGAATTATCGACCGTGTAACCGATACGCGATACTTCATCGAGCCAGTCGGTATCGACATTGTATTCGTTGAAGAGCAACGACTGGGGATTGAAGTTGATCTCATCGCTATTCAAAAGATCCAAATATGTTTGAGCATTACTGCTCGAATAACCTAAATCATTGATCGAGTTCCAAAGGGCATCTTGCATCAACGAGACATATTGCGCCGCATTCAAGAGCGGGTAGGTATTCGCCTCTTTTTTCACCTCGGCACTGGTATTGAAAGTGAAAGAGATTTTACCCTTAGCACCTTTTTTGGTATTGATGACCAATACACCATTGGCACCCTTGGTACCCCACATGGCCGTAGCCTGAGCATCTTTCAATACCTCGATCGACTCGATGTCGGCCGGGGATATATCGAGCAACTGGGAATAATCATCGGTCGAAGCCGAAGCAAAATCGAAATCGTCATCGATACTTACCGGGAACGGAACGCCATTGACAACGATCAAAGGATCGACGTTACCGTTGAGAGACTGCGTACCACGAATACGAATGGTACTGTTGGAACCGGGGTCGGCTCCGGTAACGATGTCGACATTGGAAAGGGCTCCTTGCAAGGCCTCGGCCACCGAGGTAACAGGAGCGGTTTCGAGACCCTCCATGCTCATACGTTGCACGGCACCGAGTTCTTCACGGGGGGTAAGACCCATTTGGTTTCTCTCCACCCGTTTAGCCGAAACGCTGACTTCGTCGAGTTCGTGGCTATCTTCGGAAAGGGATGCATTCAAGACCTTTTGTCCGGTATATTTTACGGTATAGCTCTGCATACCGATAAACGAGAAATTAATTACGAGATTTTGC
>ENA-OPCD01002367-OPCD01002367.1-human-gut-metagenome-genome-assembly--contig:-NODE-2367-length-13449-cov-2.321562_pt1 | contig 13449 bp, 13 predicted proteins | sample MGYA00241560_ERZ501471 | MGnify/ENA primary metagenome ERZ501471 (study PRJEB25962, sample SAMEA2042578) | human gut metagenome | biome: human gut; feature: human-associated habitat; material: faeces...
TGCCAACCGGAAGTCCGGAGATTTACATATTCAGGGATATAAATAATACCGGTATGCTTCTTATCAAGCATACCGGCATTCTATTTAAATGGAAACTCTTAATTTCTGAATACCAATCCGTCTCCGTCAGCATCAACGATAATTGCTTTGCTTCGGTCGACTTCCTGTGATAGTAACTTCTTGGATAGATCATTCAGCAGATAGCGTTGAATAGCCCTCTTCACCGGACGAGCTCCAAATTCAGGATCATATCCCACTTGAGATAAGAAGTCCAATGCTCCTTCCGTCAGTTTCAGTTCCACTCCGTTTTCGGCAAGCATTTTCTGTACGCGCTCCCATAATTCCTGTTCGATAATCGGCTCGTGCGTCCTCTCTGTCCGTATCCATTCCTCCTTGGGGCGCGGCTTGTTTTGCTTGGTTTTGTAGGAAATACTGCCGTATTTTCCCTGCACCATGTTGCCGATGTAGATTTCATTTGTCAGCATATTGGAGATAGCGAAATATTTCCAGAGCGTACTGCCCTTGCCCTTCGGCTGCCGATAGCGAATCCCCTGTAAGCGTTTATATTCCGTTGGATTTGGAATCCCTCTTTCGTTGAGCATGCGCGCGATGGCAGTCTTGCCGTAGCCCTGCGAGAAAAGCGTGAAAACCTCACGCACCACTGCCGCCGCCTCCTCGTCAATCAGCAGATGTCCCCTTCGGTCGGGATTCTTTCTGTAGCCATAGAGCGCAAAGGAGCCGATGTGAAAGCCGTTTTTCCTGCGGTGCGTCAGCACACTGCGGATATTTTTGGATAGCTCCGCCAGATAATGCTCATCCATAATGCCGTTGATTTGCCGCAGAAGCAGATTATCCTCGTTTGCGGAATCGGCATTGTCCACCAAACTCAGAAAGCGGATGCCCCATTGCGGAAGCAGGCGGTTGATGTATCGTTCCACCACCTCTAATTCCCTGCTGAAACGGGATTGTGTTTTGCAGAGGATGATGTCAAACCTTTTCTCTTCGGCGGCATGCAGCATGCGCTTGAAGGCAGGGCGGCTGCGGTCTGCGCCGCTGTAGTCATCATCAATGTAGATTTCGTAGATTTCCCAGCCGTGGGAATGGGCATATTCCGTCAGCAGGGCGCGTTGGTTTTGTATGCTGTTGCTGTCGTTTTCGGCGGAGCCCTTGCCCTTGTCCTCCTCCGATAGGCGGCAGTAAATGGCGACCCTTTCCTTTTTCATGCTATGCGTTTTCCCTTGCGAGGATGGTGCTTGCCTTTTCTGCCTGATTGATGAAAGCCGCCCAGATTCGTGTAACCTCTGCCTGCGTGGTGCGTTCTGTTCCGTTTTTGAAAATACTGCGGCAAGGTGCTTTTTCCATAAAAATCCCCCCTTTCAGTAGTAGTGTATTCCGGCAAAGGGGCGGATATTTCCGTTTCAGCCCCCTTTCCGATTTGGGGCGCAGTTTTGGGTTTGTCTATTTTTTCCAAAAAGAAAATTTTATCTTATTTTTCCTTGCGGAGAAAAAGCAGATATGATACCATGTGATTATAATCACAAGTGAAATTTTTGCGGATGATATGGGGGCTTTGCCGTAGTCCGCAAAAGCGCATGAAGGAGGGGTAATATGAATTGGAAGAAATGGATAAGCATTGCGGCGGCAGTGTGCCTTGCGGTAACGGCGGTGCCGATGCGTGCCGTGGCGCAGGAGGAGCTCGTGCAGGAAAAAATGCTTGAGGAAATCAAGGAGGAAATCAAGGAGGAACTGAAAGAGGAAAAAGAGGAACTGAAAGAAGAAAAAGAAGAACTGAAAGAGGAAAAAGAAGAAAAAGAGAAATTGCAGGAGCAGTCTGACGAGAAAACCGAGCCGCAGGAGGAAAGCAAGAAAGGGCTGCCGAAAGGAATTTCTCTGCTGATGGGAGAGGAAAACAGCACAGCGGTATTCGAAAATGAAACTGCGGATTTTGAAGGGGAAGGCACAGCGGCAAACCCTTATAAGATTCAGAATGTGGATGATTTGAAGAAGCTGGCGGAAAAGGTAAACGGCGGCGAAGCCTACGAAGGCAAACACTTCAAGCTGACCGCAAACATTGACTTGAAGAATGAACCATGGACCCCCATCGGAACATTGCAGGGCGAAGAAGTAAGACCTTTTCAAGGAACATTTGATGGCGATGGGTATCAGATTACCAATCTTAAAATATCCAACGGCGGACAGTATGCCGGCTTATTCGGCCATACGGAAGGTGCTGTCATCAAAAGCTGCAATGTCACAGGGAAAATCAATGGATATAACTATACAGGCGGCATTGTTGGGTATGCAGATGCAAATACGAAGATTTTGAATTGCTCCTTCCAAGGCAATGTGAAGGGAAAAGGTGAGGGAAGAGGCGGCATTGTAGGATATATGTCAGGCGGAGGTGAAGTCAGCGGCTGCTTTGTAACAGGGACAGTGACAGGTGATAAGGAGGTAGGCGGTATCGCCGGATATGGCGTTGGCACAATCAAAAACTGCTACGCCTTGGCAAATGTAACAGCAACTGCAACAGCAACTGCAACAGGAGTCAATGCAGGCGGCATTGCCGGATATGCTTACGGTGTCACCATAGAAAATTGCTATTACAGCGGGGAGGTATCCGCAAAAAATTATGCAGGCGGCATTGCCGGAACTGCATGGAGAGGCACAATCCAAAATTGCGTTTCTCTGGCAGAAAGCGTGACAGGCAGTAATACAAATCGTATTGTAGGGAACATATATAATCTAACATTAACAAATAACTACGCTTGGAGTGACCCGGCTCTTTCTGCTGATGATGATGCAGGATTAAACGGCGCAAACTTTACCTATACAAACGGAACACTTTCCAAGCAGTTCTCTGAAATTTTTAAGAATGATTCCGCGTGGAAATTCACAGACAACGGCTTGCCGATATTGAAAAACACAGGCGGTACGCAGTCTGCATATCTTCCGCCTTATCTGACAGGAGAAGGCTTTTACGGAAAAGGCACAGCGGAAAACCCTTATGAGATTCGCAATGTCAATGATTTGAAGCTGTTGGCACAAAAGGTAAACAGCAATGAAACAGCAAACAGCGGCATAACATACGAAGGCAAATACTTCAAGCAGACCGCAGATATTGACTTGAACAACGAAACAAATTGGACACCCATCGGAAAGTCGAACAATCCTTTTAAAGGAATCTTTAACGGCGATGGGCATCAGATTACGAATCTTGAAGTAACAGGTAATAGTAATAATGCCGGCTTATTCGGCTATGTAGATGGTGCAATCATCCAGAACTGCAATGTCACAGGGGAAGTAAACGGATATGACTATGTAGGCGGCGTTGTGGGTAATGCATATGGAAAAACGCAGATTTTGAGTTGTTCCTTCCGGGGAGATGTGACGGGGGAAGATTCTTATATAGGCGGTATTGCCGGAAGTGCTCGTGGCACAATCAAAAACTGCTACGCCTTGGCAGATGTGACTGCAACAGAATTCATTGCAGGTGGCATTGCCGGATATGCTTACCATGTTACCATAGAAAACTGCTATTACGGCGGCAATGTTTCGGCGAGAAATACCGCAGGTGGCATTGCAGGATTTGTCTCCGGTTCTACAATAAAAAACTGCGTTTCTCTGGCAAAGAGCGTGACAGACAGCGACTTTGTAAACCGTATTGTAGGGGATGTGAGTAGGGTTGAGAATGTAACCTTAACGAGCAACTACGGCTACAACAGAACCAAGCTTGTAGTATACGGGAAAGAAGGCTATGCGGATATTGATACCACAGATGTAAAACAAGGTACAACTGTTTTCGTTTCCAAAGGCAAGCTTATGACGGATGTGCAGAAGAACGAAGCATTTGACTGGAATGGCTTTGATACAACTATTTGGTCAATCCCGACCGAAGCGTATAAGCTCCCCTCTTTGCATGGGGGTGAATATCCCGACCTGCCCACCCTGCCGAGCAAAGACCTTACCATCGACAAAACACCACAGCATTTTACAACAAAAAATATCGGCAACGGCTTTGTGGTAAAGGTGCTTTCTCCCACAGAGAATATCGGCGATACGCCATTTGAAGTGCAATATCGTCTGCAAGGAACAAGCGACTGGACGGCTACCATTCCCAATACCGCAGGGACATACGATGTGAAAATCACCCGTGCGGCAGATGGCGATATCAACCCCTTTGCCTGCGAGATTCCCGAAGGGCTTGTGCTGACGAAAAAGCGCAGCAGCAGTAGCGGCGCAGCAACCCAGACCTATACCGCGCAGTTCGATACAAACGGCGGCAGTGCGGTCGATAAGGTAAAAACGGATAAAAACGGCAAAATCGAAAGACCTGCCGACCCGACAAAAGAGGGCTACATTTTCGTCGGCTGGTATAGCGACAGCAAGCTGACCAAGCCCTTTGATTTCAGCGCAGAGCTGACCGCGAATAGCACGCTTTACGCAAAATGGAAAGAAAATAACGAAATTATCCTCACGATTGGCAGTCGGAAGATTTCTGTTTTCGGCAGAGAAATCCAAAATGACGTTGCCCCGAAAATCGTGAACGATAGAACCATGCTCCCGATTCGTATTGTGGCGGAAAGCCTTGGCGGAACCGTAACATGGAACGGCGAGCTGCAGCGCGTCACCATTCAGAAGGGCGCAGATGTCATTCTCATTACCATTGGCGCAGATACGGCGTATGTCAATGGCACGGCTGTGAAGCTGGATGCCGCGGCATTCGTGGAAAACGGCAGAACCTATCTGCCCCTGCGGTTCATTTCCGAAACCCTTGGCGCACAGGTGGTGTGGAATGAAGCCGAAAAAACAGTAACCATTACAAAATAAATTTTTGACAGATACCCTCTTTGTCAAACGGCAGGGAGGGTATTTTGCCTTTCCAAAAAGCGTATTTCGGCGCGTTTGCCCTTGCGGCGGAGTGAAATAGATGATAAAATGTGATTATAATCACAAGTAAAACGGAAAGAGGGGGACGATTTTGTCACCAAGAGGAAAACAGACGAATGGCTTGCTTACGCAACAGAAAATGCTGCGTGCGGCAGTAGCACTGTTTCTGGAAAGCGGCTACGAAAAAACCACAACGGCAAAAATTGCAAAGGCGGCAGGCATGACACAAAGCTCTTTCTTTCGGGCATTTGCGAGCAAGGAGGCACTGCTGCTGGAGCTGGTGCGGCGGATGTTCGGGGGACAGTTTGCCTTGGCGGAGCAGCATAGCGGCATAGAGGACCCGGTGCTTCTCTATGCGGTGGAAACATCGTTGCAGCTGCATATTGCGGAGCTGACAGAACCGCTGCGCGAGCTGTATGTGGTGGGGTATTCCCTGCCGACCACCTCGGCGTATATCTATCAGAGCATGGCAGGGCGGCTGCAGTCCATTTTCGGGAAATATATGCCCGATTTGGAATTGAAGGATTTCTACGAAATGGAAATTGCATCGGCAAGCATCATGCGGGGCTTCATGGCAATGCCGTGCGATGTTTATTTTACCATGGAAGCGAAAATTTCTCGCTTTCTGGAATGCTCGCTCAAGCTGTACGATGTGCCGCAGGAGCAGAGAAAGGGCGTAATTGCGGCGGCGCTGCAAATGGATTTGCGGCGCATGGCAGAGGAAATTATTCAGAAAACAGTGGCACAGGCGGAGGAAGGCTTTGCGGCACTGCCTGCCCTCAAAAAATAAGAGGAAATGCAAAAGAGGTCTGTACCCTTTGGTACAGACCTCTTTTCGCTTATCGGGATTACATATCCTCCAAGCATCCGTGCTTTTCATATCTGGAAACACGGCTGATTTTATTTTCCTCATCCACGAAAACAACCTTCGGCGGATTCACAGCCGCCTCCTCAGGTGTCATCTGGCAATAGCACATCAGAATGATTTTATCGCCCTTCTGCACACAGCGCGCCGCCGCACCGTTCAGGCAAATCATACCGCTGCCTGCTTCGCCTGCGATGGTGTAGGTTTCAAAGCGTTCCCCGTTGTTGATATCTACAATCTGCACCTTTTCGTATTCCAGAATCCCTGCCGCGGCAAGCAAATCGGAATCAACGGTAATGCTGCCGACATAATCCAATTCTGCCTGTACGACAGTCGCTCTGTGAATTTTTCCCTTTAACATATTCAAATACATATCGTTTTCTCCTTACCCTTCGTAAATAAAGTTGTCAATCAATCTGGTTTTGCCGATATAAACCGCCATGGCAACCAATACGGGCGGCTGCATTTTGCTGACAGGCTCAACGGAAACGGCATCCACTGCTTTTACATAATCAATGCGTGCCAGAGGCTCTTTTTCAATCAATTCCTTCATAGCTGTTGTGATGGCATCTGCGGATGCTTCGCCATCTGCTGCCAGCTTCTGCCCCAGCTTCACTGCCTGACTCAGCACCAGAGCGGCCTTGCGTTCTTCTGCATTCAGGTATGTATTTCTGGAGCTTTTTGCCAGACCGTCTGCTTCACGCACAATAGGGCAGCCGATGATTTCAATATCAAAATTCAAATCACGCACCATGCGGCGGATAACGGAAAGCTGCTGTGCATCCTTCTGCCCGAAATAAGCACGGTCGGGTGCTACGATGTGGAACAGCTTGGAAACAACGGTGCAAACGCCACGGAAGTGAATGGGTCTGCTCTTGCCGCAAAGCTCGCCTGTCAGTCCGCTCATATCCACAAAGGTACACGCATCCTCTGCGTACATTTCGGAGGGTTCGGGGTTAAAAAGAAGCGCAGCGCCTGCGTTTTCGCAAAGTGTGGCATCGCGTTCCAAATCTCTGGGGTAGCTTGCCAGATCCTCTGTAGGCCCGAACTGTGTGGGGTTTACAAAGTCACTTACAACAACTCTGTCATTTTCCTTTACCGCTCTGTCGATCAAGCTCTTGTGTCCTTCGTGAAGAAAGCCCATTGTGGGAACTAATCCAACGGAAAGCCCCTCGGCTCTCCATGCCTTCACTGCTGCTCTGACTTCTGAGATAGTTTTTACGATTTTCATGGTTTGCCTCCGTATTAGTACAATTTATTGATAATGTCATCTGCGATTTTAAAGGTATGCTCTGCGGCAGGGAAGGTGCCTTCCTTAACCTCTTTGATATAATCCGTAAAGCCCTGCTTCATCACTTCGCCTGCGTTTGCAAAATGCTTTACAAATTTCGGCTTAAAATCGGAGAAAAGCGCAAGCATATCCTGATAAACCAAAACCTGACCATCGCAGTCCGCACCTGCGCCAATGCCGATGGTAGGGATGGAAACGCTTTCTGTAATCAGCTTTGCCAGCTTTGCGGGGATACATTCCAGAACGATGGCAAATGCGCCTGCTGCCTCAACTGCCTTTGCTTCTTCAATCAATCTGCGTGCGTCTGCCTCGCTCTTACCCTGCACCTTAAAGCCGCCGAAGGCATTGACAGACTGAGGGGTCAGCCCGATGTGTGCCACAACGGGGATAGATGCCTCTGTGATTGCTTTAATCTGGGGACAAACAGACGCGCCGCCCTCCAGCTTGACAGCCTGACATCTGCCCTCCTTCATCAGTCTGCCTGCATTCACAACGGCATCATAAACGGAGGTCTGGTAGCTCATAAAGGGCATATCGCCGACAACAAGTGCATTTTTTGCACCTCTGGTAACAGCGGCGGTGTGGTGAATCATATCCTCCATGGTAACGGAGATGGTATCCTCATAGCCGAGCATAACCATGCCCAAAGAGTCGCCAACCAAAATGGTATTTACGCCACATTCATCCACTAGCTTTGCTGTGGAATAATCATAAGCGGTCAGCATAGTGATTTTGTCTCCGTCCAATTTTTGCTGCTGCAGGGTAGCTACTGTGTTTTTCATTGTTCCAACTCCTTTTCCAAATGCTTGTAATCCTTCTGCGGGTGCTTTTGCTGAGCAATTCTGATAAGCTGTTTGGAAAGGGCGGTGTAGGCGGTCAGAATATCCTGACCTACAGTGCTTTCCGCTGCAAATTTCCGTATCTCCTGCAAATGCTTCGATACGGTTTGGGCATCTCCACGCTCGATGGGGCCTGTAAGTGCATTTACCGCACCCTTTTCTGCCACGCTCTGCGCATTTCCCAGAAGAAGGGGAGATAATGCCTCTGCTGCTGCCGCTTCGGAAAAGCCGCATTTGACAAGCAGGGCGGTGCCCATATCTGCCAGTGCGACAATCTGGTTGCTGACCATAACTGCGGCTGCATGGTAGAGGGCTTTGCTGTCGGGAGAAATGGCAACTACGGTGTTTCCCATTTCGCTGAACAGTGCTTTTAGCTCCGCAAGATGTGCGTCACTTCCTTCGATGGTAAAGCACGCCTTCCCCAAATCCAGATAGGAGGTAGCTTTGCTGCTGATTGCATACAGGGGATGAATTGAATACCGATAGGCTCCTCTGTTTTCTGCATCAAAAAAAACGGTCGATGGAATCGAACCGCTGCAATGACATATATTTTTATTTTTGATAGGCAGATTACGCATGTCATCCCATATCTCACCGATTGTGCCATCCGGCACAGTGAGAAAAAGGGTATCACTGTCTTTCGTAATTTCTTCTATACTTGTATAGTATCTGCTCTGTGTAAATTCTGCGGCCTCCTTCGCGGAGGCGGGTGTGCGGCTGTAATAACCGCTGATTTCGATGCCGTGCATCGCAAGATATTTACCCAGTGTGAAGCCGACCTTTCCGGCTCCGATAAAACCTGCTCTCATACCTATCACCTTCCTTCACAAAGAAGTGATAAGACAAGATACATCTGCTGCCATTTGTGCCGTTCCGAGGATACAGCCATCCGGCGAATCAAAAAAATAAAATATATAAAATTTGCAGTATAGCTTCTTTCAGAATGCCATCCGTCAGTTAATATAGCACATTTATCCCGATTTGTATAGAGGAAATTGTGAAAGAGTATCAAAAGCCTTTAAAGCGAAAGGGATTGGCTTTGTTTCCGAAGGAAAAAGGAAAAACGGCTCGTATTCGGAGGAAGACTGCCGTTGCAGTTGTGCCTAAGCTTTTCATAGCGATGGTGTTCTGAATAGAGGGAGAGCCGGGCGCTGTCATGGACCATGTCCAGCAGCCTGCCGAAATTGCCGCAGGAATCAGGCGGCGTGTCAGATTGGCACGCTTGAACATCTGCAAAGCAATGGGGTAAACCACGAAGAATACAACAAAGCCGCTCACACCGCCGAAGGTCAAAAGACCTGTGATACACATAATCATGGGAGCAACAAAGTGGTTGCCGCAGAAGCATCCCATGGTGCGTGCGATGGATTCCGCCGCCCCTGTGAACTGATAGACTGCACCAAAGAGCGCGCCGACAAAGAAAATCAGAAAATACTTCGTGATATAATCCGATGTGGCAGGCATGAAGTGCTGCAGCAGGGTATCCAGAATGGGCATACCGGAAAGCACGATAACAAAGATGGTAACAACCGGTGCCAGAATCAAGACACTCATTTGTCGAAATGCCAGCACGCCAAAGAGGATGATGGCGATCAGCAAAATCAATACGCTAAAATTCATATTCCCTTCTCCTTTCCTTTATGAAAGCCGATTAACGGAAATTGGGTTTGCGTTTTTCCAGGAACGCCTGCATCCCAACCTGCTTATCCTCAGTTGCGAAGCAAAGCCCAACCAAGTCCTTCTCTACCTCCAAAGCATTCATCAAATCCATATCTGCGCCCTTGTTGATAGAGAGCTTTGCATACTTGATTGCCATTGGGGACACCTTTAAAATATCATCCATCAGTGCCTTTGCTTCATCCAGCAGAGCCTCTGCGGGAACCACTCTGTTTACCAGACCGTAACGCAGGGCTGTCTGTGCATCAATGTGCTTGCCTGTGTAAATCATTTCCTTTGCCAGGCCTGTACCAATCAGACGAGGCAGTCTCTGCCCTGTTCACTTCTGTAGGGCTGCATCTGCACGATGTCTGCGCCTGCAACAAAGCCTCTGCCTTCGCCTGTGATGATAACGCCGTAGATGTCATTTTCTTTGCTTACATAATCGAATACCATCTGCAGCTCATCCAAGGTCTGATTGTTCAGAGCGTTCAGCGCCTTGGGGCGGTTCATAGTAACGATGAGTACATGGTTTTCCAGATCCAGCTTCAGGTTTTCCAGTGCGTTTGTGTTCAGGTTTTTCATAATAAATTCCTCCTTGATGTCTTGTGTTTTGTTTTGTGTTTTTTATTGGTTTTTGTATAGTTTTTATATTTTTTCACGGAAGGAGACAGCTTTTTTTGTACGCCGCTTGCTGATTTTTGGGTACAAAAAGAACACCTGCTGTTTTCGCGTTTTTCACGAAACACCCGATTTCTTCGGGGGACGGAAATCCGCAAAAACAGCCTGCGGTGTCTCTCCCGTTATAAACGTATGAAATTATCTTTTTTGCAGCTCATATTTTGCAATCTTCTTATATAATGCGCTGCGGCAGATTTTTTCTGGTGGCGGCAATGATGCGCACATCTACGGGAATGGGCTTGTAGCCCCCGATTTTTTCAATCTCCTTTTCCTGCAGCACACGCAGCAGCTTTGCCTGCATCCCTAAGGGCATATCCCCGATTTCATCCAGAAAAAGCGTTCCGCCGCTTGCCAGCTCGAATTTTCCTTTTTTGCCGCCCTTTTTTGCTCCTGTGAAAGCACCCTCTTCGTATCCGAAAAGCTCACTTTCCAAAAGCTCATTGGGAATGGCGGCACAGTTAATGCTGACCATCGGCTTTTTCCGCTGCTCTCCGTTGTTGTGGATGGCGTTGGCGAAAACCTCCTTGCCTGTGCCCGTTTCGCCTGTCAGCAGAACGGGGAACATGGTCTTGGCGGCTTTATAGCCTGCCTTTTTGACCTCTGCAAAGCGTGGGCTGTTGCCGACGATTTTATCGAAGGAATATTGCGAGCTGTTTCTGCTGCGGTATTCCTCTCTGTAAAATTCATATTCGGAATATTTCCGCATCAGCTTCTTTGCAGAATCCAGAGTTTGCAGTCGGAATTTTACCTGTGCCACGCCTGCAATGACATTGTGGTTTTCGTCATATACGGCGGAGCGGTTTACCAGAAAGATTCTGTCCGAATCATCGTCCGATTTTTCGCTTAGGCGAAGAATGGCGCCTTCCTCTTGGTAGGCATAATTGACAATGTCAATCATTTTTGTATTGGGGATAATCTCTGCAATACTTCTGCCGATGGCATACTCTCTGGTGGTTTTCAGGTATTGGCAGTATTGCTCGTTTATATCTGTAATCACATCATGGTTATCGACAACGACGAAGCCGTCATCGGTCAGCGTCAGTATCTCGTCAAAGATGTATTTGTATCGTTTGTCTTGATTTATTTCTGTCATGCTCTCTCCTCCTTTCTTTTTATTTTAGCACGCTTTTTTGCGGTTCTATTGAAATTCTCTGTTTGGGGACTGGATTCTTCTTTTAGAGACTTAATTCTCTTTTTAGAGACGGTGTTCTCTGTTTGGAAACAAGACTCTCCGATCGGAAACACATTTCTTCTTTTGGAGACATAGTCTCTAAATAGAGACAAAGTCTTTGCTTGAAAAAACAAATGTCTTTTTCTGTAGAAAGAAGCATTTTGCCCCCTTTTCCGTTGCTACGGAGGGTAAATCCGTTTTATTTTTCGGAAAAAATGTTGATTTTCGTCCAAAGCAGGTCGGTGAAAAGTCGCAGTTTTCCTTGATTTCTAAGGCTTTTTCCGGAAAGGGGGGGGATTTCCCTTTCCAAAGACTGCCGCCTTCCTTTTTTGCTTTGGGCAGGTGGTTTTATTTTTTTCTTTCTGCCCTATATAAGAGCAAGAAGTGTGCCAAAGTTGGAATTCTGTAGAATATTTTTTTGTAAAAGGCAGAAAAGCATTGATTTTTCGGGATTTTTCTACATTCGGAAAAATTTTCTTGTTTTTTCTAAATGAAAATCAAAAAGAGACTTTTGTCTCCAAAAGGAGAATATTTAGAAAAAATGGAGAGAAAACGGAAGGGGAGAGACAGATTTGTTTCTGAATGGAAAAGAAGAAAAAGTTGTGCTTATGCAAACGCACCCTCTGCTGCCATATCCTCATACAAATCGGTAATGGGGTCTCCCTTGGATTGCAGATACGCAGCAGTGAAGGGAACACCCGCGGCGGAGGAGGGGTATACGCCTAAGCCATGGTTCACATAATAGGGATCTAAGCCGGCGGCAAGAATTTCGTCCTTTGTTAGCCCTTGTGTCAGCTGATGCACGATGGTGCCCATCATCTCCAAATGGGCGAATTCCTCTGTAGCAATGTCATTCAGCGTTGCTTTTGCCTCGGGCGTTACCATCGTAAATTTCTGGCTGAGATACCGCAGGGATGCACCCAGCTCGCCATCTGCACCCCCATATTGTTCAATCATGATTTTCGCAAGTCTTGCATCTGGTTTTGTAATCTTCACAGGAAATTCCAATTTCTTTTCATAAATCCACATTTATTTACACTCCTTTCCTGCCAGAGAAAAATTGGCATCGTTCTGCCAAGGCCATGGATTTTCCATCCACTGCCAAGCCTGTGTATTGGCGGCATAGCTGCGGAAGGAGCAAAGAGGCCCAAATGTCTCCTCGTATTTCATACGAACCGTGTCAGCGGCAGTGATGACCTGATTGTATGCTGCAATGGCATCGCTGTCATCGGGGTGCGTATTCAGAAAAAGCCCCAAGTCTACAGCAATAAAGTCAAGCTCCATCAAGGATTTCAATAATTCCTCCTGATTCATACCTCTGCCCCCCTTCCGAAACGATAAAGATTCCAGCCGGAGCAATAGGGGATAGCCAGATCGGCAAAGACCGTGCCGCAGATAAGGCTTTGCTCAGCCTCCATCGGTGCTTCATAGGGCTGGAAGGGCACCATAGCCTGCGCCGGCCCAATTTGCTCCAGCACGCAGGCGTTGCAATTTCCTATCATGGTAGCCGGTGTCAGCGTGGCGGAAGCGGTCTCTGTGTTGTTTTGTCTGCAATGCTGATTACAGGCGAAGTTTCTGCACATTTCTCTCATGCGTGTTTCCTCCTTTTGGCATTTACAATATTTATACTATGGAAAAAGTCGATTATGGTGCGAAGGGATTTCCGAAAAAGAAAAATGGCAATGACAAAGGGCTCTTTCGAGTCCTCTGTCATTGCCGCGTAATAATCTAAATGACGGAGAGGGGAAGCAAGGAAGGGAGAGCTTCCGCCTCAGCCGATTTTCATTTTTTTGAGTTCTATTAGGAAATAGACATACCGAATACCAGACCTGCAATGATGATAGCACCGATTGCGATAGGGTCAAGGATTTTAACGATGAATTTGTATACAGGTGCAAGGGTGAATTTGAACTTGCCATAGGAGGTAGCTTCCTCTACGGAATTGTCTGTACCCCAAATCCAGCCAACGAATACAGTTGTAAAGAATGCACCCAGAGGCAGCAACAGTCTGTCTGTCAGGTATTCCAGGAAGTCGCCGAAGATGGGGTATTCGATACCG
>ENA-OPCD01002373-OPCD01002373.1-human-gut-metagenome-genome-assembly--contig:-NODE-2373-length-13417-cov-5.134336_pt1 | contig 13417 bp, 10 predicted proteins | sample MGYA00241560_ERZ501471 | MGnify/ENA primary metagenome ERZ501471 (study PRJEB25962, sample SAMEA2042578) | human gut metagenome | biome: human gut; feature: human-associated habitat; material: faeces...
TCGGGATCTCTACAACGTCCATGCCGTAGATATCACGGAACTCTTTTTCCTCGGTGAGGGCTGTACCTGTCATACCGCCTTTTTTGTCATATTTGTTGAAAAAGTTCTGGAAGGTAATGGTTGCGAGAGTCTTGCTCTCTCTCTTAACCTTCACATGCTCTTTCGCCTCGATTGCCTGATGAAGACCATCGGAGTAACGACGGCCCGGCATGATACGTCCGGTAAACTCATCAACGATCAGGATCTCGTCATCTTTTACAACATAATCCTGATCCTTATGCATCAGATTATGTGCACGAAGTGCAAGGATGATGTTGTGCTGGATCTCCAGGTTTTCCGGATCTGCCAGGTTCTCGATATTAAAGAATTTCTCAACCTTCTTGATACCCTGCTCGGTAAGGTTGACGATCTTATCTTTCTCATTTACAACGAAGTCACCGGTCTCGATAACCTCCTCACCCATGATGGCTGCCATCTTGGTCATCTCATGGCTGGCCTCACCACGCTCCAGCTGCTGTGCAAGGATATCGCACACCTCATAAAGCTTGGTGGACTTGCCGCTCTGTCCGGAAATGATCAGAGGTGTACGTGCCTCATCGATCAGGACAGAGTCGATCTCATCGATGATACAGTAGTGAAGATCTCTCTGAACAAGCTGTTCTTTATAGATAACCATGTTGTCACGAAGGTAATCGAATCCAAGTTCGTTGTTGGTAACGTATGTGATGTCACATCCATATGCCGCACGGCGTTCTTCCGGCTTCATGTCGTTAAGTACCACGCCTACAGTCAGGCCAAGGAACTCGTGAACCTTACCCATCCACTCAGCATCTCGTTTTGCCAGGTAATCGTTGACGGTTACGATGTGGACACCTTTTCCCTCAAGGGCATTCAGATATGCAGGAAGTGTGGAAACAAGAGTTTTACCTTCACCTGTTTTCATCTCGGCGATACGGCCCTGGTGAAGGATGATACCACCGATGATCTGTACACGGTAATGCTCCATTCCAAGTACACGTTTGGCTGCCTCACGTACGGTGGCAAATGCCTCCGGAAGAAGATCATCCAGTGTTGCACCTTCTGCAAGACGTTTCTTATATTCTCTTGTCTTGTCTCGTAACTGCTCATCCGTAAGCTGCTGCATCTGAGACTGATAGCTCTCGGTTTTTTCAACCAGCGGCATGATACGTTTTACCTCACGCTGGCTGCGGGTTCCAAATACTTTTGAAAAAACATTCATGTTTCTGCTCCAATCATTTTATTCGAATAAGACTGCTGTCTCTGATCTGTCCAATTTTGGATCATTCCAGTTCTCTGTTGATATCCGTTATACTGGATCACATATGGTATATATTCTACCACTTTCCTGTTATAAAAACAATGAACAATTATTTAACAAATCATGTCAGGAACAACAGAAAATATCCCGCATAGGATCCTGTTTTCGAGGATCCCGCGGGATATTACAGATCTTATTTCCTTACTTTTGCATTTTTCACACTGCTCCAGGCACCGTAATATGTCTTTCCGCTCACTTTTTTGTATGCACGGATACGAACATAATAAGTGCTTCCCTTTTTCAAACCGGAAAGTGTTCGGGTCAGTGCACTGGCGGACACTGTCCTGGACCCTCTCATGGACCTTGAGGCCGCATACTGGATCTGATAGCCGGAAGCGCCAGCTGCTTTTTTCCAGCGGACAGTCAGCTTCCCGGAAGCCTTGCTGGACGGTTTGTACTGCACAGGAGCTGTCAGGCGGACGATCCGGCTGCCGTTTTTGTTGTAAGCACTTAAAGCAGAGCCCTTGTATGCGCGGACTGTATAAGTATACATGGTTCCTGCTTTTACTGATCCGTCTGTGTAGACCAGCGTATTGCTTCCGCTTACGGTAGCGATATTGACCCACTTGCTGCTGTTTCCGGTCCTTCGATAGATCTTATAGCCGGAAGCATTTGCAGCTTTTTTCCATTTGAATACGATGCCGGCAGGGCTGTTGGAAGTGCCGGATAACCCGGGCGTGGTGAGCTTTACAGTTGTTAAGGCCGCGGAACGGAACTGGTATACGGCTGACTGTACTTCATCAGTCTTTTTCCATTCAGATTTCTGATAAACATACTTCTGGAAAAAGATATACTTGTTATAAGTTGCGGCTTTGTTTATTCCTTTGGCAGATCCGATCCGCCATGTAGTATTCTTCCTGTTATCGGTTGGATTTGGTGAAGTACTCCAGTAAACCGGCACCCACTTCACATCTCCAGGCCCGGGATTTAAATTTGTAGTTCCCGCACCGGTCACGGTAAAATTATAATATTTATTCGGAGTAAATTTCAGCGGAGAATCCAAACCTCTTACAAAACTATCTTTAACATCCGGTATATAAGGTGTATAGGCTGGCGTCGGCGTCACATCATATTTCGGGCGGGTTCCCCTGTAATTCAACTTTAATTTTTTCAGGTTGCTGGTTCTTCCGTCTGAACCCAATACCTTAAGATACAGATCAAATTCTTTCTCTGTATCCAGATTCTTAAGATATATCACAAAGCTTCTGTTTGCAGTAACCGCCACACGAGAGTTTCCCGTATCGACCCTCGGAACATCAGAAGTTCCGTCCTTTTTTCTCGCTACAGCTTTATAGTAGCAGGCTCCGTTTGCATCAACTTTAAGTGTCACATTTACAGAATTGCGGCTTACCCATTTTTCTCCGGTCCATTTTACGTTTATTTTTGGCACCGGTGTTGGTGTCACTGTCAGTTCAGGATCCGCTGTCGGTGTCACTGTCGGTTCCGGATCCGTTATCGGTGGCACTGTCGGTTCCGGACCCGCTGTCGGTGGCACTGTCAGCTCCGGAGCTGACGCTGACATAGCTTCTGCGTTTTCTTCTTCCATACTGTCTCCTGCTTCTTCAGGTATCAGTTCTGTCAATAATACTTCCGGATCATCCTCACTGGAGATTTCTTCTGAAACTCCTTCCTCAGCTCCGCCGAAAGCATCCTCGCTGTTCTCCGCGTTTTCCACATCTTCCATGGTTGCATCGGAAGAGTTATCCACCATTTCCTCAGAAATATCCTCACTGTCTTCTGTAGGCTGCTCAGTATCTCCCACAGGCTCTGTAGTTTCCTCTGCGGAAAACAGCTCCTGGCTGTCCGCAGTATTTTCTGTGATTTCTGCATCACCGCTGCCAAACTCTGCAGCCATACCGGTTGCCGGAAGCACCGTCACACAAAGTGCAGCACTTAAAAAAAGTGCCAGAACTTTTTTCTTCATTTACTTTCCTCCTTTTCTCCGTGAGTTACATATTTGTTATGTCAAGGAGATATTCGCACTTCACACAGTATTATTTTTCAGGAAGTGAGGCTGACTGAAACTTGTACTGTACAGACTGTATCTTATCCGTAGACTGCCATTTGGAATCCCTGCAGGTATATTTGCGGAAGAAAACATACAGATTAAAAGTTCCCTCCTGGTCGATTCCTTCCTTGGAACCGATCTTCCAGGTGCTTCGGATCCGGTTGGAATTCGGATTCGCAGATGTGCTCCAGTAAACAGGCACCCACTTAATGTCTCCGTTTTCCGGATCCTCATTATCGGTACCTGCACCGATAACCTTAAAATCATAAAATGTATCCGGGTAGAATTCCAGAGGAGAATCCAGCCCCTCTACCGTACTGTCCTCTGCCTTTGGTTTGGATGCTTTATGTTTTTTCTCAGAATCTGTTTTTTTCGCCGGGCGGCTGTCCTGATCCAGCTCCATCCGCTTCAGATCACTTAATTTCCCATTCTCATCCTCAATCTGGATATACAAATCAACTGCCTGGTCTGTATCCAGGTCTGCAAGTGTGATCCCGAACTCTTCATCCTCACTGATCAAAACCTCATCATTCACGGTATTTCCGGTCTCGATCTGAGGCACCTGGGGATTTCCGTCTTCCCCCCGCTCTGCCCACTTATAATAGCAGACGCCGTTAACGGCTGACGTAAGCGTTATCTCTGCCTGGGAATAGCTGTCCCATTTAAATCCTGTCCATTGTATTTCTGACTTTTGGGAATCCTTTGTATTGTTTTCTCCGGAACTCAGTTCCAGGTCCTCCACAGTCTGTTCTTTTATGGTGTCACCACTGTTAAATTCCGCTGCCATACAGGTAGCCGGTATCATGGTCATACCAAGAGCTACACTTAAGATCACCACAGGAAGCTTCTTTTTCCTTTCTCCTTTCGCATATGTCTTCATTATATAATTCTCCCCTATTGCTTGCAACAGAAAAGAAGCCTGATTTTGCTGTGACATAAAAGGCTCCGGAAACCTGCCGATTTCTCACACAGATTCCCGGAGCCTTCCATTCAATATTCAGTTGTGATAATAAAATTCCCTATCAGAACTCTGGTTCGATCAGTCCGTAAGTATTTCCTTTACGTTTATAAACTACGTTAACCTGCTCTGTCTCAGCATTAAAGAATACAAAGAAATTATGTCCGAGAAGCTCCATCTGTACGCATGCATCTTCCGGATACATTGGTTTGATCCCGAATTTCTTGGTACGGATGATCTTAACTTCCTCATCCTCTTCATAATCCTTATCAAGGTATGCCTTCTGGAAGTTTGTGGATTCCTGCTGCTTGTCAACGATCTTGTTCTTGTATTTACGAAGCTGACGCTCAATTACCTCTTCAACCAGATCGATGGATACATACATATCATTGCTTACCTGCTCGGAACGGATAATGTTACCTTTCACAGGGATCGTTACCTCGATCTTCTGGCGATCCTTCTCAACGCTTAAGGTTACTGAAATCTCAGTTTCAGGAGTGAAATACCTTTCAAGTTTACCAAGCTTGTCCTCAACAGCTGTTTTAAGTCCTTCGGTTACTGCTATATTCTTTCCACTAATAATAAATTTCATGACTTCCATCCCCTTTGCTGTTTTATGTTGCTATTATAACATATTAAATTGAATTTTAACATCACTTTTCAAAAATTTCATAAATTTTTTCCAAATTTATTCGATATATTCCTTCAAAATGTTTTTTTTGTCGTGAATGCGCAACTATTAGAGTATTTCATCTAATTAATTCATTACAAATGTATATCTGCACACCAGTGCCAGAAGATTGATGGGACAAAAGCATCTGCTTCACTATTTGTATATACTATTTCATTTTAGCCAGAGCTTCAAAGGGTATACTTCCGCCAAAAATATCCAAAGCACTGCCAACAGTCACATCCAGTCTGCCCTGACCTGCTTTTCGAAGCTCTTCAATATCTGCCATAGAACCCACACCGCCTGCATAGGTCACCGGATGGGCTGTATACTGTCCCAGAAGCTTTGCAAGCTCTGTTTCCACACCTCGGGCCTTTCCTTCCACATCCACTGCATGGACCAGAAATTCGTCGCAGAAGCTTCCAAGCCTTTCCATCAGCTCCGGTGTCACGATCTCTTCTGTAAATTTCTGCCATCGGTCTGTGACAATATAATATTTGCCATCTTTTTTGCGGCAGCTCAGGTCAAGTACAAGATGTCCTTTCCCTGCAGCATCACGGATCTTCTCCAGATTTTCCCAGGAGATCACTCCGTTTTTAAACACATAGGAGGTTACGATCACGTGGCTGGCGCCAGCCTCCAGATATTCTGCCGCATTCTCCGGGCAGATGCCGCCTCCGATCTGAAGCCCTCCGGGATATTTTCCCAGAGCCTGAAGTGCCTGGGCTTTCGTCGCTTCATAGTTCGGGGAATCCTTTCCGTTCAGAAGGATCACATGACCGCCCTTTAATCCTGCCTTCTTATAAAGCTCTGCATAGAATGCCGCATCCTGCTCTGACACAAAATTTTCTGCCGCCTGATCCCCCTGATCCTTCAGGCTTCCTCCTACGATCTGTTTTACTTTTCCGTTATGTATATCAATGCATGGTCTGAATTTCATAATCCTGTCCTCCATTTTCTTTCCATGCACTGATAATAGCATCTGAAACAGTTTTATGCAATGCTGTGGTAAAATATCTGTTATCTTCCTTCTACCGCATTTCCCACTGCGTTTCCGATATCATCCACTGCATTACCTACACCGTCGCCAAGGTCCTTTACACTGTCACCCAGCTCACCGGATACAGTTCCGTCATTTTCGTTTCTGTCAGCATCCGCAGCTCCGGGTGCTGCTGTCCCGTTATTTCCATTTCCTGCAGGCGTCACGGTAATATTTCCATCGGACATCTCATTGTTATCCGTGCCGGAATCCTTAATGCTCTCTCCATTGTCCTTCACACCGTCATTGTCTGCTTTTTCTTCCATAGTTTCATCTTCTACGGCAGTATTTTCGTTTGTATCTTTTTCCTTATCCTTCGTGTTTTTATCTTTTTCATCCACTGTTTCATCCGCATTGTTTACCTCTGTGCCGCAGGCTGTAAATGTACACAGAGACAGGGTAAGCAAAGTACCAAAAAGAATCGCCTTCCATTTTTTCATATGATCTTCTCCTTTTTCTAAAAAATTCTGTATTCCTAATATGGCACTTTTTCCGCTATCCTATTCTGGGAAAAATTTCAAAAACCGCAATTTCATCAAAAAAAGACGGGGTCCGATCTTACACGAACCCCGTCTGTATTACCTGTAATTTTATTCTGTTGCGGCTCAATCTGTCAGGATCAGCCGATCACGTCACTCATATCATAACGTCCTGCCGGTTTGCCTGCAAGGAATTTGGCTGCTTCTACAGCACCTTTTCCAAAAATAGCCTTGGAATATGCAGTATGCTTGAACTCGATCACTTCGTCCTGACCTGCAAAAATTATCTCATGCTCACCTACGATAGTTCCGCCGCGAACTGCGGAGATACCGATCTCCTTATCATCGCGTTTTTCACGTTTCTGGCTGCGGTCATATACATAATGATACTGATTATCCATAGCTTCATTAATGCTGTCTGCCAGCGCAAGTGCAGTACCACTTGGTGCGTCTAATTTCAGGCGGTGATGCTTCTCTACGATCTCCATATCAAAGCCTGCAGCTGCAAGAACCTTAGCTGCGTCCTGAACCAGCTTCAGAAGTGTGTTGATGCCAAGAGACATGTTTGCGGATTTCAGCACTGCTACCTTTCGGGATGTTTCTTCCACTTTTGCAAGCTGCTCCTGACTTAAGCCGGTACTGCACAGAACAACCGGGATCTGGCGTGCCGCGCTGTACTCAAGAAGCTTGTCTGTTGCCTTTGCGGAAGAAAAATCAATGATTGCATCTGCCTCTACCTGACATGCGTCAATATCGGTAAATACCGGATAGCTGTTTTTTCCCTGATCTGCAATATCAATACCTGCTACGATCTCAGCATCCGGATCTTTCTCCACAATGCCGCTGATGACCTGGCCCATATGTCCGTTGCAGCCGTGCATGATGATTTTTACCATAGTATATTCTCCTTTACCTTTCGCTTACAGTCAGATCACTTAGCAAGCTTAAGGCCGAATTTCTCGATCTCTTTTGCAAGAGCTGCCTTTGTGTCCTCTTCCATCTCGCAGAGCGGCATACGAAGCGGCCCTACGTTCATTCCCATAAGGTTCATAGCTGTCTTAACAGGAATCGGATTTACTTCGCTGAACAGCGCATTGATCAGCGGAAGAGCTTTCAGCTGATCCTCTGTTGCTCCCTTGGTGTCGCCGTCGAAATATTTCATGACCATGTCATGTGTAAACTTCGGTGCAACGTTGGAAAGTACGGAAATAACTCCAAGTCCGCCAAGAGAAAGAATCGGAAGTACCTGATCATCATTTCCGGAGTAAAGCTCAAGCTGTCCGTCTGCCAGAGACATCATCTTGGCGATCTGGGAAAGATCTCCTGTTGCTTCCTTGATTCCGACAATGTTCTTTACATTCTTTGCAAGGTAAGCTGCTGTAGCCGGCTGGATGTTGCAGCCTGTACGGCTCGGTACGTTGTACATGATGAGCGGAGTTTCCGGAACTGCATTGGCAATTGCTGTGTAATGAGCGATAAGACCCTTCTGTGTAGCCTTGTTATAGTAAGGTGTTACAATAAGAAGAGCGTCTGCGCCATAGGAAGCTGCTTCCTTGGACATCATGATCGCTGTCTCTGTACAATTGGAACCTGTTCCTGCGATAACAGGCACACGTTTGTTAACTTTATCAATTGTGAACTTAATTGTCTGAAGATGCTCTCCGTGTGTCAGAGTAGAAGATTCTCCTGTTGTTCCACAGATAACGATGGCGTCTGTGCTGTTCGCGATCTGATCCTCAAGGATCTCCTCAAGTTTCTCAAAATTCACTTTACCGTCTTCATGCATAGGTGTTACGATTGCAACGCCTGTTCCTTTAAAAATTGCCATTTGTCTTCCTCCTTCTTTCTTCTGTGAAATATTGCTTATTCCCGTTCCTGGTCAGTCAGCTCTGTTGTTATCGTGGTAATACTATCCACATAGGGCTTCAAAGCATCTGGAAGCCAGCGTCCGGTCATAATTATATGCATACTTTCATCCTTCTGCTTAAGCATATCGATGATCGTCTCAACTGGAGCGATTCCTTTATCCATAAGCCCGAGGATCTCATCCAGCAGCAGAAAATCACACTCTCTGGTAGCAATTACCTTCCGTGCGAAATTAAGGCCATTGAGAATATTGGTTCTCTCTTCTGCCTTTTCCTGCTCACTCAGGTCATTATAGCAGGTGTCCATTTTTTCGAAACGGAAAATCTTGAAGTCAAAATTATCCAGTTCCTCAAGGAAATCCAATTCTCTGCGTTCCCTGCCCTTGAGGAACTGTATGATGATCACACTTTTTCCCTGTGTAGCAAAGCGCAGCCCCTGGCCTACAGCCAGAGTTGTCTTTCCTTTCCCGTTCCCGCAATAAACCTCTGTTATTTCTCTTTCCATGATTTTTCCTCTTACTGTTAGTGAAACCGGTAATTCCCCATTTTTCTGATTTTTTTAATATTACCGCAGATTGGCTGGAAATGCAAGTGTTACCTTAATGTTCTCACCACTATTCCAAAATATATCCAATGTTACTCAACATATTCCAATTTACTCACCGAAACTTCATAGGCAATCCTTTTTTCTGTTTCGTTTTCACTAATCCGTTTCATGTACTCCCTGCTCTGGATCCTGCCCCAGATCAGTACATGCCCGCCTACTTCAAAAGCAGAAGCATATCTGGCATTTCTTCCCCAGCATATACATGGTATGTAATCGGATTTTCCGTAAGGTCGATTAACTGCCATCAGAAGATCTGCAATCTCTCTTCCCAACGGTGTTTTTCTGTATACAGGCGGTTTACAGATATATCCGTCCAGAAAGATCTGATTGACCGGCACAGTTTCTTCTTCCTCCCCCACAAACTTCACTTCCCGGGCAAAGACTGAAAGCACAAGCCGGTTTCTCTTTTCTTCATGACGGTTATAGGATCGGAACTGTCCGTGGATCTCGATATATTCTCCCACATAATCCTGTGTGATATCGATCAGCCGCTCAGACACCATCACCGGGATCCTGTCCTCCGAATCGCTGAGACGTTTTACCAGGATATCCATCATGTAAAATCCTTCTCCAAAGACCTGATGGCTGAAGGTAAATCCGGTGGCAATACGCCCCATAACCGATACCTGATTGTTTTCAATAATTTTATCTGCCATAATAAGTAGCTCTCCTTCCTCTTCGTGTATTTCGTCTATATCAATCTATGTGTATTTACGGTATAATATGCCTGAAAAATGAAAAACCAAAAATATTTTTTTATGTCTTGTAATCTCACAAAAATGTGATAGACTATAAATTTGGACATCATTTTTAACAAAAAAGATTACTTATATATGGAAAGAAAGGATTTGGATTATATGAAGACCAAGCGTGAAGATGTTCGTAACGTGGCCATTATCGCCCATGTCGATCACGGTAAAACAACACTTGTTGACGAGCTTTTGAAACAGAGCGGTGTTTTCCGTGAGAACCAGGAAGTCCAGGAACGTGTCATGGACTCCAACGATATTGAGCGTGAGCGCGGCATTACGATTCTCTCCAAAAACACCGCAGTTCATTATAAGGATGTAAAAATCAATATCATCGATACTCCAGGTCATGCGGACTTCGGCGGCGAGGTAGAGCGTGTGCTGAAGATGGTAGACGGCGTTATTCTTCTTGTGGACGCCTTCGAGGGTGCCATGCCTCAGACTAAATTTGTACTTCGTAAAGCTCTCGAACTGAACCTGCATGTTATTGTCTGCATCAATAAGATCGACCGTCCGGAAGCACGTCCGGAGGAGGTTGTCGACGAGGTTCTGGAGCTTCTCATGGATCTGGACGCATCTGACGAACAGCTGGACTGCCCGTTCCTGTATGCCTCCGCAAAGGCCGGCTACGCAGTTCGTAACCTCGATGATAAGCCTGAGAATATGGCTCCTCTTTTTGAGACCATCCTTGATGCGATCCCTGCTCCGGAGGGAGATCCGGACGGAGATACACAGGTTCTTATCAGCACCATCGACTACAATGAGTATGTAGGCCGTATCGGTGTCGGTAAGGTTGAGCGCGGAACCATTTCCGTGAACCAGGAGCTGATGCTTCTGAACCATCATGACCCTGACAAACACGAGCGCGTAAAGATCAGCAAACTCTACGAATTTGACGGACTGAACAAAGTTGAAGTTAAAAGCGCTACCATCGGAGCTATTGTTGCAATCTCCGGTATCGCGGATATCCACATTGGAGATACCCTCTGTGCAGGAGACAACCCGGAGTCCATTCCGTTCCAGAAGATTTCCGAGCCAACAATCTCCATGAACTTCCTTGTAAACGACAGTCCTCTTGCAGGACAGGAAGGTAAATACATCACTTCCCGTCACCTTCGTGACCGTCTCTACCGTGAGCTGAACACAGACGTCAGCCTTCGTGTAGAAGACACCGATACAACCGAGTGCTTCAAGGTTTCCGGCCGTGGTGAGCTTCACCTCTCCGTTCTTATTGAGAACATGCGCCGTGAGGGATACGAGTTTGCAGTCAGCAAACCGGAGGTTCTCTATCACACAGACGAGCGTGGACGTAAACTGGAGCCGATCGAAATCGCATACGTTGACGTTCCGGAAGAATTTTCCGGTACTATCATCCAGAAACTCAGCGAGCGTAAAGGTGAGCTTCAGGGTATGAGCACAGCAAGCGACGGAACTGTACGTCTCGAGTTCTCCATCCCCTCCCGTGGACTAATCGGATTCCGTAACGAATTCCTTACCTCCACCAAGGGTACCGGTATCCTGAACACCATGTTTGACGGATACGCACCATACAAGGGAGACTTCCCGTACCGTAAACAGGGTTCCCTCATCGCTTTCGAGGCAGGCGAGACTGTTACCTACGGTCTTTTCTCTGCTCAGGAGCGTGGTACTCTCTTTGTCGGACCTGGCGAGAAGGTGTACAGCGGTATGGTCATCGGACAGAACGGAAAGGCCGAGGATATCGAACTGAATGTCTGCAAGACCAAGCACCTTACCAATACTCGTTCCTCTTCCGCTGACGATGCACTGAAGCTTGTTCCGCCAAAGATCTTAAGTCTTGAGCAGGCCATTGAATTCATCGACCAGGATGAGCTTCTTGAGGTAACACCGACAAGCCTTCGTATCCGTAAACGTATTCTGGACTCCAGAGACAGAAAACGTGCCGCATTCCGCAAGAGCTGATCGAACCTGGCTATCATTTACTGTTGAGCAGAAACCTTTTACAGTAATTCGGCGCAAAGCCGCATAGTGAATGCGGATGCTTTTATCCGCCTGACCTATATTTATATAAACTGCCATATGGGAAGCATTTCCTGTATGGCAGTTTTTTTCTGCATTTCTGAAAAAAATCCCGATAATTTCCGCCTAATTATTCTGAAAATTTAAATAATTTCAAGTTTTTTGGTTTCTTATGTTATCACGCTTTACTTTGCCACAATATTTTTGTGATTTTTTTATCAAAATTATTCCGTATTTTTGTTAATTATTTATCGAATTCTCTATTGACGTCTGGAATCACTTGAATTATAATGTGTACATGATCGTTTGACAAAAGTTTAACGTTAATATTTTAACTACATGCTGCGTTTTATCTTTTGCCCACCCTTCATATGTGTGCATGTTTTTTGTCAGTGCTGACAATTTTTTAACATGTTTTTTGTTCACAGTGCTGAATTTCAAAAATTTTTTTTAAGATTTTTCCAATAATTCAGCGTTCTGCAAAGTAAAATTTACAGTATTTTCCCCGATTTTTCTGTTCGTCATTTTGCACATAGCGACAAAATTCAGAATTTGCGTTTTTTTCAGAATTTTGATACTATATCAGTATCGAAACTGAAAATTCAATCAGATTGAATCAACAACGAAACGCAGCGCGGGGACTTACAAAAACTCTGCAGCATCTGCCGGCGAAAAAAGGATAAGCCCGCAGGACCACAGACCATTATCATATGAAAACAGGAGGATTCCACATGGCAAAGAAAGAAACTATCCCTACCATCATCGACACTCCAGAAGCCCTGACCGCGAAAATGGCTGCAATGAAAGAAGCACAGAAGATCTTTGCTACCTACACACAGGAGCAGGTTGACAAGATCTTTAAGGCAGCTGCTACTGCTGCTGACAAGATGCGTATCCCTCTTGCCAAAATGGCTGTTGAGGAAACAGGCATGGGTATCATGGAAGACAAGGTTATCAAGAACCATTACGCAGCAGAGTATGTTTACAATGCATATAAGAACACTCAGACATGTGGTGTTGTAGAAGAAGACAAGGCATACGGACTCAAGAAGATCCTGGAACCTGTAGGACTGATCGCTGCAGTTATCCCTACAACCAACCCGACCTCCACAGCAATCTATAAATCTCTTATTTCCCTGAAAACCCGTAATGCGATCATCATCAGCCCGCATCCGCGTGCTAAGAAATCCACTATTGAAGCTGCAAAAGTTGTTCTGGAAGCAGCTGTTGCCGCAGGTGCGCCGGAAGGAATCATCGGATGGATCGATATCCCAAGCCTTGACCTTACCAACATGGTAATGCAGAACGCAGATATCATCCTTGCCACCGGTGGTCCCGGAATGGTCAAAGCAGCTTACTCCTCCGGTAAACCGGCTGTTGGTGTAGGACCCGGAAATACACCTGCCATTATTGATGACAGCGCAGATATCCGTCTTGCAGTTAACTCCATCATCCACTCCAAGACCTTTGACAATGGTATGATCTGTGCTTCCGAGCAGTCCGTAACTGTTCTGGAGAGCATTTATAAAGAAGTGAAGGAAGAGTTCCTTTACAGAGGATGCTACTTCCTTAAAAAAGACGAGATCGAGAAAGTCAGAAAGACCATCCTTATCAACGGCGCACTGAATGCCAAGATTGTAGGACAGAAGGCTGCTACTATCGCTGAAATGGCAGGCGTTACTGTACCGGCTGAGACCAAGATCCT